>Ga0179593_1656897_pt1 | contig 22196 bp, 38 predicted proteins | sample CZODoug2_1_08_16_FD_185931 | JGI IMG/M metagenome (GOLD analysis project Ga0179593, IMG submission 185931) | Vadose zone soil fungal communities from Angelo Coast Range Reserve, California, USA - CZODoug2_1_08_16fungal (PacBio error correction) | ecosystem: Environmental > Terrestrial > Soil >...
GCGAAAGGGGGCGTCTCCCAGCAATAGACTTGAGGAATCTCATTCTTTGCCAGGGGGGGGGGGGAGAGCCGCTGCCTTTTCGCTGAAGCGGGTGTGTATCATTTTTTCGGGAGGGGAGGAAAAAAAAAATCAGAAAAAAGACATTCCTGCTGCTCGAAAAACAGGAAAAAATGAGAAACAAACTTTAGGAGGCCGACAAGCGGAAAACCTCCCGAAGCATGGGGGTTGGTAGGTATCCGTTTGGGGGAGGGGCGGGCCAGAACATCGAGCCGGGAAAGGCGACAAGGCTTCCTAGTACGAGGACGCATAAAAAAAGGCAGATACGGGCCTTCGCACAGGAAAGAGGGAAGAAATCCGAGCATTTTTTCGGGGCTGCCAAAAAGAAAAACAGGGGTGCTCGTACCAAGGAAGGAAAAAAGGGGGAAAAAAACGGCGAGGAAAGCAGGGGGGGGGTCATCAGCTTTTTTTCACGAGAAAGGAGAAAAAAAAAAGGAGGGATCCCGTGCGTAGCATCCGAAGGGAGGCCCGATGTGCCCGGTGCTGGGGGCGCAAAAAGGGAAGAATCAAGGTTTGCAGGAGAGACAGCGTCGGGACCGGAAACTTTCGAGGAGGAGGAACGGAGAAGAGAAAAGGGGGTTATGTTGCTGTGCACGTGAAAGACAGAAAAACGTTGAACAATATCCGCAACAAAAAAAAAGGAAAGGAAAAACACAGAAAAAAATCCGTCTCCGCGGGAGAAAAAAAAAAAGGGCCCTAGAAAGGTATACCGGCAAAAATCGGGAAATATATCAAGGCAGGTAGAGGTGAAGACCCTTGTGCATGGGATCAGAACCTTGGAAGACGGTTCGCAAAAAGGGGTCGGTTTCAGAAGGGGGGAGCTGTTAAAAGAAAAAACGCACATCCTTCCCAGCAGAAAAACGGGGGAGTTCTCTACGGGCCCTGGCGGGTGAGAACGGACAGCCCTCCTATCAGATAGAGAAAAAAAAGAATCACAGTTTCTCTTTGCTTGGACAAGGAGGGATCACTCACCGGAGTTGCGAAAAAATCTGACAAACTCCTCACGGGGGAAGAAAAGAAAGGAACAGGAGTAAACATTTTCAACCAAGCAAAAGAGGAAAATAGGGGGAAAACAACGCGGCGGAGGCTAGGGGCGTTAAACAAAGACTCAAGGGAAAGAAGAGATTTTTTCCAGACATGAAGAAGCTCGACCGGGTGGGAAGGAAGGGAAGGTAACGCGAGAAAAGCCAAGGAGAGGAAAAGCTTTCGGCGAGTGTGAGAAAAAAGCGTGAAGACTTTCCGGGACTTGGGGGGAACAATTTTTCCTACCTGGTTGAAGAAGAGGGAAGGGCTAGTAAAATCCCCCCGCCGCGCGAAAAAAAGGGCAGTTAAGGACACAAGCAAAAATCAGGAGGCTTCCGGGAAAAAAAACGAGCCGCCTCAGAAAAAGAGGGGGCCAGCAAGCTCCGGACTGGAAGTTTCTCGGCACAAGCCAAAAGGAAGTTGTCGAAAAAAGGTCGACCGATCCCACGCAAGAAGACAGGAATGCAAACCAGCGCAGGGAAAAAGAAAAAAACGTGATGCCTCGAATGACGGGGAAGAAGGAAAAGACAAATGAAAAAAAAAAAAAGAGGGAAAGCAGCATCCGCCATAGAGGGAGGAAAAGAAGGAGGGGCAGACGGAAGAGCATAAAAAAAGGGCGAAAGTCGCTGGACGAGCGGGAGAGGAGAGAGACGTCCAGGAAAGAGAGCGTGCCCCTGCCTTTCTATGAGGAAGATAGAGAAGAGCTGGACTTTGCAGGACGAAAGAAAATGAACTGATACTTCACTGTCGTATAAAAGGGAGAAAAGGGGGCGGAACCCCGAAAAAAAGAGAACATTGCGCGCCAACATCACGTCCAGCATCAAAAAGAAAGTTGGAAAGGAAGATCCTTAGCCAAAACCGGCGAGGCAGCGAGAAAGCCACTCCGGCGTCCAGAGAAACGAACTAAATCTGAGAGAAACCGGCGCGCTCAGAAAGTAAATAAAAGGAAAGAAAAAAAGCATTCCCCATCTGTTGATTTCTTAGCAAAAAGAGGAGAAAACGACTGCTTTTGCCAAAGAAGAATGAAAAGGAGAATCAAGGTAACACAAAAAACAACCTGTTATGAGGAGGGAAAGAGCCCGTTTTGCGGGAGAAATGTGTGGAACTCAGAGAGCAGAATTTTGCGCTAGAAAAAAGAAAGGAGGGCCATGCCCGGTCCCGGGGAAATCCCCGTTGAAGAAGAAGGGGGACCAAAAAAGTTGTCATGTACTGCTCGAAGGCGAACCGAGACACGGCGGAAAAAGGTGCGGCCCCTCAGATGCTTTTGGGAGAGCCCGGGGAGCGAACACTCTTTCGAATAAAGGGGAGGGGGATTGGGGGGGCAAGGAGCGGAGCGTCTTCGGGCGTGCCGGGAAGGGGGGGAAAAGTCCATGGACAAAAAAAGTATCCGAATGCAGTATAGGATGGTAAGTGGAAGAAAAAAGGAGAAGCTTCCTAGGGAGGGGGGGGGTTCTAATCCTCCTAAATAAAGGAGCCAGAAAGAAAAAAAAAAAAAATGAGGGGCTATATAAGATCATGGGGGACCTGGAAGAGGTTCTCGAACCGGGAAGGATCAAGGAGGCTACTTTTAAAAAAGAAAAAAGCCTTGGGAATTCCGTTCGTGAAAATGAGGAAAAAAGGGGGGGGACTGGTTTTCAAATGAGGAGGGTGTCTTGTTGAGCCCGAATCAACAAAGAGAGGGTGCGCTGGATGGGGGGGGGGGAAGCGTTTTCTTTCGTGTGAATAGGGTCTAAATGCCGCGGCAAAGAAAGGGGAATGAGGGGGAGTCACCCTGCAAGCCATCCATACTCAAAAGGGGGTGCCCCGAGAAGAAGTATAGGAAGGGGCCGGCTTCAAGTAAGAAGGGTTTCGGAACAAAAAAATGGGAGGTCCTTCAAGGAAGTAGGAAAGGTTGGCGGAAAAAAGCAGCTAGAAAAAAATGGAAGGGGGGAAAAATAGGAAAATGCGCGCTGGTCCGTGGGCAAGGGGAGGGTACCGGAAAACTCCGAAGGGGGGCCGGGAACAGGCCGTAAAAAATCGGAGCACTGTTCCTCTTTCAAATCCAAGAGAAAAAGTTTTTGCTCCCCTATCTCAAGACAGGAAAGGCGAAAGAGGGAAAAAGCTAGTCGAAGCAGGAGGGGAAGGGAATCTCTCCCACGAAAAAAGGGGAAGCAGGGGAGGGAAGAGTGCGTGCAAGAAGCGCGCAAAGGGGGACACTTGTGTGGAGAGGGGCGGGACTTCCTCAAACGGGTGAAAAAGAAGCTATACCGTCTTTGGGACAAAGGGGGGGGGGTGCGGAAAGGTGGAACTCCCAAAGAGAAATAGGGGACCCTCAGGGGGAGATCTCCTTTTGAAAGGAATCAGAAATTTACCGCAGGAAAAAAACCGGAAAAAGGTTCCTGCTGAGGGGTAAAGTAAATGGAAAGGGGAAAGGGTTTAACACGAACCTTCCAGAAAAAGCGTGCACTTAGTCTCCGAAAAAGAAAAAAAAACCCATGCCCACCAAAAAAAAAACGACCGGACTTGATCAAAAAAAAAGGTGGGACTCGGGGGAGACATCTGAAGACGGAAATCCGCGTCGAAAAAAAAAAAAAGATGTTTTCGTAGAGGATTGTGGGTCAACCCGTGACGACCCCCGCCATAAAAGGCACGTGGCAGCAAAGTAGAAAAGGGAAGCCCTCGAAAGGGGGGAACTACTTTCCCCCCCCAGAAAAAAAAAGTGGGAAGACCTTCAATTCCTTGGAGGAATGGCATTCGGGAGGGGCTCCACTCAGAAGGGGAAGTCTGCCGGTCAAACCAGAAGAGGACTAAACGGCTGAAGAAACTACGGGAATTCTTTCCGGGAGATCGGGAAAGGGAACACCTCGCTAAAAAAACCTCCGGGTTGGAAAAGGAAGGGGAAGACTCTCTTTCGGACCAGAAAATCCCCGAAATGATTCAGGAAAAAACTTCCCGGCGCGGAAAAAGTGTGAGGGGGAGGAAAAGGGGGTCTAAATCGGAGAATGGTGTGGAAGGGGGGGAGACCTAAAAAATAACCCTCGCGATTGGGAAAAAGACCCTCCCCGACACCAAAAACCCCCCACAGAGTTCTCCAGAAAGAAAGAGAGGAGGTTGTGGAGAAAAGAAGCACTTTTTTTCTTGACAGAACTTGAAAAAAAGGGGGGGACGGTTTTTCCGCAAAAAGGAAGGAGGGGAGATTATTTGTTGTTGGGGGAAAAAAGAAAAAAAAGGGGGGACTCATAAACCATAGGGAGCACCACTCAAAAAAGGAGGGGATTCTTCCACCCTCCCCCGTTAGAAAAAAAGATAACAAGGGGGGAAGGAAGCCCAAGGAGGAAAAAATGCAGATGCCCTTTTTCGACAATTAAAAAGAGGGGGTTTTTTAACGGCCGGAAGAAAAGGGGGCCCCTTCGATTTCAACCAAAAAAAAAGGCGAAGGTGAGAAAAAGAGGGGTGGGGTCCATTATCGAAAGGCCGATCTCAAAGCAGGATCCCGAAAGAACATCAATTGGGGACTTACTTAAAGAGAAAGGGAATAATTATTAATTTAAAATGACCGGGGGAAGGGTATTCTGTCTCGGGGAAAAAAAAGAAAACATTGGAAAAAGGGAAAATAAACCTCGCAAAAGCTAATCAGAAAAAAAAGAGATTTATGAAAAAGAGGGGGAGAGGGGGGCGTTTTGCTCTTTTAGGAAAAAAATATGAAAGATAATAGAAGAGGGGGGGAGGGGGGTTCCACGAAAAAAAAAGGGACCGCGACATAAAAAAAAAAAGGGAAGTTTTCTTCAGAAGGGGTCAATCAATGGAGGAGGCTCCATGGGGGGAAGGGAGAGGGGGCCTTGTGAAATAAAAAAAAACTCGTGTATATCGGAAGAAAGGGGAAATAGCAAAAGAGGACGTTTCACCAAGAGGGAGGGAAAAAAAGGGAGGGATTCCACCGGCCATGAAAGGGATCTAATGAAAAAATGGTGGAAAGGAAGGGGAAAAAAATAAATGCTTGTAGGCGGGATCGAAGAGGGGAATCCTTCTGGTCTCGTATCGGGGGAGGGGAGGGGGGGAAAAAAGGGAGGCCTTTATTTCTGAAAAAAAGAGCAACTTTGAAAAAGGGAGGAAAAGGAACAAAAAACCCTTCTGAGCTCAGTGAGGAAAAAAAAAAAAGAGATCGCACGCCGCCCGGCGAGGGTGTTGGTTGGGTCAAAGGAAAGGCACGGGAAAAGAGGGGAGGGGGGAACCTTCGAGTACAGAGGAGGAAAAAAAAACAAAAAAAAAAAAGAGGAGGGACGCCGGCAGGCGGGAGATCCGATTGAAAAAAAAAGGGAAGGAAAAGACGAAAAGAACGTGCTAATCCGAGCGGGGGGGGGAATCAGCTTTTCCGAAAAGAAGAAATGGGAAAAAAACCATGGTTAAACTTCGGAGAAGAAAAAGGGGGGGAGGGGCCACGATTTTCGCCGTGCCTAGGAAAACGCCGGTGATGGGAAAGGAGAAAGAAGACGTTTGCCGAAACTGGGAAAAAAAGGATTCTCTTCTCTCACGGGTTCTGAGGAAAAGTTGTAAACAGGAAGAACTTTGAAAAAGAAAGGGGGGGCCGTGCTACAGGGGTCTCCGCGGCTAAAAAAAAAAAAACGCAGACTAAAAAAAGGAGAGAAGAAAAAGTTCCGTTCCCGGTGGTTTGAGGAGGGGAAGGTCTGTCTGACCCTGGGAGAAAGAAGGGGTAGAAGTCCCGTGGGATTGGAAAAAGAAAAGCCGGCAAGAAGGGGGGGGGGAATTACGCGTACGTCTGGGAAGGTGATCTCGGGAGAAAATCAAAAAGGGGGATCTTGGGGGGAAAGGCTTCGCACAAAAAGGGGACTTTTTCAAAGCGTGTATAAAAAAAAAAAGAACAAGGGGGAAAAGAAGGAAGGACGTATCCCCATTTGAAAAGTTTTGCGAGGGAGGGTGCACCGCACGAAAGGAGACGAAAAAAAGGGGGAAGAGAAGGGTCCATCTCGTCGAGCCGAAGAGGAGAAGGAGACGTCCCGCAGGAGGCCCGGCGCGAGTGAAAGGGGGGGGAGGGGAACCGGCCACGTCCGAAGGAAAGGAAAAAGGGGAAAAGTTGTGCTCGCCGGGGGAAAAGGTCAAAAATTGGGAAGAAAAAAAAGAGGGTTTCAAAAAAGAAAAAGAAGAAGAGCTACTACTGGAGGGACATCAAAGCGTCCAAAAAAAAAAGAAAAAACAGAAGACTCCAATCTGCCGGGGAAAAAGGGTCAATTTTCTCAAGCTCGGGAGGGGGTTGAAAAAAATAGTCCAGAGGGGGGGTGGAGAGGACTCATAAAAAGGGGGACCACACGCACCCAATACAGAAGAAAAAAAAAAAAAGCAATCTCAAATCGCTCAGAGAACATAGGCTAAAAAAGAGAAGAAATGAAACCCTCACCATCAGAAAGAATCTATCTTGACCTCATCTTTTGAAAAAAAAAGGGAAAGCGCGTAACGGAGAAGGTGCAGGTTCTGGGAGAGATAGATATCGACCGTCGGGGGGGGGGGGGGGGAAAGGATTTCTATGAGGATAAAAAAACACTCGCTCGAGAAGCGGGGGGAAAGTCGGGTTAAGAAAAAATAATGCACTTCGGAATCCTGGGGGGGGGGGAAAGGGGGAGGAAAACATTACCCGGCCAACCAACGACGTGTCAAGGGGGAGACGGAAACGATGGCGCCGCAAAAGAAAAGAGCGAAAAAAGAGTAGCCCACAGAGGGGGAGCGAAGCCGCATCGAAAAAAAAGGTCGAAACGCATCGGGGGAGGGAAGATCAACCGGAAAAGGAAGCGCCCACCACTACCGCATGACCCTATCCTGAAAGAGAAGAAGACTTCGTTTGCCCATATGGATTGGGAAAGGAAAAAGATCTCTCACAACAGAAGGAAAAAAAAAAAAAAGGAAATCGTCCACATATGTGGGGGGAAAGGTCCGTTTTCAGGGAAGAAAAGAAAAACACGATAGGAAAAAAAGCGGGGGGTTCAAACCTGTGTAAATGGCGCAAAGCGTCCGGGGAAAGGGGGGGGAAAAATGTTACTGCTCAGGGGGGGTTAGAAAAAAAAGGAATTCCGGCGAGCCGTATGCGGCCATGTAGAATGCAGAAAAGGGAAAGAGGAGAAATATTTGGTTGATGATGGAAGGAAAAACCATCAAAAAAAAAGAAGAAAATTTGGAAGGCGTCTTTTCCAAGGGGAAAAAGGTGGCAGAAAAAAGGGAATTCCGAAGTGCAGTACGAGGGGAAGGGAGTCCAGAAAAAAGAACAATTCAGAAAGGGGGGTGGGAAGGGATCCTAGAAGCCTGCCCCACGACGCAGGGAAGAGAACTATATAAGAATAGAAAAAGAAGAACGTCCAGAGGGGAAGGGGGCTCGCACGGAAAGTTTTGAAGGTTTGACGAAGGGGTTGCCTTCTTCCCCACGCAGAAGGCCGCAAGAGGGGTTACTTATGAGGAAGAAGGGGGGGGGGCGGGGTTCATGCCGGCGTAAGGGGAAGGGGGGGCCTATCGAGCATAAAAAAGCCGCCTGCTGTTTTTTGTGAAAAAGGCGGGTGGGGAGAAGGAGGAAGCTTCGAAAACAAAGAAAAAAGGAGAATTCTTGCCAAAAGAACATCCTCGAGCTTGGAGAAGGGAGAAGAAAGGGGGGGGGACGTCTTCGAACCGCCAAAAAAAAAAGGGAGAACGCGCTGGGGGGAAAAAAGTTCAAAGTACGGGGAGGGAGGGCGTTCTTTTGACAAGAAAAAAAAGAATTGAAAGAGGGAACCTATAAAGGCCCGCCGCCAAGTTCCAGAGGGGCCTGGGGGGAAACTCACACGAAAAAGGAATCCATCCGCCCAGAAAAAAAAAGAACCGGGCCAGAAAGACCCCTTTCTCTACGTGGAAAAGAAAAAGGGGGAGAGAAAAGAACTAATTCTTTAAAAGCGGGAAAAAAACTTGCTCGTCCGGAAAAAAAAAGGTCGCCGAGTGGGAGGGGGAAAATCCCTCGGAGGGGTGGGGGAAAATCCGCTGGTCTTGCCGAATTTCGCTGAGGAGGACTCCCGTCTTGAGACATAACCCCGAAAAGGTGTTTCGCCTCAACGCCCGCCCAAAAGGATTTCGGCCCGCTCAACTCTTCGGGCTGGGGGGGGGAAAGAAATGTCCGGGAAGAAAAGAACCTTTGGGAAGGGGGAGTCGCGGGAAAGGTTCAAAAAAGGTTAACAAGCTTCTTGGGAAAAAAGGCCCGCCGAAAAAAAAGGGGTCAAAGAGAAACCGGAGGAAAAAAGGACTTGATCTCACTTGGAAGTCCGATATGCGTCTCAAACCGGGAGCCTAGAGAGGTCGAAAAAAGGGGGGTTCGTAGCACGTTGAAAGATGTTGGGTTGGGCATATGGAGGGTTTCGTGTGCGGGGGGGGGGGGGGGGGGGGGGGGAAGCTCTGGTCACCATCCAAGAAAAGAAACATCCAACACGTGCGAAAAGAGGGGAAAAAGGACGGAAGAGAAAGGAAAAAAAAAGGTTTTCCGCCTTCGTTAGCGAACTGAGAGGTGGGGGGAAAAAGGGGTACGTTCCTTGCGGCGTTTGGCCACAACTAAAACGAAAAAGAGGGGTCCGCAAAACGGGGGAGACGCAGGAAAAAAAAAAAAAAAAATTGGGAGGCGGAAAAGCTGGAAAAAACCCATCCTACGAGCGGGCCGAACGGGGGGGACTATCATACTCTTAGGAAAGACCCCGAAAAAGAAGGAACACCAAAAAAAGGGGAAAGTATTCCGTGCCGGGAAGGGGAGTATCTCGAAAGAGGAAAGCCTTGCGACTCCGAGAGATAGAAAGGGGGGAAAAGACAAAAAAAAAAAGGGAAGGTTCTCGCGGCCGGGGGGGGAAAGACATCGATTTAAAAGGAAATAGACTTTTTGTCAATCGTTTGGGGGGAAAGGGAAGCTCCAGAAAAAAAAAAAAAAATGAAATTTGTTGGGGGTTCAGAAGAAAAAGCATGAAAAGAAAAAGCATCGTGCCTCTCAAAAAAAAAAAAAAACGGAATTAGATCCGCCCCCGAAAAGGCCAGGCGCCCAAAGGAACGCGATCGAGAAGAACTGATGCCCGGGAATGGGGGAGATCTTGAAGAAAAAAAGGGGGGGTGGGGTAAAGGAAAGCGTCACAGGGGGAATTCCGATCAACCCAAGGGTAAAAGGGGAAAACGAGTGTGGACAGTTGAAGAATCCGGCCAAGATTAAAAAACAAAAGCCCTGACGAAAATGAAGAAAATGGAAGAAAAAGGGAAAAAGTCTTAACCGACGGAAAGAAAGATCTTGTGCAAGGGGGCAACAAGGAAAAGCTTCCGGACAGAAACGAGGAAAAAAGAAATCCTCGACAAAATCTCTCGAAAAAGGGGGGAGAGTAAAACAGAGGGGGGAAGAATTGTCCGGTTGGGAGGGGCTGTCCCGGAATGATGCGAAAAGAAAAAACAATACCGGGGAAATCATTCGGTTCCATAAGGAAGAAAAAACAACGAAAACCAGAGCCTCCTCTGGAGGGGATTCCATTGAAAGGGAATGTTGGGATATGCGGCAAAAGAAAATGTGACCACAAGGGGACACTCATCGGGGGAAAGGCCGTCGGGAAAAAAGACCCAAAAAGTACGAGGAAAAAAGGGGCACCACCTAGGAGCAGATCAACATTGGGGAGACGGAATAGAATCCGGGGAGGGGGGGCCTGCAATCGGGAAAAAATAGGGAGGGGGGATTCGGAAGGAAGGGTGGGAGAGCCGCTGCAGGGGGATTTAGAGGGGGGAAAGGTTTACCTTCTGAAAAAATCATCTGTCCTCCCTTTAAAAAAGAAGGCCCCCACACGACCAACGTGAAAAAAAAAAATCGAGATCGCAACGCCAAAAAATCCTTTTTGGTGGGTGGGGGGGAAAAGGGGGGGAAAGGGCAAACCAATCGCGCAGCGAACGGGAAAGAGGAAGAGAACTCTAACCTCGAAAAAAAAAAAAACGGGCATTCTTGGAGATTAGGGAAAAGTGGATTTCCGTCCGAAGCCCAGAGAAAGGGAGGAGAGCGGTGTCATCAGCGGAAAAATTCCGTAGGTGAGAAAAAAGAAGGTTGCGGCCCGGGGGAAAGAAAAATGAGGAACCAAAAAGGGAAAGAAAGGAAATTGGTGCAGGATGCCGAATACGAGGAAAAAAAAGGAATTTCGAGCGAGCCAGGAAAGGCTCCGGGGGGAAGGCACGTTCCAGGGGGGAGAAAAAGACCGGTGAACGGGGAAAAACAGATATGCCGTGAGATGAGCCACAAAAAAAAAGGAATAAGGATGAGAAACCAAGAGGGGTCCCGTCGGTTGGTTCAAAGGTGCATGGGGCTTGTCAAAAAAAAGGAACAAGACAGGGGGGGGGGGGGAAACGGCAGCAGGAGGAGAAAAAAAAAAAAAGGACCCGAGCCGGAGGGGGAGGAGACGGACTGCGTGGCTAAAAAAGGGAAAAAGTTCCCTTTCCTCGAGAAGAATCTGCTGCGCACCACAAAAGGGGGCGGTAGACTCCCTGCCAGGAAAAATTTAAAGAAGAAGAGCTTTGCGCGAATGACGTGAAGAAAAAAAGTCCTTGGTCGAGAAGAAAAAAGACGAGACTCCTTGAAAAAGGGCCGAGCTAGGGGAAGGAGGGGGGAAGTCTCGAAGGGGGGCCCTTCCCGCGAGCTGCGAAAGGGAAAAAGCCCCCGTTCTGCGCCAAAAGGCTGGGTGCGAAAAAAGGGGGAAAGAGTCAATCCCTCAGGAAAAGGAATCCTCCCTCCCGCAGAGGAGGACCTTAAGGACAGCAAGCGTTGAAAAAAAACTGAAGAAGAAGGAAAGGAAAGGGGGGCCCTACAAGCTGAATTTGCTCGTCAAAAAAGGGAGCCCGGTGTTCGCCGCGCAGAATCGAACAAAACAAGACCAAAGAAGAGAGGGCCATCTGATGGAAAAAGGGGAGCACCCCGACATAAAGAAGGGGACATGAACCCGCACAAAGGATATAACTGAAGGAAAGAAGGAAACCCTCCGCGAAACGGAAAAGAAAAAAAAAAAGGACTATCAGAAAAGGGGTCTTCGTAAGAAAGGAGCGTCGTTCCCCTGGCCCCCGTGAAGAAGCTCTCTAGAACTGTAACGGGAGGGAGGGAAAACATCGAGCTGCCCCGAAGAACAAGCGGAGAGGCTACATGGACGGCAACCCAGAAAAAAAAAAAAAAAAAAAGACTAATCCTCGAAACGGGAGAATCATCAAAAAAGTAAGTAGAAAAGAAAAGGACCGCCTGTAGCTCGCATCGGAAAAAAGTTCGAAACTCATACAGGGAAAGAGACCCCCCCGGCCGAAAAATACACCGGAAAAAAAAGGTGGGGGGTATTTCCCCTAGCGCAAAAGAAAAAAAAAGTTTTTGCACACATATATGAAAAGGAAAGCTTCTCTCAACAACACAAAAAGATGTAAAAGTGTCAGGGACCCAATCATAATGGAAAAAGGGGAGGCCGTGATTTGACGAGGGGGAGGGCAAATGCGTCGTGGAGTGAATGAGCGCAGAAAAAGCATGTCATGTCCCTGAGCAGAGGAAAAAAAAAAGCGAAACGGCGAGGGATTCGCAAAGCCAGGGGAAAAAAGAGGAATCTAAATGACAAAAAAAAAGAAGGGAAAGAGGTGTGGGAGGAGGGTCGCGCCATCAAAGGGGGCTTTCGCGTTGAAGAAAATCCATGGAAAAGGGGAAGAAAAGTGCAGTATTCCGGAAAAAAAAAAGGGGAGTCCGCGCCTTGAAAAGGAAAAAAATCGAGCGCTTTGTGGAGAGAAGGCCTTGTAAAAGAAACGATACTCCGTCCGAGGAAAAAGATCCCCCCCGGCCGCCGACCCGGTGAGAAAGGGCAGGACCAGGCGTCTGTGCCACGCTTTAAAAGGGAAAAGAAAAAGAAAAAAAAACTAACTCAGAGAAAACGTTAATGCTGCTTCCAGATGGGAAAAAAAACTGCGGGGGGAAGGGGAAGCCGATCGAGCATAAAAAAAAAAAAAAAGCAAACCTGGGGAAAAAAGGGTCTTTCGTGGTGGAAAAGGAAAAGAGAATTCTCTTCGAAAAGGCTCGATGGGGGGGAATTTCCGAAAAAATCCATCACATTCAAGGGGGAGCCCTACTCTGCGAAAAGCTAATGGCGTTTAAAGGGAACCTGGTTGCGGTGGGTGACTTCAAAGGGAGGGTCCCGGGGGAAGAAGGACCCTCCCTAGACCCTGGAACAAGGAACAAGGAACCTTTCCATTCAGACCGGGACCTCCAAAAAAAAAGAAAAACCCTACCAGGTCAGCGAACCTTTTCAAGCGACTCGCATAAGAAAAACTAAAAGGTCGAGCTCCGGGAAGGACTAATAAAAAAAAAAGGGAGGACAGTATTCTCGCCCAACTTGGAAAGGAGAAAAAGCGTTCTTGCCAAGGAAAAACCTGCAAAGGGGGGGGGAAACTTTCCATATCGCTGGCGAGCAACGTGAGCCAGGTCTAACCGCACAAGAAACTACCGTGGAAAAAAAGGGGAGGAACCGCAAGAGGGAGGGGGGCCCCGCTCGATCTTCCGGGGGGGAGATCCGACAGTCAAATTCCACCTGAAAAAAAGGCCCCTCGCTTCCGAGGGGGAAAGAGAAAAAAGGATGCCGAGTGAAACGGGTTCAGAAAAAGAGAAAATTCTCCCAGGGGGGGAAAAAAGGAAAAGGTGCCCAACGGAGAAAAAAGGGACTTTAATCACAAAGAGTAAAGGAGAAATCGAGCGGGAGTTGGCCGAGGGGGGTGTGGGGGAAGGGAGAATCTTGTTGTTAAACGTCATATTGTTGGGGGGTTTTCCGGAGACCCCTGCCAAAAAAAAAAAGAAAGAAGAAATCAACACGTGCCCGAAGAACGATCAAAGGGGAAGGGACAGAAAAGTTTCCTGAGGAAGAGGAAATGGAAAGGGGCCCTTGATGCGGAAAAAGATGGCTTTTGCGCAAAGAAAACACGGGCGGGGAAAAAAACGGGAGAAAAGGATACCTACGGAGTAGCATTAAAAGCCTTTGAAGGAAGCGGCAGAAAAAAACCTAGGGTCTTATCAAGGGGACGATCCCATAAAAAAAGTCGGACGAATAATGCGTGAGGTCTCCCGCACCTGAAAAAAGTAGGCCGTGAGGGGGAAGCGGCGAAAATGTGGGGACCTTTGCCTACTCGGAAGGAAAGACGATGGTTTTAAAAGGGTGTGGGGGGGGCTGCTGGCCCTAACAACCCAAAGGAAGAGAGGCTTGCGAGCACTGGAGATTAGGAACTCCCTCAAAGAAAGACAGTTTCGTGGGGGGGAAAAAAAGCAGCGGGGACGATATTGGGGGAAAAAGAAAAGGACTCAGAAACCAAAGGGAAACGAATTCGCGAAAGAAAGCTCCACCCGCCCCAAAAAAAAGGGGGCTGACGCCAAATTCGAGACTATGGTCCGAAAGGGGGGATCTGAACCGGCTAGTGGAACGACAAAACCAAAAAAAAATGCTATCAAAGGAAAGAGTACCACGATTGGGGGGGGGGGACGCCTGAGCCGAAAAGCACGAAAAAAAAAAGGAATATCCAACAGCAAAAAAAGGCAATGAAAGACAATGTCCGGAAAGACCGCGGAACTGAATACTCAGGAAAAAGAGGGGGGTCGTGTCCCCGCAAAAAAAAATCCTTAAACAAAAACACGCGCCCAACGGAATCTCTCGAAAAGGAGGGGAAGGGGAATTAAAATAGATAGATGGGAAAAGGGTGTTCTCGTTTTCTGGGGGGGAGGGCGCCGAGACCGAATAGGACGGAAAGAAAGAAGAATCCTTCTGCATTTTTCTCAAAAGAAGAAGGTTTGCTATCGAAAAGTGGCCCGGCGACCTCAGGAAAAAAAATGGGGGGAAAAAAAAGGGGAGGGGGATCTCAGCCTAGTTGAAAAAAACACTATCCGGGAAAAGACACCGGCCAGCGTGATCAGAGGGGAGTTGGTCAGGGGGGAGAAAGGGGGGAGGGGGGAGGATCTCATTCCGGGGCGGGGAGTCCCGTGTTTATCTATGGGGGAAAGGGATTCGAAAAAAGCAAATTGAAAAAATACATGCAAAAAAAAAAACGCCTTCTATCCAAAGGGCCCACAAAAACAATCCCAAGGGGGGGGGGCTTTTTGTGGTTTGGTCAGGAAAAAACCTCCGCCTCGAGTCGAAGAACAGAGAAAAAGGAACCTCGAAATACGGGCTGCGTCGGGTCATTTTCCGGGGGATAGCACCCGTAAAAAGGAGAAAAGACGTTGTGGGGGGAGCGAGAAAGAACTTTTTCCGATCAGAGATAGGTTTTAAAGAAATAACTGGAGGGGAGGCCCGATGTGGAGGGGGCTTTTGCGCACTAAGCCATCAGGAAAAATTGAAGCTTAACCCTAGAAGGGAAGGGGAGAGTCGAGCCTGGAAAAATGCAGAGGGGGGGGGGTGTTGCTTGCCCACGGGAGAAGTCCGAACGGGGAAAAAATATGAAAAAGACGATACTTCGCAAAAGAGCGTCGCTCGAAAAGAGCCATCGGGAAGTGGGGGGGGGGAAAAAAAGGGGGGGGCCATGGGCCTGGGGAGGGGAGACGTTGGAGAAAAGGAGAAGTCGTGTTCCCCGGGACTGGTAAGAAAAAAAAAAAAGACACTGTGCTGAACATTGTTCGTTGGGGGAAAACGGCCCCAGCCCGAAGAACTTGCAGGGGGGAAGGAATCTGCTGCGAAGGAATAAAGCGGGGAAAGGGAAATCACGTGAGCCGCAGCAATTTCAAAAAGGGGGGTGCCCATGACGGGAAAAAAGAATCGGCAGTAAAAAAAAAAAAGATCTGGCCGAGAAGAACTTTAAAGGGAGGGAGAGAACCTGGTTGTGTAAAAGGGAGGATGTAACGTCGCCGAAGGAGGGCCTGGCGCGAAAGGAGAAAGGAGGGGACCTGGTACACTTGGTGAAGGTTCTTTCTACCTGGGGGGGGAATCTTTCGCGGAGCGGGAAAAGGAGGACAGCCCCAAAGGGGAGGGGGAAGGAAAGCCATGCGTCCGCAACCAGGAAGGACACCCATCGCCGCTAGGAGAAAGCTCGAGGATGGGAAGACATAATCCTGGAAAAAAAAAAGAGGAAGTTGGTTCGAAAAAAAAAAAAGGGGGCTCACCTAGTCCACACAAAAGGGACCCCCCTGCACAAAAAGGCACTGAAGAGAAAAAGGACACTTGGAACGCACGAATGGGAAAAAAAGCATCATCGCATCGAGCTGAAAAAAAAGAAAAGGAGCATCCGCCGCGAAGCGCGACGAGGGTAAAAGGTTCTCATTCTCGTCGAGAAAAAGGGGGGAAGGGGGAAAGGTTCCCTTGGCGTCGGAAAAGCCGAGAAGCTGTAACGGGGGGTACATAGAAAAAGAAAACTTTCACTTTCGATCAGGAAAAAAGAAAATTGAACGAAACCAACCGACGTGCACGCGAAAGAAAGAAGGGGAGAATGACAACAGAAGAAGAGGGAGGGAGGGGGGGTCATCCTCGTAGCCCAAGGAAAAAAAAAGAATCTCTATCCCTCATCTTTTGAAAAATAGCCTTATCTTTCAAACGCATGAGGGGCGCAAATCACGGAAAAATGGAACAAGGCTCGCCACGGAAAGAGGGGAAGGGGGGGGGAGGTCTATCGCCAAATCAGGAGAACAGAAAAAAGGGGGGGAAGGACGATCCCACGTCTTAGAGAAAAGGAAAAAAAGGTATGGGGGGGAAAGAAGAGAAACGAGTAGACACGGGAAAAAAGGGGTTCAACTCCAGTCGTTGAAAAGCTAGAAATTACACGATAAGGGGAGGAAAAGTTGAGGGAGGGGAGGGAAGCCCGGGGGGTCCGTGGGGAAGCAGGGGAGAAAAAAATGCTTTTTTTTCAGAAATAAGAAAGAAAGGAGGGGGCTCGTCGACGGTTTGGCCTACGAGCTGACAAAGGGAAAAAAAAAAGGGGGGTTGATGATGACGAAAAAAACGGAAAGGGAGCTTATCGTCTTCGAAGTCCGTTGGTTTGCCGGACCTACCTCCAGGGAAGCAGAAGGGAACCAAACCTAAAAAAAAAAAGTACAGCTTCTCGAGCGCTGGGAAAAAAAAGAGGAAGCCCGGCACGAAAAAAAAGGGAAAGGTCGACTAGAAATAGAAGAGAACCGAATCCCGGAAGGGAAAAAGGGAGCCCGTTCGCAAAAGTATGCTCTTGAAGGGCCGTCTGCCACGAAATCGGAAAAGGGAGACCATATGGTGCGGGGGGTTTTTAAGGGGAAAAAAAAAAAAAGGGTCCATAGGGGGACGACGAGCGAATGCGGGGGCAGGAAAAAGGTCTTGCGTGGGGGAGGTCCCTTCTTAACAAGGGGAACTCGAGCAAAGGGGCTTTGAGGGCCAGAAAAGTTCGATGCGTCTTGGGAAAAAAAAAAAAGAAAGGGGGGGTGCGGACGCTGGGGGGAGGAAGGAGGGGTGAAAAAAGAGGTCCGCAGAGATTACGGGAGGAAAAAAATTCTCTCACGTCAAGGGAGGAAAAAAAAAATCATACGGTCCGGGGAAAAGATAAAAAAAGATTCACATCTCCCAGAAGAAATTCGACGGATCCGAAACACCCTGGTCGAGCCAAAAAGGGAAAGCGAGTCTCAAAAGAAAAGAAAGGGAATATCAAAGGGAAAGACGATTGGCGTGCGGGAGATCAACGCCAAAGGGGGAAAAATGGATTCCCAAAAAAGTGAGCAAAAAGAGAAAGACCCGCTTTAGCAAAAAAAAGTGGTGGTGCGCAAAAGAAAGGAAGCCCTCCCAAAGAACAAACAAGAAAAAAAGCCCTGGCCGTAAGATCACGGTCGAAAAGAACCGTCGCTGGCCCGAAGAGGATAAAACATCCTCCTGGGGAAGGTCCGTAAAAAAACATACAGCCCCGCACGGGGGTCAAACCAAAAGAAACCTTCAGGAAAACGCAAAAAGACCTATTTGGATCGATGTAAAAAAAGGGGAGACGTTTCGTGAGAGCAAAAGTCTCGTCTAAAGACTCGTGAAAAAGGGGTTTGGGAAAAGAAGAGAGTATGGGGAGTATATTTTTCACGAGGACTACAAAAAAACCAAGGGGGGGGGAAGAAAAAAAAACACGTGCGAGAAGCATCATTCTCCGCCCCAGAACTCCTGAGACGAAGTGTCGGGAGACCCGAATCCTCAATTGCCAGTTTCAGAAAAGAAACCATACTACTCCTCACACTCGGGCCGCAAAAAGTGCAAAAGAGGGAAGTACGCCGGATGTAAGCTGGACCACCGCAAAACGAAAGACTTGGACGAGCAAAAAATCTTACTAAGGCCCCCGAAGAAGAGGAAGAAGATGCCCCCTTATTCCGGGAAGGAGGGTCTATCTCCGAAAGGAGCCCCCCTTTGCGAAGAAAGAAAAGGGGAAAAGAGAAGGGGGTTTTCCCGAAAAAAAAAAGGGATTTACCTGTGCTCTCTGCGGTTTGGAAAAGAAAAAAACGTTTTTTCTCGCAAGTGAGGAAGTGGTTTCGTCTCAGCCAGAAAAGTTTTTGTTGGGGGGGGGACAGAGGGAAAGAAAAAAACAACGATCAACCACCAGCGGCCTTCTTCAAAAAAATGAGATCCGCCTCAAGCAAAAACGGGCAGGGAACCAAATACATTCGCCGGAGAAAAAAATGCCGGTAAAAGATGCTCTGGGGGGAAGAAACGGGCAAAAAGGCCGCGGGGTCACTAAGGGCAGGATCAATTTTTGACGACGAGGAGGGTGGGGGGAAAGCACAAAAAAGCTCACAAAAGCATATCCAACAGAGGCTAGGAAAAAAAAGGGATGTTTCGCGGAACGGAATCCTCGATCTGGGGGGGGGAAAAAGCTCGTAAATGAGAGGAACCAAAGACAAAGAAACATCTCTCTCAAAACAAAAAGAGAGAGATTGTCGAGGCCGTTGAGGGAAAAAAAGGGAAAGCATCTCCTAGACACAGAATAAAAAAAGGGGGCTAAGGCTGAAGGAAAAAAAAGAACATCCTCCCCGGCATTTGGAAAAAAACTCGCAAGGAAAAAGAACCCTTGTCCGGCGAGCGAAAAAAAGGGGGGCCACACTCGTGTAAGAGGGATTTTGATCGCAAGGAGGGGGCTTCGGAAAAGAATTTGCGCAACAGGCAAGGACAAAAAAAGAAGGAAAAATGCGAATTGAAGCACCATAGGCTTGGAGGAGGGGAGGGTGGAGAGCCGCTGAGGGGGATGTTATAGAGGGGGGGGAAATTCTTTTGAAAGGAAAAAACAAAGGGGAAAAAAACTGTCTCCTAACATGGAAATAACTGCTGAGGTGGAACGCCCACAAAAAGAATGTTAAAAAAAAAAGAAGCAAGAGTTGTGGGTTTTGTCGGAACAGCAGGAGGAAGCAGGGAAAGGCTTTCGAGTACAAAGGGGAAACCTCGACCCGGCAAAGGAAAAAAAAAAAGCAGGCCGGGAGGAGCAAAGGGAACAGGGGGGAGGGAAAAAAGTCTGCTACGTGGGATAGGGGGGGCGCGTCGCAACAACGCAGACACGTGAAAGGGGGAGCTATGGTATATCCCAAGTCCTGAATCGCAGTATCCTTTGGGGGGAGCCATCCGCAAGCAAGACGAATGGGAAAAAAAAAAAAGGGGGGGGGGACGCACCGGAAATCAAGGAATTGAAAAAAAAGGTCCTACCTACGTCGGTGAAAAAAATGTAGAAAAAAGGCTTCACGTGTTTGAAACTTTCCAGTATGGAGGGGACCGAACGGTGAAAAAAGACACAGAAGGGGGGGAAAAGAAGGTTCTCCGCGGCGGAAAAAAAAATATCCCGGAAATGCCACGAGCATCGGGAAGAAGGGATGGTGGGAAGGGGGAAAGGCCTTCGGAACCGTCAAAGGGGGGTTTTAGAAGTTCGGGAAAAAAATCAGGATGCTGGGAAAATCCTAAAGCCAGTGACAGGGAAGGGGAAAAATTTTCGTGAAGAATAAAAAAGGAGCTCGAAGCGGGTAGGGAAAACTTGGAAAAGCACAGGGGGGGAGAAAGCTTTAGACTCCAAGAAAGGGAGCCTCATCGATATAAAGGGAAAAAAAAAAAAATTCTTTGCGCCGAGGAAAAAACGCAACCAGGAAGGGGGAAAGGGAATCCTGGCCGAGAACCTTTTCAAGGAATCACGACCGTTTGGGCCTGCCGGAGGAGAGGGGATTAAAAAAATTTCTTCTAGTGTCCGAGGGGGGTCTGCCGCTGGGAGGGGGGACGCCGCCCTTTTCTACCGTGGGCAACAAGGGGGAAACTAATTCCGCCAGCCGCAAGGGCTTTGTAAGTACATCAGAAGAAAAAACCAGGTGAATGAGGAAAAGCCCCCGGCTCTCGAAAAAAAGAAACAGCTCGAGATGTGCTGGGAAAAAAGGAAAAAAAAGGCCTACGCATCGAAACATCAGGGGAACTATTCCACACGCAAGAAAAAAAAAAAACAGCAGCGCATCGAGAAGGAAAAGACGGCTCAACCCGACACTGAAAAAAAGGTGGAACACAAAAAAAAAAAGAAACGAGCCCTTACTCTTCAGCGGGGGAGCCCCTCGGAAAAAAGTTCCGCGGACCCGAAGCAGGGCTAAGTTCAAGAGGGAAGCGTCGTGGCCGGCGTGAGAAAAAAGCTCGCACAAGCCGCGAAAGGGAAGGGGGTGCGTCGGACTCCATCGGAGAATCTGAGGAAAAAAAGGGGCTAACACTTGACTGCAACCCCCGAATCCTCGAAAACGATGGCGAGGGGAAAAATCATCAACAAATATTGTCAAGTCAAGAAAAAAAGGCCCGCGAGCCGCATCGGGGGGGAGCTGTCGAAACGCATCGAGCAAGGAAAAAAAAAGGCTCCAGAAGAAAAAAAAAATGCAAAAAAAAAAAAAAGAAAAGCGTTTATTCTAGAGGCAAAAAACAAAAAAAAACATATAATTGGACGAGCAAAGAAAAAGAAACAACAACAACGGAGGAAGGAGGAAGGTGAAATGGGGGAGAAAAAAGAAAAAGAACATATGTTGCACTGCAGTGGAGGGGTTCCGATTTGCCCCCGAAGAAAATACAACACGAGGAAAGGTCGAAAAGGGGGCGCGCCGCCGGGGAAAGGACTGCTCGATTGCGTTGGAAAAGAAGACGCTCGCAAGATGAGGTCTTTGTGAAAAAGGACCGTTGGGCCTACGAAAAAGAAAAGGGAGAAAAAATTGTTTGATGGAAATGACGGGAAAGGGGAGCGCCATCGAACCCGGCGGACTCTATAAGGGGGAAGGGGGGGGGTTTTGCCCGTCCATGGACCAAGGAGGAGGCCATCTCGATGGAAAAAAAACGTACAGTCTTCTCGAGCGCTTGGGGGGGGAAAAAGAAGAACGCAAAAAATAGCGGAAAAAGAACAAAAGGGTTCCGCGGAACTAAGCTGGGGGAGAAAAAACTGTGGAAAACGGTCTTGGAGTCCAGCGGAGGGAGGGGGATGCTTGCTCCAATGGGTTTGCAGAAAAAGGGGGGAAAGGTTTTGAAAAGGAAAACCCCATCAAGCCTGACCAGGGAAAGCTGCTTTTGTGCAAAGTCGCCGGAAAGTCCCGAAATAACAGAAAGAGAAAGAAGGTCATTCTTCTGGCCTGAAAAGGAAAAACCTCCAGAGCCGAAGCTTTGAAAAAGTGGACTCTCGAGAGCCGAAAAAAGAAGGAATGCGGAGGAAAAAGGGGAAAGAAAAAGTGCTTGTCCAGTCAAGAAGAGCCGGATTCGGTGGAAAAAAAAAGGGGATATTGACTACTTGAACCTCAGGCAAAACAAGAAAACAGGCCTCGCAGACGGAAAAAAAGGGGGACGCCAAAATAGAAAGGGAAATCCCCTTTCGCGACGTCCCCCGAGGAAAAAAAGGGTCGAGCCCCCCCTCACTTAAAGAGTCAGAAAGGTTCGCTCGGCAAGAAACCCCTACTAAAAAGGGGAAACAGAGTGTGCGGTTGGCAAAAAAGGAAAAACGCCTCGTGCTTGGGGGAATATCGCTGCGGGAAGAGGCACCGGTTAGGGGGGGGGGACAAAAAAGAAAAAAAAAGAAGAACACGGGGGGGACGCATCCATATATCAAAAAGTAGAGGGAGGGGGAACCGCGAAACCATTCGAAGGGGGCCGTAGAAGAACATAAGCGCCTGCAAGTGTCGGAGGGACAAGCGGGAAAAAAAGGAAAAAAGAAAACTAATGCACGGGGATCTACCCCCACGCGAAAAGTCTCTCAAAAGGAAACGACCAAAACCGGCGGAACGCAAGTATCTTCCCCGAGAAAGTCTCCATCAGGCAAGGAAGCGGAGGGGGGTTTCGTAGCACGGCATAAAGGGGGGGGGGGTGCGGAGGAAAAAAAAAAGACCCAGGGGGGGGAAAAGACAAAACAATCACTCAACACGTGGAAAGACATAAGCCCTCGACAGGGGGAAAACTACGTCAACCTTCCGGTCAAAGGAGGAAATCGTCTTTTGACCCTCACTGCCCAAAAGGGGGACGAAAAAGGGAAGATTCTACGCAAGGATACCGAGGATCGAAAGCTGGCAGGAACCCACAATCTCAGGGGAGGGGGGAAATAAAACGGGTTTACTTCAAGAAAACATTCACTCTCTTCTTCCGAAAAACGAAAGATTGGCTTGATCAAAAAAGGCCTCGCCATAAAATCCTTTTCCTGGGTCCGAGGGGCGCGATGTCCCTCACCAAATTGAAAAAAAACTTATTTTCTCGGAAAAAACCAAACCCACAAAGGGGAAAGCGGGGGAACAAAGAAAGTAGATGGGGAAAACTACGTTGGCCTCGAGGGTGACGTGGGGGGGGCCTGTTGTGGAAAAAAAAGGGAATCTGGGCGATGATTTGGGGAAAAAATAAAGGAACTCAGAAAAGAAAAACGATAGAGGAAGCTGGCCTCTCAAACCACCCGCCCCCCGGAAGAGAACGTTGGGGGACGACGCCAAATTGGCCCGCCGAGAAAGGAAGGGGCCGTTGCCGCAAAAATTACCGGGAAAGGAAACCATAGGGCCATGAGGGACAAAGAAAGGAAGGAACGACCGAGCGGGGCCCAGGAGCCGCATGAAAGAAAGTTGGTGGCAGGGGGAAATTCGAGGAGGGGACGAAAGGAAAAGAAGTCGATCTGGTGCCGGGCTCGGGAGGGAAAAGGAAAAAGGACCGACAAAAAAAGGGGAA
>Ga0179593_1263335_pt1 | contig 22195 bp, 45 predicted proteins | sample CZODoug2_1_08_16_FD_185931 | JGI IMG/M metagenome (GOLD analysis project Ga0179593, IMG submission 185931) | Vadose zone soil fungal communities from Angelo Coast Range Reserve, California, USA - CZODoug2_1_08_16fungal (PacBio error correction) | ecosystem: Environmental > Terrestrial > Soil >...
GCATTCAAGATATACAAGGGCAGCAGTTGGGAGGCGGCATAAGTGGAAAGACATGGGATGCGGAAAATATGCATCAACAGTGTACGATATGGTAGGGACGCTGGAACCAGGTTCACGAATAATGAAAAAAAACAAACAGGACGAAAACGTAAAAGCGGAGAAAGACACAAACAAAATGACGTGGGGGAGGAGGAGGAGGGAAACAACGTAAATTATGTGTGTGTGCGATTGAAGTGATTAAAAACCAAAAGGACGGAGGGGACAACATGCTACCGGACAAGAAGATAAATAGAATAAATGGGGGGGGGAAAATGTATAGAATCTAATCAGAAAAAGAGGGTGCTAATATGGGGTGAAGCCTTGGGCCGTAACGCGGGTGAAGGAAGGAGCAATAGGGAATTGGGAATAAGGTGGTAGCAACGGTAGCAAAAAAGAAACCAGAAAAACAAGTACGACAAAGAAAATAAATGGTAAATGGACGAGGAGCTACGCCAAAAAAAAAATTGGACAGGCGGAGTGGCAAGAGAATCGGATAAACAAGGGGGCGGAATAGTGGAAAGAAGGTACAAAGGAGTAAAGATGGGAAAAGCAAAGATAAAAAGAAAAAACAAAGAAATGGGGCTGGAGAGCTGCCGGACGGGGGGGGAAAGGGTAAAGGGATGAATAGAAAAAGTCAAAGAGGGGGGGTGCGGGCGGGGGACGGAACTTGTGCAGAAACGGGGGAAGGAGGACCACAGGGGAAATGGTCACAAAGGGTGTGGGTAAGGAAGGGATGCGGCATGGAAAAAGCTGGGGGTGGAAACAAACCAGTAGAAAGAGGGCGAAAGACCAACGAGAAAAGGTGGGGAAATAAAGGCAAGAAAAATGGCAATGAAGTGAAACCCGGGAAATGAAGTATAAACGGGGGGATCACAGCAGGATTGTGGAAGTGGGAGGAATCGGGAGGGGTCGGTGGGGGAAAGGAAAATGACTCAGGGAGGGTATGAACGAGGGGATCGGAAGGAAGGGGGTAGGAACGTTGGGTAGGGAGGAAGGAAAAGACAAACCCTGAAAACAGGGTGACGGGTGAGAAAGAAAAAAGGAAGCACGAAACAGGGAGGCGAAGAAGGGATATTTGACATAAGGGGTCGAGGACAAAAAAAAGTAGGGGGTCAACAGCCCAAAACCCACGGAGAAAGTGACCAGTCGGAGCGAGAAACCGCGCGGTGGAAAAGTGAGGATAAGGAACCGTGTCAAGTGTCAGCGGCAAAAAAAAGGGGGGGGAAAAAAAGGTGGAGGGAATCCAAGGACAAAACCTTTGCGAAAAGGCGTCTACTGGCCACCAACAACAGGAGAGTTGGGAACGGGCAAAGGCGTGGGAGGGGAGAGTAAAAGAATTGTGGGAGCAAATCGAGTGGTGGGCAAAAGGAAATTCCGGGGATATAGCGTGGTCAAAAGAGGGGGCCAAAATAGGGTTAGGAAGGGAGGGCAGGGGAAACGACAGGAAGAGGAAGGAAAAAGGAAAAAATAGGTACGAACATTAAGTTGGAAGAGGAGGAAGGGGGTGGAAAGAGATGTCCCGTGGAGAAAAATAAAGAGGAGGAAAAAATGGACATACCAGAGGAAAAGAATGGGTGTACCGGACGGCGGACGTAGCGAAGGGGATAAAGTGTGGGGAAAAGAAAAAGAAGGAGTAGGATTTCAAAGGGCGTGGGGGGGGGGTCCAGGACAGTGTCAAGGCTACAGGCTCGGGGGGGGTCTGGATAAAAAGTTTTCGAAACAACTGAAAAAGGAATGAGTGGGCATGGAAAGCAGAGAACGGCAAAGAGCGGGAGTAGGGGTTAGGCAAAAGTTGTAGGGGAAGAACAACGAAAATGGGGGCGAGTCCACTAGCTGGAATGTCACGTCGACAGCGGGGCCGGTTACAGGACTGATAAAAGACTGCAAAACAAAGAAAGGAGGAACGTTGTCATTCTGTTCGTGAAAGTGTCCGCAAAAAGGAAAAAAAGTTTAGAAGGAAAGCAAACAACATCGATGGCGTGGCACGGGGGAAGTGATGTGTGGGGTGCCTGCACAGGCGGGGACAAAGTTGGAAGGGGGGGGTAGGAGGCCAAAATCAAGAGTTCAGAGCCGAAAAATCCCACATATAAAAAGGTAATTCAAAAACAAAAACAGGGGGGAACTAAAGATCGGTGGGGTTGCAAGAGGGAAATGGAACCGTAGGATATCATGACAACATAGTAAAAATAAAACGCAGGACAAAAGACAAATGTGGTGGGGTGCGGAGGGATCAGAGGGGAGTTCAACGGAAAAAAAATCATCTAACGACAGGGGGGGGGTCAAGAACCAAGAAGTGTCAAAAGAAAAAGGTAAGGCGCCAAAGATCTGAAGGGAACCCGGACTACAGGAAACTAAACGTTGGGCGGGGGAATGGATTGAATTAAGGAAAAAAACAAGCACGGAGGGATAGGGAGACGGGCAGAAAGCGGAAAAGGGAAAAGGGGGGGAAGGAAGATGTGGACGGAAAAAAAGGCCGAATTAAGAAAAAAAAATGAAGAAATGCAATATGTAGTGTGGCTATGGAGGATAAAAGAAGCTGGAGCGCGAACGACCTCAGTGAATATATGGAGACAAAAGACGGGGTGAGGTAAGGAGAAAGAGAGGAAAGGGGGGAAAAGGGGAAAAATAAAAAGGAAGCGAAAGGTAGATAGGGAAAGGAAGAGAGGAGGACAAAAAAAGACATGGAGAGGATGGGGGGAAGTCATAAGCATAGAAGAGACTTCAAAAAAAAACGAGAATGCCGAGCACAGATGAAACCAACGATCCTCGGATGGGGAAAAACGCCCGGAGGGAAGATTGGGTAAGGGAAACTAGGTAACAAAAAAAATTGGCGGAACGAAGCAGAGGAGGGGGGGGGGTGAGGGAACGGAAAGAGAGGGGAAAAAACAGCGGGGGGGGGTCGGAGGGAAGTTCGGAAATATAAGACGAATTGGAAACGGGATTAAAGACCACAAGGTGTTTGACAAGTCACAAAAATGAGGGAAAAAGGAGATTAGTGAGTAGAGGGTTAATGGGCGCAAGAGAAAGAAAAGGACAGAAAAGAAGGGCAAAATGCTTGTGGGAGATGTTGGGGAGGAGCAAAGACAAGTAGTACAAACAAGCAAAAAACGTAGGGGGAGACAAAAGATAATGAATTTGTGGAGTCGGAAACGACTTATAAAATTAAGGGGGTAATAAGAAGAAAAAGGGGAAAGGTCAAGAAAGAGGTGACTTCAAAAGGAAGAAAAAGCGGGGGTATGTGTCACTCGGCTAAAGGGCAGGGCTTAGCAGAAGGTTAGCAGGGAAAAAAAACCGTGAAAAAACCGGGGGGCGAGGGAAAAACAGGGAGGTGGGGGGGGCGGATTTCGACGGATCAAATTGAGTACAGTCCAACAAAAAAGAAGAAAAAGAAAAAGCAGGAAAAAGGGAAGAGGGGAGGGAAAGGAAGCCAAAAAAAAACCAAAATAGAATTGTGAGCTAAAGGACAGAGGTCGGAAAAAGGGTCTCTCAAGAGGGGGCGGCAGAAAAGGTGGTGGAAAAAAAATTACGCAGAAAACAACGATAAGGGGAAAGGCAACAAAGGCGGATTTAAGAGAAGGAGTGATGGAAGAAGGGCGGGCAAGCTGAGTACGTAAGGTGTGAAAAAGGGCATGGGAAGGGAATGGACGGTAGAAAGAGGCATTAACAGTTTGTGAGTGGGAGGAAGGGGGTAAGGAAGAAGCACTTGAAATATGCGTGCAACTAACAAATCAAAACCTAGTAAGGGAAGGACGACGTGGGACAAGTGGAAGGAAAACAAATTCTATTATCCTAGGTTAGGGAAAAAGAGGGGACCAGGGGAAGAGAGCCAAAAGGGGTACTTGGCAATGATAGGGGGCAAAAGGAACACAGTGCAGGACAAATGGAGTGAAAGCGGGCCCATGAAGGGATTGGTAGAAGCCTACAGGTGCTTATTGGGAACCTAGTGGGAGAGGGGTGGGGAAGTGCCGAGCGGGCCGCCAGTCCGGGGGGGCCAAGGCCTGAAAAAAGGGGCAAGAACCAGACAGACTTAAGAGTCTCACAGGAAGGGCAGGACCGAGACAAATCTCGGAGCACCAAAAACAAAACCCAGGAAATAGGCAGGACAACAAAGAGTAAACGGAAAAAGGAGGTCACAAGGTGGCAGCCAATTTCATCTACCAGGGAAGGGGCCAAGGGGGCGGAGGATGTGGGGGAGATGAAACGAAGTGGGTATAGAGGAGGGGCAAACACTGGAGCGCCAAATAGATGCGTGTAGGGAAAAAACACGGAGGAAGCCAAATACAAGTGAGACATGGGAAGACAAAACGATGCTGTGGCAAGGGGGGAAAGAACGAGTGAGACAGGAAAAAGGCAAAGCGGCAAAAGGTATTGAAAGGCCGAGGACAATGTCAAAATAGATGAAAATGTTTGGTGGGAAATAGATGAAATTGGTCCAAATAAGAAAAATCTGTGGGCAAGGGCGCAGAGATGGGGTAAAGGGATGGAAAAGATGGGGTCTTGGGGAAGCCAGCGACACAAGGAAGGTGAAAGATGGGGAAAAAAAGAATGAGCAGCATAAGAAGGTCACCTGGATAAGAAACAAGAATAAAGAGGCCGAGAGCGTGGCGACGGAATACAGGGGGGCTATCATCATGGGGAAATCTATAAGGGCTCGGATAGGAAACCTGAAGAAAAAAGCAAGAAAAAACGAGCAGACCAAAAAAAGGGGAGTATTCCAAAAAAAATAAGCAGAAAAAAAAAAAAAAAAAAGAAACAAAAAAGGACAAAAGAGTTCACAAAACATAGTAAATAGACTGAAAACCAATGATCAATAAAATGAAATGAACCGGGACAAAAAGGGGTATGGTCGAAAACCACAGGTAGATTGGTCAAGGCAAGTGATTGGATGTGGAGGGGAAGGACAGAGGAAGAGGAAAAAGGAGGGAGTGAGGACTAAACTGAAGAGCTGTGCACTATTCAGGTGACCGCATTATTGTGTAGAGGTGGGAGGGGGAATGGCGGAGTAAAGAGGTGGAGTAAAAAGGAAAAAAAGGGAAAACGAGACAATGAAAGGAGTTGGACAAGACACAAAGCAGAAATAGCAATAGTACGGAACGGGGGGAACAATGGAAGGAGAAGAGAATTAAAAAACAAAAACGTACAATCACGAAAAAAGGAAAAAAATCAATAAAAAAACGGCGGATAACAAAAGTCAAAGATCGACTGAAAAAAAATGGGCGACAAAGAGGGGGGGGAAGGGAAATAAGGGAAAAAAAGAAGGATGAAGAAAAACTGTGGCAGGGGAAAGAAGGGGGGACAGCAATCGTAAAGTAAAATGGGGAGCAAAGAAAGTCAAGGGGTGGTGTGAGCTGAAAGAGGGGGTGCAGGTGGGGCTCTGCAAAAGGAAGAAAACATTGGAAAAAGGAGTGAAAAAAAAAGAATTAAGGGAAAGTGTGGGGAAAAAAAAAAAGACGGGGGCGTACAAGAAAAAAAGGTCGACTATAGAGGAAGCTGCTTTTTGCAAAGAAAGGTGAAGGTGGACTGGGCTAAAAGAAAAAAAAGCAAAAAGGGAAAATAACGGCGCAGTACGGGGAAGATAAATAGTGTAAAGAAAGGACAACAAAAAGGGGAGGAAGAAGGAAGCGGGCGTGCGGGAAGGGAATGATGAGAAAAAAATGTCAGAAAAAAAAAAAAAAAAAAAGGGGTACGACAGGGGGGGAGTCACACAGAGGTAAAAGGCGGTGAAGGTAGGGAGAAGGGGGGAAAAATAGTAAAAGGAAGGAGAAAAAAAGTAAAGGGCACCCGTGGAGAGGGAAAAAGGAAGGGGGAGGAAAGGAAAAGTGGAAGGAGTAAAAAGGGGAGGGAGGGAAGAAGGGGGGGAGGAACTGAGAAAGGCGAAGGAGATTAAAAGGTGGTTTGGAAAAGAACGCAGGAAAGAAGGGGGGATGGGGTCAATGGGAGAGGGGGAATGGATAGGAAACACACACGAGAAGCGGACATGAAAAAATAAAAGAGATCTAGGGTGGTCCTGAATAAAGGTGGAGAGCTAACGGGGTGGAAGGGAAGAAATAAGACAGGAAGGGTATAATAAAGGTGGAAGGGGGTGGGGGGGGGAACAAGAGTAGAGGTGATGGGAGCAGGTAGTGATTAGGCAAACAGGGGGTAAAGTGAGAAAAAAGAGAATCGAGAGGGAGTCTTATCACGAGAAAGAAAAAAAGGGTGAAAAAGGGAAAAGGGGGGAAATGTAAGGAATTAAACGGAATCAAAAGGGGAAAAAGGAGTAAAAAGGGGAAGAGAAGAAACTTGGGGACAACAAGGAGGCACCACGGAAAAGGGAAAACTAATGGGGGGGGGGGGTGAAAAAGTTTGAAAGACCATGGGGGAGGCAGGTGTGCGAAGGGAAATCGATCTAAAAGAAGACGAAAATGCGTTGAGATAGTGATGCAAAAAGGAGAACCGGGTAGGATTGGAAAAAGACTCGGCGGTAGAAACAGGGGGGGGAAGGTGCAAATTGCAAAAGGTAAAAAAAAAGGTAGGGCGGCACTGAAAAGGGGAAGGGGGGGAGAAGAATGGGGGGAAAAAAAGGGGAGAGAGGAAAAAAAGGGGCGGTAGGGGTGAGTTAAAGGCAAGGGAAAAAGTAGATAGGGAAAAGCGGGGGGAGACGAAAAAGAGCAACAAAGGGTAATAAAGAAAATAAGCGTAGGTATAAGGAAAAGAAAAAGGGGAAAAAAGGAAAAAGAAAAAGAAGGTAAGAAAAATGAAGGGAGATAGGGGAAAATAGTGGAAAGGAGAGAAAAAAAAGAAGATAAAATATGGAAAGTGGAAACGAAAGAAGGGGGAAAAGAGTGAATTGAAAGAAAAGGCCTAGGGTGAGGAAGTAAAAACTAGGGGGAAAGGAAAGATGTAGAGCTCAAGGGGGGAAGGGGAACGTGGAGAAAAGGAATGGAAAAAAAAAATGAGGGGGAGGGGAAGAAGAAGGGAGGGGTGGGAAGAAGGAAAGAAAAATCACGGTGCGTGACTGCGAATGGGGCTATGCAAGGCGAGAGGGGGGGGGAAAAAAAGAGGGAGGGAAGGGAGGGAAGGAAGAAGAGAAAAAACATGTATAATGGGGGTCGTCGTCGGTGAAAAATCGACACTAAACAGACCAGTCAGGGGAAGATCCAGTGGGCACAAGCCAAAGATCACGGGGGGGTCGACATACAACAAAACCGGATAAGAAAAAACGGAAGGGTTGGGGGGGGAAAGGGGAAGAGGGGGCAAAAAAGGAGGCATTACAGTGGGCAAAGGAGGGGTTGTCGGGGAGGTGAAATCGGTGAAGAAACAATAATTGTATACGAGTGGAATAGTGTGGTAAACGGAAAGTAAGACAGTGAAAGGGAAACCCATAAGGGGAAATGGACGGCAGGGCGGGAGGACATAAGGGACAAGTAACTACGAACGGTTAAACGGGAGGAAAGTAAGGGGAGATACCAAAGAGGGCAAAAATACAGGGGTAGTGATATGCCAGCTGTAGGCGTTTGATTGTGCGCAAGGAACGGTACAGGAACCGGTGTAAAAAAAAAACAGAAAAAAAAAGAGGAAGGGGGGAGTTAATGCCTAAAAGAGAGGTACAGTAAGGAAAAAAGAAAAGGGTCAGGGAAACATTGAAATCGGGGCGGGAGAGAGATAGAAGGTAGGGTATAAAGGAAGGGGGAAAACAAAAGGGGGGTGAGGGCCTGAAATAAATTGGAAAAAAAAAAAACAGAGCGAGGAGGAGGGAGAAGCAGTTGGAAGGTATGTGAATAGACAACACGTGGTGGAAGCAAGAATCAAACAAAGAAAAGAGTAGGTGGTAGGAGAGGTAGGAGGGGGGGAAAATGGCGATTGTAAAAAAGAAGGAGGGGGAGGGTAAAAAAGTGCGGGGATAAGGACCAGTTACAATAACGGTAGCGTGGACGGAAACACTGAGAGTGGACAATTTCGGAAAGCAAAATCGCTCGCAGAGGAGGGGAAGCATTGCGCGGCGCGTGTGGGGCAAAAAAAAAACACGAAAAACAGGGGTGTGATGGGGGGGGGAGGAAGGGTGCCGCCGGGGAGAAAAGTACAGAACAGATGGTAGGATGGAAGTCAGCACAGAACAAAGAAAAATCGTAGGGGGGGATAGTCGAGGAAAAAAAAACAAGGGGGCGGGAAAAAGAAAAGGAATAAAAGGAGGCAAAGGGTAAATACAATCAGTGCCTCGGGAGCAAACAGTCGATTAAAGGCAATCAAATGAACACATGGCAAGGAGAGACGAAAAGCAAATGAGATTGCAAACCGGAAGAAAAGGAAAAAGAGGAGGCAGGCACTGGAAAGAAAAAAAAAAGAAAAGAAGAGTGGCAGGAAAAAGAAGAATGTGGAACCCGAGGAAAAAGGAGCAAAAAAAAAAGCGGAAGCAGGGGGAAGGAAAGATACGGGAGTAAAAGGGGACAAAGAGTAAAAGGGGGAGGGAAGCTGAATAACCTCGAAGGTAAAAGGGAAGCGGGGGGAAAAAGGGGTGAAAGAGAAAAACCAGGGAAGAGAGGGAGGGAGAAGGGAATGGGGGGAAATGGGGGGGTTAAGAAAAACGGAAAGGAGAAGGGAAAAGGAAGGCAGTATGAATAAAAAAGCAACAAAAGTGCACGGATCAGAAAGAGACTGGGGGAAAAGACAAGGTCTGGAAAAAGAAATAATAATAGGGGTGTGTTGGGGATTTAATCTGGCAGAGTGAAAGGTGGGAGAAATAGTAGGTAGAGGGAAAAATTAATGGGACCTGGGCTAATGATCTTTGTAGATTGAGGAATAACAAGGATATTGGTTAGGTGAAAAGAAGAGAGGTAGGTTCCAGGGTCAAGATGGTGAGAAGACGAGAGGATGAGAAGTGGACGAAGAGAAGGGAGTGGTGGAGAATGAAGAAGTCAAAACTCAAGGGTAAAAGCACGGTGTAAAAATACAGACGGAGGGGGGGGTGGGGGTAGCAAAGAAGGATGGGGAAGAAGTTGGGAAGGGAGGAGGGGTGAATAGAGAACCTTATAGGAGAGTAATGAAGAGACAAGGTACAACGTATACAGGGCGGAGCGGAAAAACCGAAAACGGATGGAAAATAGGAATGGGGGAGAACACGATTTGACGGATAAATTAACCAAGTCATGGGGGAAAAGAAAAAAAGAGAGATGAGAACGAAAAGCAAGGGGGGGACACACGTTGGAAAGCGGCAAAGTCAAATGGAAAAAAGGAATGGGGTGAAGAGGTGAAAAGAGGGTGGTTAAATATGGAGAGGGAAAAGGAAATGGAAGGGCAGAATTGTGGGTGTCGCTTCGGTTGGGGGTTGGGGGATTGAACGAAGCTAGGGAAAGAAAAAAGGGGGAGGGGGAAAAAAGGAATTAGGGGGTGCGCTTAGTGTCAGGTGGGAAGTGGGCACGGGGTGGGGTCTGTCAGGGAAGCTTATTATCCTGGATGGAAGGGAAAGAATGCCGGGAATGACATACGAGCACACCAGAGAAAAGGAGGGAAACCACGGGTGAGAGGACCACCCAATGAAAAAAGGAGGGACAAAACGAGGCTATGCCAGGGGAGGCTGCATAAAAAATACGAATAGAACGGGAAATAGTGAAAGGGGGGGAAGTCTAAAAAAAACAGCTGAACTACATTAATAACCGAAGGGAACTAACGGGAGAGAGGGAGAAAGAGATCCGAGCAAAGAGGAGGAGCGGAAGTATGAGGAGGGTAGGCAAAAGCGAAGGAGAAAAGGCAAGCAAGAGACCCGTGACAAACGGCAAAAAAGAAGGGGGAGGAGGGGAAGGGGAAAAGAAGAAAGCAAGGACTGAAAAAAATGAAAAGGAAAGAAAAAGGGGAGTAGAGGGGAAGGAGACAAAAATTTAAGGAGGGAAAGAAGGGAAGAAAAGGGGACTCGAAGCAGTGACACGGCGGATGAAGGGAGGTGGGAGAAGGGGTACGGGGGGGGGAGAGGAACCCGGGTGAAGCCGGGGGTTAACAAGGTGAGGTTGCAAAGTAGCGTCAGGGGGGAAAGAGGTAAAGAGGAGGGAGGGGACTGGGGGAAATGGAGGAAATAAACAACAAGAAAAATACAACAAGTAGGAGAGAAAAGAGGGAGCGGGGCTATCGAAGGAAATGGAAACTCATCAAGGGGGGGAGAGGAAGGGATCAAGACACCAGAACTCGGATGGGCTAGCACAAAGGAAAAGAAGAGGGTGATTTTTCAATAAGAGGTAGGGTGGGGGAAAAGGGGATAACGAAAAACGAGGAGGAAAAAGGGGGAAGAGGAAAAAGGCGAAAATGGGGAGGCAGAGTGGGATGAGGTGAAGATCAACAGTAAAATCGGAGAAATACTTGGAAAACCCGATGCAGAAACAAGTGAAAGGGGGGGGAAAGCAATACATTGTGCAGGAGAACTAAGTGGCGAAAGGGGAGGGGAAAAAACAGATAGAGGGAACAAGGTAAGGCGAGAGGGTGAAAAAACGAAAGAAAGTGGAAGGCCAAGAAACGGAATAATGTAGAGGAGGGACAGGCAAAAAAGGTGAAATGGGGGAAACAAAGAGGGGAAAAAAGGAAGGGGGAGGGCCGGGGGGGAAAATGGAGAAAACAACCCGAAACGGTGGTTGGGAAGAGGTACCAAAAAAAAACGGGGCCAAGATGGTGACAAAAAAGGGAAGATAAGGGGAAAAAGAAAAGGGAAAAAGCCAGAAACACCAATCGTACATGGGAAAGAGCAGGGGTCAAGCTATGGAAGGGGAGGGTGGGGGGAGGGAACTGGGTCGCGCAACTGAAGGCAAAAAGGGAAAAAAAGGAGAAAAGGATTAAAAAAAAAGGGGGAGAAAAAGACAATATGTGCCCAGCACAAAGAGAAGGAAAGGGAAAAAGGAGAAGGGAAAAAAAAAAAAAGGAGAAAAAAGAAGAGAGAAGAAAAAAGAAAGAGAAGGAGGAGGGAATGATGACACGAAAAGAGCTCTGGCGAAGAAAAAAAAAAAAGGAGGGAACAGAAGAAAAACAAGAGAAGGGCGAAAGAAAGGGCGGATAGGAAAAGTGACGCCCGTTTGTGGAGACAAAAGTCCACAGAGTGAAAAAAAAAGAAGGGAGAGAAAAAAAGGGTCCCGAAAAAACCACAATGAAGGAAAAAGACGAGGGGAAAAAACGGGGGGGCTGACAGTACGGGGCAGAAAAGAAGGAAAAAAAGACAAACTATAGCAAAGGTGATGATGAAGGGGTAGAAGAAAGTACGGGGAAAAATGGGGAGGAAGCGAACCATAATGCACAAAAGTAAAGACGTCCAGGGGGGTAAAGGATGACAGAAAAGGAAAGGAGGGGGGAGTGGGAAGGTAGAAAAGGTGGGAAAACGGAAAGGGGAAAGGATAAAAGGGGGAGGAGGGGGGGGCAAGGACGACCGTGAAAGAGAAGGGAAAAGAAAAAATAAGAGGAAAAAGAGAAAGGATGGATCGGGGGGGGAGAGGGGAAACCTGGGAGGGGAAGGATGCTGGGGGAAGTACGGGAGGGCGGGGGAAATCACGGGGGGAATAGAAACGCTGAGGAACGGGATGACTCGACAAGCCAGGGTGCTACAGCGAAAAAGAAAAGTCATGAAATAGTACGTGGGGGAAAGTACAATAAAGCGAAAAAGAAAGAATAAAAAAAAAGTAGGAAGATGAGCAGTTGTGTAAAAAAGACGGGGTGGCACTATATGAGGGGGTGGGTCACGGTGGGCACAAACAAAAACGGAAGAAATGGGGAGGGCTGGGGAATGAGAGAGGAGAAGGGGGGGACGGAAAGGAAAAGAAAGGGGCGATGCGAAGCATCGGAAAAGTGCGTCATGCAAAAAAAAACCAAAAAAAGAGAGGAGCGTGCGAGTGCGAGGAACAACAAGATCGAAAGAGGCGAAAAAATCGGACAAACGTAAATCATGACAATATTAAAAGAAAACCAATTCCGGCTTGACAGCGAAGGACACATCGGAGAAGAAAACTTCAAGTGTTGAATGCAGATGTGGTAGCTCAACCAAACGATGGGAAAACTAAAAAGAGAAAGTTAAGGAAGGGGTAAAAATAGAAGGGTGAACAAGGCCATAAAAAAAAAGAAGAAGTAAGGAGCAGGGAAAATCCGTCAAACAAGCTTACCAGATGAAAATTGGAACACGGTAAGGTTTGAGAACCCGAAACGAAGAATGGAGGTAAGACGGCAGAAACACCTGGGAAGAAAGAGGTACAGAAAAAAGAGACTCAGAGGTTGTGCTCGGAGAGTAGAAAGTGGGAACATTTAAGTGGGAACAGCGGCAAAAAGCCCGAGACACACTGGGGGCGTAAACAGAACCGTCTAGAGGGGAAAAGCGATGCAGTGGATGAACGGGAAAAAAAGTGGCGAAAGGAAAGGACAGGGTTAGTGGGCTTACCGTACGGGGAAGTAAGGAAATGGGGGTTGGGGGGGAGAACGGTATGGTACACCAGGACCGCAAGGACAAAGAAAAAGAGGTACGCAGAACAAAAAAGGAGAAAAAAAAACAAAGGGGTAAAAGATGAGGGGTACAGCAGAATGCAATGAAGAAAAATCCAAGAGAAATTAAAGGGAAACAAGGAAAGGACTTATAAAGGGGTGTAACAGGCCGAACAACTCGGAACGTATTTGAAGTTGGCGGAAGGGCCTCTGTGGGAAAGGAAAAAGGAAGCCGTTAAAAAGGGCGTAGGCATGAAAAAGTGCATAAGAGTGCGAAAGTGAAAAGGGGAAAGAACGGGGGCTTTAATGAACGGAAGTTTAAATCAATAGGGGGTGGGAAAGGCTGTTTGGGACAATGCCAACAAAAAAGTTCCCGGGGGTCGCTCAAAATGAGGGCTCCCAGTGGGGGACCCGGTGGAAGATTGTAGGGGGAGGGGGGGGGGCGCAGACGTAATCCAACTGTTGGGAGTACAGAAATGAAGTGTGGGGGAAGGAAAAAAAAAATGGGGGGAAAAGTCAAAAAACAAAAGCAAACAAAAAAAAGGTAACAGGCTAAGAAGATGTTGACCACGGACGTGGGAGAGGCAAAAGACAAGAAAGGTCGGGGGGGCAAAAAAGGAGGATGAAAAAAAAAGGGAGACGGGAATACATAGAAAGCAAAGGAAATGGGTGAAGGCCAACCAAAATTTAGGCAAAGAGAAGAAACCGGGAAAGTAACAAGCACCCGGGAACCAGAGGTGGGGGAAAAAAATTGGCGGTTACAGAAGGAAAAAAGGGGGCGAAAAAAAACAAAATAAAGGGAAAGGCCGGGAGAAAAGGGGCAAGGGAAGATGCAGGGGGATAACCCGGAAACCTGCAAGTAGAAAGGGTAAAATGAGAACGGGTAAAAAATCAAACAATGGAGGGAATGAAACAGAGGATCTCAGGCAAACAAGAAACTGAGGTCACTAAAACAAAAACGAAGTTTGTCAAGGGGGGGGGGACAAGGTGAAAGAGGGGGGCGGGGAGAACAAAAGGGGAAGGTAAAGAGTGAACGAGAAAAATAGGAGAAACCGACCGGGAAATATGGAAGAGACAAAGTCAATGGAAAGGGTGGGGTGGGTGGGAAAAAGAAGAGTAACAAAGATAAGGGGAGAGAAGACTGTACGGGAGAAAAATTAAATGAGTTTTAATGTAAAGCACAGACCAAAACGGGGCAAGAAAAAAAAAATACAGCAAAGAAAGAAGGGCCAAGAAAGGGAATGACACAACAAGATGAAACAAAAAAGGGGGGCAGGTCAACTAGTAAAAAAAACAGTGCATGCGTTGCACGCTGCGCTAAGGAAGGGAGTGGAAAACAAAAAAAAGAGAAAGAGAAAAAAAGAAGAGGAAAAAGAAAGTGGTTGCAAAGGGGGCTTGAAAGGAAAAGCGACGGAAAGGCTGAAAAATAACAAAAGCAATGAAGGAGAAAGATGCGGTAGGAGGCTAACACAGAAAAAACAATGGCAGGCGCGAAAAGAAAAAAAGGATATGGTAACCAGGGGGGGTTGGGGAGGGGATTTAATAGGGAGGCCGAAATAGCAAACCAAAAGAAAAAGTAGGGAAAAAAGGGAAAGGAGTGGAAAGAAGGAGGAGAATGAGAACACAAAAAGAAGTGAACCCGATAGAAGGAAGGAAAAGGGAGAGGGAGACATGGATAGGTAAAGAAAAAAGGAAAAGAGTAGGGTTAAAAGGAGGGGATAGAAGAAGTGGAGAAATAAGAAATATAAGGGAAAGGAAGGAAACGGAAAAAACAAAGACAGGGGAAGTGGAAAACAATTTGCGGGTGAAAACATGAAAAAAAGAGGGGACAAAACAAAAAGGGCGGGGGAGGGGGGGGGAAAGAAGAAAGGGGGGAAAAAAAAAGGCCGGAAAAATGCGGACATCTCAATGTGGGAGAAGAAAAAGAGCATGAAAAATAAGGAAAAAAGGAGGCAAATAAAAAGAAAAAACAACATGGGCCGATATTAGACAGGATCCCGTGAGAAATAGGGGACGGGCGGGGAGAAACGAACAGGCAAAAAAACACATAACGGATGGGAAGAGGTGCGCAAAATCGGTGAGAATGAAACAAAGAGCGCTAAAGCGGGAAAATACAGCGGAGTAGACACACCAGGGAATACAAAAAAAACACTCGCCCGAGATACAGGGAAGCGTATACGGGACAAAAAAAAAGAGGGGGGCAGGAAAGCAAAAAAATAAATGGAAGAAAATAGGTCAGAAATGCGCAAGGGGAAAAAAACAGCATCAGCTATCAGGTCGGTTATGTAAGGAGTAAGTAAGTAGTAGGGCAAAAAACTGAGTGGGGAGAAAAAGAAAAGGAATCCAAGAAAGGGGTGGATTGGGGGAAACGGAAGCAAAGAGAAAGGAACGGGGAACCCGAAAAACGTGGAACTTGACGAAATGCAACTGTGGTCCTGTGTCCCGGGTTGGGAGGGAAATACTAATAACGAGTAGGTGTCAAGGGAGGCATAGAACCAAAAAGGAACCTAAATTGCCCTGAACACTAACTACAAGGAGAAAAGCAAGGGGGGGGGAAAAAAGCACCGAAAAAAAGTAAACAATATGTCCCAACAGGAACAAGGGGAAGGACATGAAGTAGGGGGGTAAAAGGGTGAGCGAAGAGGGGGGGGGGTTAAGCGGACAAGGGGGAGATCATTAGTTGGGAAAGGCATCAAGAATTGGAAAATAAATCTGGGAAAGAAGAAGGAAGCAGGTGAGGGCAAAAAAACAAAAAATGGAGGTTGGTGCGAAAGAGAGTTGGAAGAAGGGATGGAGGAAAAAAAAGGGCGAGGAACATGAGGTGTTGGCAGTAAGCAAAAAAAAGAACAAAAACGGTGGGATCGAACACGGAGGATACTATGGTGCAAATCACGCGCTGGAATGGGGTAGAAATCGTGCGGGGGGACGAGAGAAGTGGGTCAACGGCAGGCTGGCGGGAAAGTAGTAAGTGGGCACAGATCCGGGAAATGAAGGACCAAGAATAGGGGAGAAGGGAGGAATGAAAAAAGGTCAAAAAGTGGGGAGAAATAGAAGGGTAACGGACTAGGAGCGGAGAAATGTAAAGGGATAACCTACTGATTGAGTAAGTTCCGCAGGAAGCAAGGAAATGAAACGCCGAAGGGGGCAAAAAAACTGTATCAGGGAGAAAGGGTGTGACATGGCTAGGAACTCGGAAAGACGGCCAAGAAAATATCGGACTAAGAAAGTGGAAAACGAAGAATAGGACATAAGAAAGAAGTCTCGAAAACACGAAGCCTAAAAGCGTACCCAAAAAAAATCAGGATGGAAATGAAACACACGGGTGTGGTCAAAAACTGGGGAATTTGTCCAGCCGTGGCAAGAGCGACCGTTCGGGAAGGAGAAGGCGGTTAGGTTGAGATATGTATTGCAGGGTGCTACTGGGCTCAAGGAGGACTGTTTGGGGACCTATACAGAGGGAAGAAAGTCGGCAAAAGTAAAGGTCAAATGGGGGGGGGCGCAGTGACCCAACAATGCAAAAAAACAACAAAGCGGAAGTAAAACGGTGTGGACAGTCGTGTCCAAGGAATCTTGGTGAAGGACACGGGCGGACAGGGACGGACAAGGCTAAGATGTCACCAAGACAGGGGTCGCGAAAAACAAAAAGAAGTAAGTGGAAGTGAATAGGAGATGTGAGATAATACCAGGACGTATAGGGAGGAACAAAATAAGATAGGGAGCCGAGAAGATAAGCACGGGGGGGAAATAGAGGGGGAAGTAAGAAAAGTGTAACGGTCAAAAGGGGAAGCAATGAAGACTGAAAGACAAAGAACAAACGCGAAGAAACGCCTAATTGAGATCGAGGGGGGAAAAAAAAATATCGAAGGACGTGTAAGGCAGACTTCTGCATAAAAAAAAAAAGGGAAAGAAGAAGGAGGGAAAAAAAGAGAAAGAGAACGGGCAGAGGGTGTGCAACGAGAAAAAAAACAGCGAAGTTACGGAGAGACAAGGGGAAAAAAAACAACAAGAAGAGAAAAGGTGAAACCAGGACAAAGGACCTCCAATCCGGGGGGTCCTGGGGAACTCCATGGCGGGAAAAGAGGGGGAAAGGAGGAGGGTAGGGTGAAAAAAACGCAGAATGTTGCGGGGGACAAGTAAATAGGGTGTGAAAGATAGCAAAAACAGACAGGTGACATGGAGGGGCATGCATCAGCGGTGGCAGGCTGAGAGGTGGCCAGGTCTCCAACCCTCGAGGGGGGGGCGCAGGGGGAGGTGAATGAAAGGGGACCAAGAGGCACGTGTAAGTATGGGGGCTGCGATAGAGAAGACAAATCTCAGTAAGACATCGTGAAAAATGAAGTGCCAGAGGAAATGGTCTAAAAGGAGAAAATCCGCCGGAGGGGGATGGTAGCAACTGGGGGGCCGGGTTTCGCCGGCAGAGACAGCCGTGAAAGGAGCAAGAACGCCATTCAGGACCCCAACGCGAAAAAACAAAGGTGGTCCAGGTAGTGAAATAAAGGGTTCAGTGACCGAAGCTGGACATGCATCATCCCACAGACAGAGAAACGAAGGAGGTTGGGGGGAGAAAAAGGGGAAAAGAGAGAGCAACAACATGGGTCCAAAGAATGGAAGATTTAAAGTACAAGACAAATAGGGGGAAAGAGGGAGCGCACGGACGTTTGTTTGTAGGTAAAGATTGATTAGGAGTCGCGGTAAGGAGGGCGGAAGCATCACAGGGGGAGGGGTTCGGGAAAAGGGAGCCGTACAAAAAATACCAGAGGTAAAATAGCAACGAGGGTCGATGCGAGAATCGACACAATAGAAAAACCATACAGGAGGGGGAAATTGGGAGATGGTAGGAATTTGTGCAACAGAGATCGAACTGTTAACAATCAAGTGGGGAAAACGCAATGGCAAAGTTTCGAAAAGGGACGTGGCAAACACAGTAACAGTGGAAAAAAATAGAAAGAAAAGTGAATGTACAGAAGGGGGGGGAGGGGAGACGGGCACAGAGGGTGAGGACGGACACAAAAAAGTCAAGTAGGTTTGCGAGTATGGCTCTTATGGCGTCTCCTCAACCCGACAGAAAACCAGAAAGGTGCCAAAAAACCAAAAATCAAAGGAAGAGAACGAATAGGAAGTGGTGGACAAAGGAAACCCGTGGGAAGGGGCAAAACGGGATTGGTGCAAAAAAAGGTATATGGTGAGGAAATGAACGATTGAGAAAAAAGGGAGGGAAGAAGGCTGCAAACTGTGGTCGGTCGTGTGTATACCAAAAGAAAAAAGGAAAAAAGGTAATGGGTGGTGCAGGTTAAACAAAAACTACGCCGCGGGACGAAAATGGAAATAGATCTAAGAAGTAAATGACAGGGTGGTCCTAATATGAAGATAAGCAGACCCGAGAGGAGCGTGAAGAACCGAAAAAGAGACAACATCGAGAACCATTCTTATGTAACGAAATCACGTGGGGGAAAAAGAAAAGGAAAAGGGAGGAAAAGTACAGAGAAGGGAAAAGGAAGCTCGGAAAAAATCACGAAAAAAAAACCGAAAGTGCAGTTAATCAAGGGGGAACCAAACCAGTGGGTTTTTCTCGGACAGTAACGAAAATGCTTGAGAAATCGGAATAAAGTAACTGGAAAGAACGCAAGACTGCGGACGGGAAACGACAAAAGAGGCTTACGAAAAGGCCTAAGAAAAGTAAGGGAGAAAACAGAGGGGGGGGAGAGAAAGAGCGAGGAAAAGTAAAAACGAAAAAACATACAGAAAAAGGAGCAGGAAAGAAAGGAAAAGAAGAAAGGCAGCCGAGAGTTTGTGTTTGTTGGTCAACGCATGGTAGGGAACGAATGGGGCGGGAAACATACCATAAAAATGAAGATAGGTGGATGAAAGAAGGAAAAAGGAACAGGGAACAAGCGGCCGAGGGCCAAGAAAAGCAGTCTGATTAAGGGTGAAAAAGAAGGGCGCAACTGAGGAGGGGAAGTCGGGGGGTGGGGGCAGAAAAGATCGCGGTGGTAAAAAAAAAGAAATCAAGTAAACTTGTGGCGCATGGGGAAAGCAAAATCAGGGTTGTTTGCGAAGTGTATGTGTACAAAAGGAGAGGGGAAGGGTTCGAAAAAGGATAAGGTGTGTATATTAAAGCAAGGTGTGTTGTTCGACCCAAAAAGGAAGGAGCTGGCCCTATAAAGTTGGTTCATGAGAAAATGACAGGGGGGAAAAAGTACGGCGGAGCAGGAAAGGGGGAGGAGCGAAAGGGGTTCGAAGAGGCAAAAAGAGTGGGGTATGTCAAAGAAATCGGGATGATAAGACCATAGAAAAGGAGGAGGACACGGAGTGCTAAGTGGGGTTTGGAACTCTGACCCGGGGACAAAGGTGACAGAAGAGGTCATCAGGATAAAAATGGGTCCAAAACAGCGGTTGCGTGGGGGAGCAAGGAAAAAAAAATAACATGGAAAATAAGGGAAGTGGGAAATGAAAGAAGGGAGCAAACCCAGTAAAAGTTGATCAGAGGAAGGGAGAAATAGGTTGAAGGATTGGGGGGGAGGGAAATGGTAGGATAGAAAAAAATGGGGAATTGGGAATTCTGCAAGGTAAAGGGCGTGGTGAGGAGAAGACCGAAACGGCAAAAGAGCCAGATAAAACTACGATACTAAACAAACAACAAAAAGGGTTTTGATGGTAAAGAAATGGATGTCAGGTGCAACCCTAGAAGTAAGGAGCAGGGGGTCAAGACGAGGAGAACAGAGGGGGCGCTTTATGCCCGGGAATGCCCACGGTAAGTCAAAACTTAAACCAAAAAGAGCGCTGCAGGGAAGAAGGATGGGTGGGAAGGTGGTGGGGAAATGGAAAGGCAAATGGAAGAGAGTCCTGGCATCGGGGGGGGAAAGACAACGGAAATAAAGAACATATAAGTAAAATTGGGGTAATGGAGGGGGCATTGGTCCAAGGGGAAGCCAAAGAGTCGTGAACGTGAAACGTCAAGCGGCCAAAGGGGTGGTCAACTAAAAGGGAAGGGCAAGGATAAAGAGGGGAAAGGGGGGGAAGTGAACGTAAAAACACGGGAAGTGGTGGGGACTGGTTGGGTAGTATACCACAAAGTACAGAGAACAGACCTGCGCCAAAGAAAAAAAAGAGTTGTTGGCACCTGACAGGGGCAAAATCATGGGCGTCAAAAAGAGGGGAAAAACGTTGGACGAATACAGGGGGGAAAAAACACATGGAAACAGAAGGGGCGGTCAATTAGGGTCGTTGGGGAAGAGAAAAAAAAAGGGGGGTCGAGTGGGGGGGAAAGAGCGTTTGAGTTTCCTACCTTTTTAGGCCCGGACTCTTGGGGTAATTTTGCCTGCCCCCTCTTCCTCAGAATTGACTCCGTGAAAAACTCCTCAAGCTGGCCTCTTCGTAAACAAATCCTGGAGGGTTCTGTGCCCATCTAGTGGGTAAAACTCTAGGTTCACAATTGTGCGCGTAAAAAACTGGTCATCCAGAAACAAAAAACACCTTGACCTGGCAGTCCCACTCACTATTCAAGTGACGGGGGGCGACTCCCAGGAAACCACTCGGATCTTATGCGACACCCTTTCATCCCTACGGTACTTCAGCCTCTGCCGTCTAAGACTACAGCATCCGGGACAACGAGCTAGGGGCACATAAATCCACGGGAGGGGGTGACGCAAAAAAAATAAAATAAACGCTTGTGAGTCTATAAGCCAGGGGTAAATACCTTTGGTTAGCTGTGGGGGTCAACAGTTGGACAGCGGGTTTTCACTGGAGTTAACGGCAAAAACTATGTTCTCTCAAGCGGGGAAAAGGTGTGAGAGGGCTTGGGTCCGTTATGCAACAGGTGGGGTTGGGGGGACTAATGCTTGGTTGCCTTGGTTTAGAAAAAAAGGGGGGTTGTCAAATTTGTGCCTTTTCTTCCACACACACAACCAACCCGCAAAGGTTCGATTTCGCACAGAGGGGGAGATCTAACGGTAAGGAATAGTCGCCACAGGAAAGAAACGCCGCAGAAATAACAAAAATCCGAACCGAAAAAAAGCCCGGCGAAGGAAGTTAAATAACCCGGGTTGCTACCCAGGTAACTAACGGGAAAAAGGGGTACCGAAGCAAAGTCGTCGAAAAACTCAGGAAAGAAATTAGCCCACGCCCTATGGAAGCACAAAGCCAAAAACCTAAGCAGGGTTAAATCTTGAAAGAAAAAGAACTGCAGCCATGTCGCCAGTCCGGGAACGGATACTCAAAAGCAGGGTGAGGCCCACCGGGTCAAACCGGGGCCCTATTGGGCAAAAGGGGGAAGTACATCTCCGGGGGGGGGAATAGAAAATAGAGGGAAGATTTTAAGAGGGGATGCTCCCTGGAACCGGCCTGTACCGTTGGGGGGGATAGCAGTAACTTGTTATGCCGCGGACGAGGGGTAGCGTTCGAACCATTCTTACAGCAAGAAAAGTGGTGTCCATGGAAAGCAACATTGTTACAAGTTGGCTACCTGGGGGGTCCCATGTTCAAGGGCAAGAACGCTAAGCCTTCCCAAATCGGGATCATGGTCAGAAGTGAAAGCATGGGGGTGTTTGAAATATTGCAGACAAATGGGGGTATCTCTCTACGTCAAAAAATTAAGGGCCGGGGGGTTGGGATAGAGGGGGTTTTGTAAACAGGGGGGGGAAATCCAACCATTTAAGGGGTGGGGGCAACAAACCTTAAGGGGGGATGGGACCCGGGGAAAAAATTTAAGTGTACAGTTGCGGAAATGTCTAAAGGAAGAGTTAAACATGGTCACACTACAATCAAAACGAAAACGTCGAGCGCAACTTATTGCAAAAAAAGGCAGAAGATAAGAAAGCACCGTCCCAGTGAAAGGAAAAATGATACATCCGGGGAACGGACATATAATGGAGGAAAAAAGGGGGGGGGGGGGGCCGCGACGGTCATGCTTGTAGTCGAATCGCAAAAAAAACAACGTCGAGGGGGAGGAAACGATATGACGAGACAAAAAGGTCTTACCAGGCCCAAAGTCCGGAAAGGAACATGTCCACCAGTTGTCCCTGATTAAAGAAAGAGAAAAGGCCACCGAACAGTGTTGCCTTGGGGGAAATACCACTTTATCACCCCAAACCGATGCAAGGGGGGAAGGTAGGAAAGGGATGAATCGGTAGGAAGTGAAAGACCAGAAGTGTCATAATGGTCCCACTGACCAAAGGGAAGGTGTATCAAGGAAATGGCCCCACAGTTCACCCACTTTTGTAAAGGATAACAGAAGAATTGTGAGAGCTAAAGAGTGAATCAACAGCGCCAAAAGGGGAGGGCACACAGCAGGAAAAAGAATAGTATGGACGCTGAAAGGCGCTAAGAACGGAAAAAAGTCCGTTGAACCTCTTCACCTAGGGGTAAGAGGGGGGGGACAGTTGCACGTCGCCGAGGCAAACAACAAACCTTTGCAGATCGGACCAAAAGGTAAGGACTTTTCCAGCGTACATCGTAATATAAATAGTAGTCAAAAAAGCGGACGGTGTGGCAGCACTACGATAAGATGGTTAAACACCCGGTGGAATACTCGACTATGGCCTGGAGAGACAAAACACTTTGCGCTGGTCAAAACAGTGAATGGGGGCCAGGGGGGGGGTCTTAAAGCTGCCTACTGAGAGTGCTAGGTGGAGGGAAAACGTTCATGGGGCCAAGTTATTCGGTGAGCAACAACCCCGGTCCGGGAACGGCTGCTGAGGCTCTGGGTTGGGACGTCGCAGGGAGGCTATCATCGCGTAGCAAG
>Ga0179593_1522705_pt1 | contig 22195 bp, 19 predicted proteins | sample CZODoug2_1_08_16_FD_185931 | JGI IMG/M metagenome (GOLD analysis project Ga0179593, IMG submission 185931) | Vadose zone soil fungal communities from Angelo Coast Range Reserve, California, USA - CZODoug2_1_08_16fungal (PacBio error correction) | ecosystem: Environmental > Terrestrial > Soil >...
CAAAAAGGGTGCCCGTAGTATTTGCAAAGCGGCAGATCAAACCCTGAGGTACTAAGGACAAAGGTGTTTGGGATGAAGAGCACTTCTCAAAGGGGGGACGAAGGTTCTGCCGCTCGCAGAATTTAAAAGCACTACGGGGGCAGAATAGTCCAGGGAGGCTGTGCAAGGATCGCGTGTCACTGGACGAAAGGTCACTCGAACAAGGACCCCCGATGCGTCGGAGATCCAAAAATGGGGGAGTAAGCTGGGGCGGGTCCACTGGAGAAGATATCTCACCGTTCAAAAAAAAAACCCGAGTCTGGGGGGGGGAGGGCCCCAAAACGTCACCATGTCTGAGTACCGTGAGATAAGGCTCTAAAAAAGACCGAATCACAAAAGGGAAGGGGGGTTTCTTAAAGGAAAGAAAAAAAAATCGTCCAGGAAGAGGGTGCCCTTGTCAACGCAGCAAAAACAAGGGGACTATCTCCTTTAAAATGAAAAAAAAAGCAAATAGCTCAGGGAAGCAGATTCCGCTATGGCAAAAAAGTCCGGGATGGAAAGAGGCCGCATCGCAAATGGTGTGAATGAAGCAAGCCTTTCCTGGAGGTGCCGGTTTCTACCTGGGAAATAACCGGGTTGATTTTCAACGGCACTAAAAAAAAAAAAGGTCAAGAGAACACTAGTTCCTATAGTCGCAACGAGGGGGAGGGGAGAGGAGAATCCGGAGACCGAAATTTGGTGGACTCAACGAAAAAAAAAAACCGATTAAGTGGGAGAAGTGCCCGCGGACGGGGAAATGAGCCGCGCGGATCTCAGAGAATAACTTGGAATTACACAAAAAAAAAAAGCGGCCGCATGGGAGTAGACAGGGTCAGGGTGGGATGGTCGGACCTTGGAAAAAAAAGCTTGCTTCAAGGGAAACATTCGGCAGGAGGTAAGGCGATAAGACAGAAGTCGGTTGGGAAGGGTTTCCCCGGATGGGGAAAAGAATCTTCCGGGGACCGGAAACGGGGAGCAAAGGAATACCGACCTAAAGAAAATACCCGAATCTAGAGAAAGGATACTCCAGCAAAAATTTAGACGGAGGGGAAGGGAAAGTTATAAAAATCGGCTAGGGGGGGTGGCTGGCCCTAAAAACATCGAGAAAAAAAAAAAAGGATAGAGGATAAGGAGGGTGTGGGGGACCAGTATACCACGTCTAATTTGCTCCTCGGGGCGAGGAGGGTATACCTTTCGGGAAATTAAAACTAGGGGAAGGGGATTATTAACGAGGTCAGGGCGGGGAAGGGGTCTATGGACCGGAGAAGAGGTGGTTCATCGACGGAGGCAGGACACAACCAGACTTCTTTCTATCGCAACAGACTAATGGACCTGGGGGGGGAAAAAATTGCAGAACTTAAGGACTTAGCTTTGTTCCAAAGAACTTAGAAGGGGAAGGCTAAAGGAGGGAAAGAAGATAAGATCAGGAGACGGTGGAGGGTCGGAAAAAAGAAAGTCGTGAGATAACTGATTGGGGAATATCCGTCTCAAGAAGTCAGCTGAAAAAGAGAAATGAAACATACAAAGAAGGAGGAGGGCCGTGTGTGGGGGCGAAACTCGGGTGAGGAGAAGGAAGGAGCTCATTAAAAGAGGGGTATGCACGGGTAACCTAGGGAAGGGCGGTGTCTCGAGCAAGGGTCAGGAAGCTTCGCGCCGCACACTTAAAAAAACGGTTAAGAGGGGGAAACGGACCGGAAAGAATTAGAGCGGGCAGGAGGGCTTCACAACAATAAATCGAAAAAGGAAAAGCTTAGAAGGCGGAAAGGTCAAGCGGAGAAGCTCGTTAGAGGTGCCAGAGAAAGGGGACCTGTTTCAAACAAAAGGGGGAGATGAGAAAAAAATTCCGGGGGGTTGCGGAACAAGGGGGGCAAAAAACGAGGAAGGAAAAGACATTTCCTGAAGGTCCGAAAACACAAGGGCCAAAACGGTGGGGATGGGGACGGATCAGGTGAGAAAGAAGCAGAAAGAGGACTCAGAAGGGGACTTTGAAAAGAAAAATGGGGGAGATGGTGAAGCGGAGGCGAATTTCAGCACAAACTGAGAAGCTATTATAAGAAAGCCAATCAAAAAGAGGCCTCCGCAGGGGGAAGCACGGCCAGTCCAGCCCAGGGAAAAAGGGGGTCGATATTGTTTTCCTCGCAGGAGAATCGAATAAGCACAGAAAAAAGGGAGACTATTTCTGGATCGATCTTAGACCTTGAAAAAACGCGGCAAAAAAACTGATGGAATTCAGGTGACCGGGAGAACGATTGCAAGGGAAAAACACTTTTGAAAAAAAGAAACGCATGGGGAAAAAGGGGCCGGCGAAGCTGCACTGACTCTGAATTATAAAACAAACTTTCAAAAAAAACTGGACTCAATCGGGGGGGGGGGGTTTAAAATGGGGAGGGGAAAAAGGAGCAACCCAAGAAAGAGTGGACCCAAAGAAGAAAAAACATTTAAAAAAGGGATAAGGGGAAGACGCCCCAAGCAAGCCCGAGTTATTAAAGCTTCTCGGGGCCGGAACCGGCCGAAAGGATGATAGGGGGGGCAAGCAAAGTGAAACAGACAAGGAAGAAAACCTTAATCGGAACGCTTGTGGGGAAAAGCTGCCGGCTGTCCAACTAAATGGAAGAAGGCTACACCTCGCAGGGGGGGGAAAAAAAGTCACAAAAAGTTTGGAAAAACCATTCTGAGGAAAATACGGCAGGCATAATACGAAAAAAAAACGCGCGCTGGAAATGAGACTGGGGGAAAAATGGCCACTGTGGTGGTTTCAAAGGGGTAAAAGTCTCGATTTTTTGCGGGTCCAATAGTGAATTTGGGACCCCATTCAAGGGCTGGAAAGGCGATTCCGTTAGGGGGGGAAGCGCAGAAAAAAGAGCATGTAGGAGGAGGGGGGCAAACAAATCTTCCCTGAAGGGGGTCAAAAGGGTTTATCGGAAGGAAAGAAAGGAAGGATCAAGTTCCAGAAAGAAAGGGGGCAGGGCAAAACAGGGACATCGGACGCGATAAGGAGGAAAAAACTAACAACAACAGGGTGGACCCTCAAGGGGGGGGGGGGTAATTCCGGGGAAAGCCAGCAAGTCATGGCAATAAAGGAGTATGAGAGGTTTGAGTTAACACGATTCGTTAAACTGTGAAGGGGGTCAGTGAGCAGGGTGAGAGCGTGAGATACGTGGTGCAGAAGAAAAAAGTCACTTAAAAAGAACGCCACATTGCCGTCAGGCAGAGATGGCAGAAATTTTTTGGAGGGAAAAAACGGGAAGGTACCAAAAAAAGGGAAAGAGGACGATTGTAAGGATCACCGGAAGTGGTACACTAAGAAAGGGGAAATCAACGAGAAAATCAGGGAGGCTGAGTCTCTGAACGGGTTCGGATACAACGATATTATTAATCTTGGGGGCCAGGTGTCTCGAAAAAGCTTTGAGAGGCGCACGCTCAAAAAACAAACCACGGATCGGGAACGCAAAGTTAGGATCAAGAAATTGATTACTTAAATCGGCCCGGCCGAAATTCTTGACACAAAAGGGAAATACACTTGATGTTGAGCGTCGTCCGTGACAGGGGGGGGGGAAACGGGGGGGAAAGAGGAAGTATTGTTGTGGTCTAGCGAGGGTTTTAGGCCAATTTGGGGGGGAGACCGGAACTCAGAAATCTGAAAAAAAGAATACATGCAACCAAGAATACGAGAGTCATCACCAGACGAGGGGGGACCATGCCATAGGGGAATGGTCGAATGGGGGGGGGGCGAAAGTGGAGGATTTGGTTAGAGATTAGGAGTCCTAGTTGTAGCTCTCACAACACAAGGGGAGACTCAAAATATAGGAAAACCACAAGCGCATACATCGAGTAGAACCAGAAGAAAGCCTCTAAGAAAACAAAAAAATTCCTGATACAAGAACTGGAGGGGGAATGGTTTCAAAGAGGTGGGGATATTTGAAATCCAGGGGGGGGAGGGGGAGAAATGGGGGGTTTTGGGGTTTGGTTGGTGTATTTTTCAGGAGTTCGGGCAAAAAAGACAAATGGGGACACAACCATCACAACAGCTCCGAAGACCCCATAAATTCCTTGGCTAGGGACAACAAAACTTCCACGGACGCCGGCAAAATGGGCAAGTTTCGGACAAGTTGAGTAAGCTACCAGTACGTCCACGGAGAACACTGACTGCAAATTCGGAAGAAAAAAGGAGAAGGCAGATCAGGAAAAAAAATCACGGAGACGGAGACTAACCGGGAAAAGAAAGAATATGTTGGGGTTGGGGAACACTTTCGTGAATCCATCTCACCTACCTGAAAGGGATCGTGCGGTCCTTTCAAAACTCTTCATTGGAAGGAACCGGAGGTGTCTGAAGCGCCGCAAATTCCAATAACTCATATGAGTCCAAACAAAAGCGATCTCGGAGAGGACGTTTCAAAACAAGGGGTCGTTGAGGGGAAAGGATGTCATAAAACGAGAGAACTCCCCACGAGCAAAAAAGACCCAATGACAACTGAATGAAGAAACGAACGCAACGTGCTCAAAATCAAGAAAAATCATAATCCAAAGGAGTGTAAATGGACAATGGAAAGGGTTCAAAGCTGGGGCAAAAGGACCCCACATCAGTGTACACCCACCTATTTGGTGGGGTTTAGGTTTCAAGAAAGTTCGCGACGGACGCTTTACCTGCAGCCAAGGGTTGGGTACTTCGGGCTAAAGGGGAAGCATGGTCTTATGGGGGAAAAAGGGAATCACAGGAAAAAAAAAACGCAGAGTGGGGGGAACTTCACGGGACCGTCTCAGAGAACTTTCGAAGAAAAAATCTAAATAAGCATTTTAAACTCACATCTTAGGGGGAAAGGGGGGAAACACTTAAAAATGGCGGAAAAAGCAACAAATATAAAAAAAGGCTGTGGGGGCAATTCGAAACCACCGTTGAAAGTTGGTTGAAAAGGTCACCTTGGGGGGCGTACGGGAATATTTATGGTGCTAGTAGTGGTAAAGAGAGGAAAAAGGGGGGCCAAAAACTGTGTCACGGGTTTAGTGCAAATTTTCTTTGGAAGATCTTTCCAATAACAAGGGAAAAGGCTCCCGGCGGGAGAGATGTGATATAAGGGGAGGGGGGGGGGGCCAAGTGGAGGCCCTTCTTTCTGGGAATCTCTCCTGGGGGAACATCGTGGTCTGCGGGGAAACTGGTAAAAAAAAAAAAAGTTACAGAGTATGGATCATTCGTGTGAACAGTCAGGGGAATGGGGGTCAAGCGGGGGGCCCTCCAAAAACCTAGCGAGTAAATTGTGCGGACTGCGTTCGTGAATAATTCAGTAGGGGGAACTCATCTAAAAAACGCTTGGACTGGAACAGCGCAAAGGGTTGGGAAGTAGAAACGGTTAAAAAGACGCAGGGGAAATGTCAGGGGAGTGAGCTATATAAAAAAGCAGCGTTGCTAAAGGAACGCAGACATAGTCCTGCAGGGAGTGCAGGCGATCTGCCTGCTCCATGCGAACTGCAAAAAAAAATCAGACATGTTGTTAAAAAAAAAATGGGAAGAACGCAACGAAAAAATGCGGGAGACTGGAGGGGAAACAACGGGAACGATATAAAAAAGGGGGCAGACAGAGGAGAAAAGGGGGCCTCTCAAATTTTGCGGGCCAAATCGAAACGTACAACCTGAGGAAGCGTGCTACTACTCAAACTATCCTGGTCAACCCAGAATGGGTGCAATACCGGAATGGTAAAAGGGCCGAAAAGGGTGCCCTTTACACAAGGAAAAAATCTTTTGAAAAATTTCGAACCGAAAAACATGGCCAATAGCGCAATGTCCAGCAATCCAAAGCGCAATCCGTAGAACGGCGGCGCTCAGCGGAGAGGGTAGGGGGGTGGGAAGAGGATCGGAGTTCAGGGCCTGCCGGGGGGAACCTGATAAGTAACCGTTGGGAAATGGGACGGTCTGAAAAGGAATCGAGCAAAGCAGGAACAGAGCAGCACTAAAATGATCGGCACGCAATCTACTATTAACTTCGGACTTATCGCAGAACCGAGGGGGAAAAAGGTCACAAATGAACGAAATGGACGGCCAAGATGCAGGGCTCAGAGTAAAAAAACGAAATCGATCTCTGAAAAGGTTAATGAACTCCACAAACCCCGCTCAAAGAAACGCATACCGCGGTGAGAGGAGGGGGCCATGGGGGCCGTAATGAAGAAGGTTAAGGGGAGGGAAAAGACAATTCAGCGAAAGAACACGGAAAAAGCATGCGGATAGCTGCGAGCAGAAAGAAGGTTTGAAAAGGGGACATCTTCCGCAGTGGAAAGCGAAGAACAATCTCCGGGGGCCTTCAGCAGCCATGAAGCGCTAAGGGAGAAGACGCGACATCGAAAAAGGAAGGGGGGGGTCGTATTGAATCACTACTGAAGGTAACAGCGCAAAAGCCGGCGAAAGTTGATTTGTATAAGGGGCCTACACCATCTCTAAGTAAGAAAGGAGAATGGAGGCGGCCAAGAGAATGGAGCAATGGGGGTGAAAGCTGCATAACTTTCAGTAGGGGCCCTCAAAGGAAGGGGGATAGTTCAATTTTCTACCTACGGCGACTGGCAGGGCCTGATGAATGGCGGTCATGAAAGAATCTTCCTCGTCGGTAAAGCATGCCAAGAAAAAAAGGGGCTATCCAGAAATACGAAGAGGGTGGGGAAGGGTTGGAGGAGGAATCTGAAAAAGTTCAATTAAAAAGGGGAAGTACAAGTCCCGGAGCGCTAAAAAAATAGGTATTCATTTTAAGAAAGGGTATTTGGGACGAAAAGGAGATGACGAGCTAGGGCTTGGAGGGATACCACAGGCGCGTAGGAAATCCTCAGAGGGGAAACCGCGTCAGGAATTTGGGTAACTGATAAACCGCTGATTATAAGATAAAAAGGAAAATATTGAAAAGACTCATAGGAACTAGGGCTGGAGAGAGCGGTGCGAGTAAAGGCGAACTTCAAAAAAAAAAAGTAATTCAAAACGTACTAGCCAAACTTCCCACTTTTCGCGCGCCGGGAGATGAAACAAAAAAAAAGACTCGACTATTAGAGAACTTTATAGCTGCCTCAGTAACGCTGGATCTGCTGGAAAGGAGTGAGCGTGGGGCAACATGAGAAAGGGGGTTCAAAATAGCGCAAAGGAGGGTTGGGGGAAAACAAGACTTCAATACGAAGGGTGGGCGAATTCATGCAGGAAACGTGAGAGTGGCACAGGCAAGGGGGTAGGGGAGATCCTAGCCTCAAGAAAATCGTTCGACGAAAGCAAAACCACCACCAAAAATCGGGGAATGGGGGGTGGAATAGGGAAACTCAAGGGGAGAGAGTATCCAAAAAGGTTTCCAAGCCAGCTTGCCGCCATTGAATTCTAGAACACTCCCATTAACTAAGCACTTGTAGAGGGGGGGGGAACGGAGCATGAGAAGAATATCGTGAGCAAAGAAAAGCCGATCCTATGAGGAGGAGAAGACTCGTCACTAAGAAACTGAAGATAAAGAACTTGCCTAAAAAAACCGGATGAGTGATCAAGGAACTAAGGAAGGTGACCCACCCTGGAAGACTTCAGACGAAGGGAAGGTCTCCTACAAAAAAACTCATAAAAAAGAGAGGAGAAGGGGGGCAACAGGACTTCTACGAATGTGGGTCGGACCAAAAGAAACAGCCCAGGCGAGGTTGAACGCCTAAAAACGCGGAAGAAAAGAGAAAAATAGAGGAAAGCTCCCAAAAAAAAAAAAAGATGGGGGTCGGAAACAACCTCAGCCACAGGAAAAGTGACATCACATGGTATCAAATATAGGGAACTGGCCAACGCAGGTTCTCAGGAAAGAGAAATAAAAATGGGAAAGCAACAACCTCAGTCCAGGGGGCTACACGACCAGGTTTTAAGAGGCGGGGAAACACGGGAAAAAAATCACCAGAAGCTCTCAAACGGGAGTAAATGTCGATGAAAAGGGGGGGGTCGAGAGAAAAATTTGTCTTTTTGGTCGTGGTTTAAACCGGTTAATGGGGGGCGCACAGCCTCGAAGAATGGAATGAGAATCAAGGGGAAGGCGGGAAAGTAGCGATAGCAAGGAAAGGTGAACAAATCTTTAAAACGCTGTGGTTTCAAAAGGGGGTATGCTGAAGGACCTAATAAATGGGGGAGCAGAACACTTGGGGAAAAAGCAGTCAGAGGGGGAAGAAGGTAAACTAGGACGACAGACCACACAAATCCGGGGTGTTAACATCTAAAAGTTCTGTTGAAAAAGGGAAGCCAGCAAAAAGTGGAAGGACAATAATGTGATCGAGGAAGTGGGAAAAAGGGGTTATTGGCGGAAGGGGGACGTGGCAGGGGCTCTGTGGGAAAAATTCTTGGGAGTAGCGCGCGGGTTAGCGGGTGTTGCTCCTAAATAAACGGAAAAGCGGTACGCGACCAACGTACAGCTCGCTTTCTGTGGTGGAGATCGAAGTACGGGGAACCTAAAAAAGTGCTCTTGTTATATCACCGGGGGAAAGGGGGACGGCTGGAAAAGGGGGAACTAGAAAGCTAGGTACGAAAAGTAACGTTGAGCTACAACGATATGTCGACTACATAGGCCCGTGAAGGGAAGCACGGGAAGAAGGTACAATGATCCGCCGAAATCCCGCGGTAAGGGAGGGGGGCCGCATTCTTCGGGAAAAAAAAAGAGGGGCAGCTAATATCCGAAAATCCACTTTCACCGAAACGAAATTGAAGGGGGATCCAGAAGAGAAGGTTGTGGGCGAAAATGGGACCAGAACGGAAAGGTATTGGGGGGTCTAGAAGGGGGGAGGTGTTCCTCTACTAAAAGTCTGAACAAACGAAGGGGATAATCTACATCTTGGGGGAACCAGACACAAAATCTGGAGGAAAACAGGCCAGCCTGTCGGAAAAGGAAATGTTCAGGAGAAGGGCTTCTGGGGAAAAGCGATGAGAAGGGTGGTTCCAGATGAGCTCGAAAACGTCGGGAAAAGAGAGATAACTCACACAGAGAATCGGGAGGATAAAAGACTCAAAAAAGGCTCCAAAGAACTACATGTTCGGCCGGGTTGAACCCTCTAGAATGGGGGGGATTTGAAAAGGAACTTCTTTTTAGAAGTTAGCAGGGTCTTCGGGGAGGTCGGAAGTGCGTAAAAACATTGGCACTAAAAACCCTCGGCCGAAAACAAAGAGGAATATCCCATGCCAGAAAAAAACCTGATCTCCGGACGCCGGGGATAACAAAGATTCAGGGAGGGAAGAAATCGTGAGAAGATCGGATGTCAAATCTGAGCACACTTTGAGAGAGAAAAGGGAGTCCAATAGGAATGGTTTAAACTCACGCTGGGAAAAAATCTAACGGGCAAGCTGAGGGGCATAAATCGTTTTGATCCAACGGAGAGGTAAAACAAGGGCAAAGGGCCACGCCGGCAGTTTCAGGGGACACCGGAGTTGACATAAAGAAAGGAAACGCTCCGGGGGAAAAAATCTAAAAACAAGAGGATAGCAAGACGCTGTACTTCCATCGGGGCCGGGGGCCCGTGTACGTTTATAAGTAAAACAACAAAAAAGCTCAGAGAGAACAAGAAGACCACTGACAAAAGATGCAAGAAACATACTGAAAAGGCCTCAAAGAAATCGCGCTTCATAGATTGACATGAAGAGGGCGAGGAGTCAAAGTCCAGTCTAGGAAAAAATGAGGGGGTTGAGGGGGAATGCCCTAATTTATCGAGAGGGTTGGTTGGAAAGCTTTTGCACCCTGGAACCTTGTTTTAGCGGGCCCTGAGGCAAAAGGGGGGGAGTGGTTCCGGGGAAAGGGAAACAACAAAATATGGGGGGTGGACAACCTGGACTTGGACTTGAAGAAGGCAGACTTGGAAAGGAGAAGAAACTCCGGGGTGGCAGGCGTCGGAGGTTGTGGCCTTCAAAGGAGACAAAAACGCTCTAGACCCAATTAGTTGGCACGAGTGGACGAAAAAACACACGTTGGCATGGAGATAAATTTAAGGGGGGGGAGCTCTGGAGTATTGTTCTGCCGAGTTGGGCCAAAGAAGGCAAAAGGGGTGTTGCAGAAGGACGTGTTGACAAGCAAGTTTACGTGGATAACAGAAACAGAGAACTAGAGTGGGGAGGAGCCTGTCGGAGGTGAGATAATTTGGTGCCATAGAAGGAAAAAAAAAATGGGTCAGGGTTAAAAAGAGCGCAAGAAGAGGGATCACATATTTCAATTTGAAGTCCTTTGATACAACTTTTTAAACTGTAGGGGGGATCGAGGGGGGGTTTTCGAGCTGGGGGGGGAGGCGCCTGGGGGGGGGGGCCCGCCAACCCAAAAAGTCGCGTGGGCCTAACAACGTGGACGGGTCGGACACTCCAATATGTGAAGAAGATCTGAAGAACCCGGAAGGTAAAACTGGTTGGAAGCGTCTGAGAAAGGCACGGCACGTTCATCACGTTTCTGCACACTCTTATACGAAAAAATTCTAACTGAGCGACATAGTCATCGGGATTTTGAATTTTGGGACGCGAGCGCCGCAAAAGACTCGAAAAGGTCCCACCAGGAGGAAAGGGACAGTGCTTAAGGAAGAATGGCAGCTTTAATTGGAAAAATGCAAATATAAGAGAGTTGGCGAATGTTCTGGTCAAAGGGGAGGCCATCCGATTAGATGGGACACGCGAAGGTCCAACCTTCTGTCCGCGTGAGGAATGCGCACAACTCAAAGAAAGGAAACACTAAGGAACCTTTATGGCCCTTCGGAAAGGAAAGGGAACGAAGCCTAACAAGGAGTGGGGCGAGGGGGCTCCGGTTAAACAATTTCTCAAGGGGAAGAGAAAGTTCATCAATCCATAGGAATGGCAGCTGAGGAAGTGGGAACGAGCTTTGGGGGGTTAATCGACGCGCGCGAGGATTCCTGGAAGAATTGTCTGGAATAGAATTGGAATTTGCCGGGACCGCGTTAGACCTGCTGCGACCGAGGAAAAATAAAAAATCAGGAATAGAAAACTGATCGCCGGCCCTGTTTGCAGGGAAAACTTACAAATGAACGAAGTAAGGGGTTTGTGGCGTAAGTAGGGGGAGACAATTTCGAGAGCAAAGCGAGAATCTCAGGGGAAGGAAAAGAGTACGAAGGGGAAAAACACACTAACCTCCAAAAAGGATCTAAAAGAAGAAAAGGAAAAGTTTGAGCGGAACGTAAATTGGGGGCCGTAAAGATTTGTCTGAAGAACGAAAAGGCAGAAGTCACTTGGCCAAGCAAACCGACATAAATTACATGCGAGCGGCGGAACAGACAAGCAAAGGGGGGTGAGGGTGGCCGATTGAGGGGAGGAGGCAGCGATGCAAGCTTCCCATCCACCGGAAGTCGCATAAAAAATGCAGCCTCCAATCATTCGCGGGGAAAAGAAAGGTTTGGATTAAACTTGGAAAAAAGGTCTAACGCAAAAAAAAGAATACATTTGGGATAAGTGGGGAAAGAAAAAGAGTCTCTGAAACAACAAAGGGGGGGGAAATAAGATGGTCCATGATCAAAAGGGTTGAAAAAAAAGGGGGAGTTTGAGAGAGGGATAAAAGGAAGTATGTCCAGGAAGAACTTTGGGCAAGTGAGACCTGATTGAAGGCCTTGCAGGCATGGTCGGGTGAGAAGGGGCTTCAAGGTTGCATCGGCTTAGGGATCCGGCCACAGAACAGAACTGGAAGGGAATATAAAAGAAGGGAAGCGTTTTGGGGGAAAGTCAATGAATAGCGAAAAGTAACCTGACCAAGAGAGGGGCACAGAAGAGCGAAAGGGAGGGATGCATGTGTTAGGAGGAGATTGGATTTCCGTGAAAACGATGACGATCTCTTGAGGGTAGAGCAGAGCCTCTCGAAAGCGAAAAGAGGGCCACGGACGAGCGGATGGTTAGAAGGTTGAAAAAAAAAAAAAAAAGAGGAGGGCGATCATATCAGGGGCCAGAAGAAGAGTAGGCAGAATTGTGCTCTAATGACCGAGCAGGTCGAAAGGTCCCGCAGGCGCAACTTCAGGTCTGACAGAGACACAAAAGGCAAGGGGAAGGGCGGGAAAGCATGAAAAACAGCTCTCGATGTCGGACTCCTGGAAAAAAGATGAAAAAGAAAAAACAAATTCCGCTGGACAGGGGTCGGTAATGGAGAAGTTGATGAGAAGGGGGGGATAAAAAGGAAAGGAGAGCGCAACAGGGGCCGTTGTGGGGAGTGGGACGAAAAAAAGGGACCCAGGGAGGGGGAGAATGGCTACATTGAAGAAGGAAGGGGGGAACAGTTACTCTAGTACAGGGGCGCCTGGGCAACAACGACTCAAAAAGTAAGTTCTAACTGTGGGGCGACCAACCAAAGCTGGGGAATGGTGAAGAAGGAGCGGTGAAAAACCGGGGAGAGGTCATCTAAAATATGCAGGATTGGGGGGACAGCCATCGTCGTAAAACGCCGCAACGGCGGAACCCTGGGGAAAAACTGGGGGAATTGGTGCACGGTCATGAAGCATCGAGCTAAAAGCGAGGAAGAGGGATGCAAATCAAAGCGCACAGAAAGGAATAATACTAAAACCAGACTAATAGAAGTGTACCGTTGTAGAGGAACACCTGAAAAATTGGGGTCTGGGGGCCGCTACGTCGGGGAAAAAAGACGCTGAAGGTCCAACCAGCGCGGCACAGCTGGCTCCTCTTGTTGGTGAAAGTGCAGTGCCAAAAGGCTATCCACAAAGGGGGGATGACTAACGCTGGAAGAAGATGTAAAAAGAGGGGGATGAAAACTCCCCCAAAAGAAAACAGGTTGCTGCAGATCACCTGATCATTCTAGGGAACAGTCAAAGGGATCATCAAACCGGTATCTTTTAAAGTATGGTGCGAGGCCGATCTGGGGAAAAGGGTCTAAAAACTAAAAGCGTCTCTAAACACGCCCCATTTTTGGAGGATGCTGCGGACAACCTACGCAGCAAGAAAAAAAAAGAAGGACCGACGGGGAGAGAAAAAACGAGAAATGATCGTTCACGGGGTGAGAATGGGAGAAAAAGCATGGGAAAAAAAGATTTTGGTGGGGGGGAATCCGGTTAAGTGGGGGGGCCACAAAATCAAAGAAAGGCGGGCAAAATGCACAAGACCGTGGGTAGGCGGGCGGGGAGTAGCCTTATAAGCAGGACATGTTTGAAAAAAAAATTAGGGCAGGAGGGAGGGTCATGAAACTGGTTAATGCGGGAGTACCATCAATCAAGGGATAGGTCCAAAAAAAAAAAGGGTCGGGGCGTTCATAGTCGCGAGAAAGAGGAGGGAAAAGACAACAAAACAAAGTCAAGCTAGACTGTGTTAGGACAGAGGGGGGGGAAGAAAGGAAAGGTACAGTTTCCATGAATGGAGAATTGGCGCAGGGGGGAAGGATGTGGCTAAGAAGGTTTTACATTGGGGCATTAGCAAGGAGATCTGGGCTGCACTAAACCCGTAAACGGACAAAAGGGAGGGACACCTTGCACGCTTCGCAAATACTCTGTGGTGAGATCAACATGAGGAGAAGTAAAAAGACTGCCGGCCTTAGGACATCAGGGACGAAAGGCGGCGGGCAACGTACCGCAACTAGAATCCAAGAGTAGGGGAAAGCTCGAATAACTAAAAAAGCAGGGACGAAATCAGCTGGCCAGTTGGAGAGAAGGGAATACGTAAAACACTGGACCGCCTTATCAGTGCCGATCTGTGTCCGCAAGTGGGAGAACAGAAAACTTTATGAACAGCGGGAACAAGGCAACTGGTAATCTCAAATTTGTTTGGGGGGTGAAACACCTGGGGACCGACTGAATGGGAAAAGAGGGCAGGGAAGAGGGGGGGTCGGAAAGAAGGGGACCGAGAGTATTTTTGCGGCGCGCTAAATGGAGTGGGGGGGAAAAGTTGTGAAAGGGAAAGTCCGAGAAAAAACGAAAACCAGAAGACAGGCCAGAAATCTAACAGAAGGTACTGGGGGGGGACACCACATAAAGCGAGTAAAAACTCAGAAGGGAGGGTGCTGCAGAAAGGCAAGGGAGTTAACGGATATGGTGAACGTCTACTGGAAGGGAGTTGTGGTTAAGGTATAAATCTCGCAACCAAAAAAAGATTATGAAGGGGAAAAGATTAGAAAGAAAAGATACCACCAAACGCCATCAGTCTTATCCCCATACTTCAGAAAAGGGCCCGCAATAATGCCGAAACGGGCTGGCCTGGGTGGACCCGAAGATTTAGTGGGTCAACCGGCTGGTCTGTTTTCTCTGGGGGATTGGGGAAGGGACTCTTTTTGGAATCAGGGGTTCTGAGTCACGTAAAAAACTTGAAACGAACAGCCACCCGCGACGGAAACACCATAGGGAAGAGTGGGAACATTAGAGGAAAAAAAAGCGAGGTCACGGTCGTGGGAAACTTCAAGGGTCGGGACATGGGGGGAAATCAATCGGCCAGGATGTAACCGCTGATCATAAAAAAAGATTGATCCAGGAAAGGGGGCTCCATAAAGACATGCGAGTGACACAAGAATACTTCTGAAGTATATAAACCGAGAGAGGATGGTAACAGCAGTTTCTCGGGAGTCCTCAAAGCAATAGGGGGGAGTGCGTCAGCCGTTTCAGTCACCACAAACGGGGAAAATCATGACACTCAAAGAAACTAATCCGGGTAATCAGATGAAAAAAACACAGAGGGAAGCGAAGTCAGGTTGCAGTCAGGGGAGAAAACCTTTAAAATCGGGTTCATTCAGCAACGATCTCACGCGGAATAAAGCGAAAACCACAACGACAAATGAATTCCTAAAAGAGACCGGGGGGCGGGGGGGGGACGCAAAAAAACACTGCAGCCTGTGATACACTGACTGGCTTCAAAGCCAGGGGGGGAATCAGTCACCTCGTTCAACACCGGAGGTTTGGAAAGGGGGGAGAAAAGCCTTGAGAGGGGGGAGAATATTAAACGCAGTGACGAAAAAAATTGTCGTCGGGATGCACCGGGAAGGAGGGAAATTGCTTTAGGGGGGAAGCATAAACAAAAAGTCGAGGAAGATGGGGGGGGTCACAAAGTAAGGGGGAGGAATAGGGAGAGAAGGGCTACTAACAGGCTGGAGTGGCTAGTATAGAAGGGGGAAGCAATTTCTATGGGGGTGGGCCACTAACGGGGAAAAAAAAAAAAAAACAGAAGCGATAAAAAAAAGGAGGATTTCGACTTGGGTAAAAGAGCAGGGAGGAAAAGGTGGATCGTTAGGAAGGGGGAGGGCCGGAGGGGGGGGGTTGTACGAAAAAGGGGCCTTAAAAAAAGGGGGAGGGGGGCCCGGACGACGACTCGTTAAGCCAATGTTGACGGGGAATAGCAAGGCACATATTTGAAAGGCTCCCGTATATTTATATAAATGGAAAGGGGGGGCCACGAGATTTAGAAGAGGATGGGATAGAGAGAAAAGGGACACCCCATCTTTGTAGGTAGAGGAAATGGAAGAGAAAGGGTGGTCAGAGGAAGGGGGGGGGGGGACAGGGGTCGGTCATCCGATATTGGTGGAGGGCGCCTTTTACCCAATCAAACAACGATCGGGAAAAAGGGGAAAAACAACTGTTAAAGATCACGACATAGTAGGTTGGCAGTCCGAGACATCACAAACCTGGGAGGTACACTGGGAACAGGAAGGTGGTGAGCGTAGGATAAAGGAAAGTTCCAAAATCAAGGTTCTTTCAGCTAGCGGAAGTTAAGTCTTGAAGCGCAGAAATAGTCTCGGCGGGGTGCTCGATCTTCTAACCACGAAGGAAAAAAAGCTCTACAGGTTTGGAATGTAGTGGCAAAGGAAGGGCGGCAGAGGGAGGGAAAACAAACATCCGAAGGGAGATTGATCCTTCCGCTCAAAACCCAAAGTTCGGGGGAGCCCACAAGTCGAAAAAAAGGTAAAAAGGCGATGGCCAGGAGGAATAGAGAAACAAGGGAGAAACAATAACCAATGCTGAGGGAAAATAGGAAATGAGTCCGGAAGGGAGTGTTCACGGGTGAATAAAATCAAAACCATCAACTGATCAACCGTGAACGAAAAATTTCTCAGGGGAAAAGAGATACTTTCAAAAACTGAAGTAAGAAAAGGAAAAGGGGGGGAGTTCAGAGGAGAACTCAATCTCAATTGAGGTGGGAAGAGACGAAGGATATTTCCTTCCGGGGGAGTTCTCCAGGGAACATGGAAATTGGAGAGCAGGTCAGGAGGCTCAAAAGACCAGACAGAAACTAGGGAAGATGCGCTCAAAGGGGGGAAAGGAAGGCAGACCTGAGAAGCAGTGGTTAAAGTTACACAGGGAACCATATGCCGGTGGGATGAGGAAGGTAGAAATACGGCGACCGGAAGAGACTCAAGAAGAATAGAAAAAGACGAACTGTCGAATGAAAGACACTCTCAAGCCTTAAAAAAAAGGGAAGAAGTTTCTGTGAAAAATGAATAAAAAGAGGGGCATCAGGAAGGATCGCATTTTAAGAAAACTAAGTGAAGGGAAAGTGCAAACATCAACAGAGAAGGGGGGTCGGGGGGGGGGGGGGAAGGGAAGAATTACTGAGGGCTTGCGGCCTCGACAGCCGGCATCAGCCCTTCAGCAGAGGAAACAGAAAAGGGGAGCGTCAAAGGGCGGGGAAAAGAGGGGATTCAGCCAAAATTAGCAATAAGAAACGGCGCATATCGGTATACGGGAAAAAAAAAAAAGCGCTCTCAAACCAAAAAAAGGAGGGGGAAGGGGGGAGAATAGATAGGTGGACTAAACAGGCCGATTTGGCATCTGAACTTGAAGAATGGGTCTCAAAAAGGAAAAAAAAAAAGATTGAGTGCCGAAAGGGGAGCGCAATCAGGGGGAAATGAAATAAGGAGGGGTCGGGGCCCGTAAACGTGGGCATGAGGCGGAAGATGAAATCCTTAAAACAGAACCGAAAAAGGCTTTGTAGGATCGGCAGTCAATGGCCGATTGCCGGGAGGGATAAAAGAGGAGCGTTTGCATTGGCCGAATCGGAAACGGCACTGGCAAATAAAGGAGGGAAGAAAGTTTAAAGAGGGGGGGAGAGGGTGAGTTCGACTTAATCTCGGGCATAGTATCCGCGCGATTCAGAGAAAGCGGAGAATCGCATCAAGACGTCTCTAGGGACGTGGCGAAAACTAGGGGGTGTTTGGGGGGGGGGGGTCCCTCGGGAGGGGAAAAAGAGAAAACAGTCAAAGAATTTGAGCATCTATTAACGCTTGGGATCTAGGTGCTAGGAAGGGACCGCGCGGGAGGAGAAGAAATTCCAACACTTGAGAAAAGGAAGAAACCGGAAAATTCAATAAAAGGGAAAAAGAGCGAGAAGGAGAGTCTCAACCTGATTGGGACGATCGGAAACGAATTGAAAGGCCATTACCGCGAGCGGATTTTTGGCGTGGGGAAAGAATAAGTTGCTTTATCCAACCACAGAGCACATAAGAAAAATTGGAGGGGGGGGGGGAGCGGCAAAGAGTTACTTACGAGGGCGACATTCTCCGTCATTGGGGCCCCAAGTGGAATGGGGGGGGGAGTTTAAAATTAGGCTTGGTCTATTAATTACAACCGGGAGGTGGGAAAGGGGAAAACTTGGGGGGCAGCAACAACAAGAAAATAGGGGGGAGAGGGGAGGAGGAAGAGGGGGAGGCACCGTATTATCCCTGAACTGGTGTGGCCTCAACATGGGCGACCGAACGGGAAAATTCCAGCCTTGTGAAAACGTTGGTCAGAAAGGGGGGGGGGAAGGGGAAGGATATCAGATCGTAAAATCCCCGAGACATGTAACGCTCAGAGAGAACTAGGAGAGACTAATGCAGAACCTGATGGGGGAAAAAGGGAACGGGGCCTTTCTAGAATGGCGACTTAAAAAAAAGGGAAGCGGTACAAAAGAAAGGTTTGGCGCGCAGGAAGGGCAACTCCGCATGAAAGGGGAAAGGACCACAAGTCCAACCTGGAAGACGCGGTTTTTTGAGGGAGGAAACAAAAGGAGAAGAAAAAGCCGAGAAAGCTCAAAGATAAAAGACGAGGATAAGGGGAGCAGCGTACCCACCAAAAGACCCGGATAAATTGTGTTCGCGAGCTAGTAAACGCAGCCGGAAGAAACAACAATGAGAAGGGGGGGAACCGAAGCTAAATCTCAAATTTCCTTACGAAAATGGGGGCCGGGCAGAGATGGCCCTACAAATTGGCCTCACTCTGAACAGGGAGTCTTTCGGGGCAACATGGGTTGAAAAAAAAGGGCAAACTAAGAAAGGGCTCCAAAGGAAAACCGAAGTGTATCGTGGGGGAAACAGAGGGTCAGAGGAAGAATAGTTTTGGGGGTATAACTCACACCATGAGAGTGAGGGGGGGAAAAAATAAGGGCGTTAGCGGTTATATCGAGGTAGCAAGGATAAGGCCTGGACGGGACCAAATCGGCCGAGCTCGTGGTTTGGAAAGGGTGATGCGGAGGACCTAATTTTCGAAGAAAGGGGAAAACCAGACAACAATGGAAAAAAAGAAAAGTTCACTATAAATTGAAAAAACCAACCACCAATACGGGGTGACAATAGAACTGGTGGGACTGTAACTGGAAAAATCCATCAATGCTTGTCATAAGAGGGTTAGGTGGAAACGGGGGGCAAAAGAAAATGGAGAGGTTCGTTGGTTCTTGGCAAGCGGGAGAGAGATGAGATCTTTGGGGAGGAACCCCACGTGCCAAAGCGTGGGGTAAACGGACGTGAGGAGGAGCGCGCTCTTGAAATCCACAGTATGGAAAGGGGAACGGCGCTGGAAGGGGGGCATTATCAGAAGTGTGAAAAAAAGGGAAGTTCTGCAACAAGAAAGAAATAACAGGGGGAGAACTGATAGAAAAGAAAAAGGGAGGGGGCTACGTACATTGCACGGTTAGCTCCGGAAGCCGGAGAATGGGTGCTCTTCTCCGCGAGAAAAGGAAGATCTTTACGCAATAAGAAGGAAAAGCACGGCAGAGCCGTCGGGAAAATTCAACTGGAGAAAGAGGAGCCGCTGACACTCCCTACGTGAAAGGAGTGCCACGTGAGATCATTTGGGGGGGGAGGGTATGGACCAACGAAGTGGTGTTTGTGTCCAATTCGGCGGAGGGGGGAGGGAAGCCAAGGGGGGACTAACGAACGCTAACACAAAGAAAAACGCCAAGACATCGAACACTAAGTGAGGGGGGGGGTAAAAATATAAATCATAGAGGAACCAGGCCACCAGGGAAGGTAAAGGGGGAGAGGCTAATGGTGAAATACTCAGAGGAAGGGGGGGGGAATATTCGGGGGCCTCTCAACCACAAAACATTACGGGATAAGATTACCGTTGGCAAAAAACCGAGAGAAATCTCGGGCCTCAAACCGACTAACTCCAACTATCAGAATTCGGGGGAAAGCATATGGAAAAAGCACTTCTTGTTCGATGGTCTTGGCCAGGAGTCAGTGGTTCAAAAGGGGAGAAAAATTGCATAACTACAAAACCGCCCGAAACAAAAACAGAAGTATCCAGAGAGAAAAAGAAGGATTTGACAACCGATCAGTGTGTCGGGGAAAGTGAAAACCATCGAGGGAGATGCCATGGAAAAAGAGGGAGAAAAAGGAGGAATCATGTGCAATATCAAAATCATGCGGATCAGGCACAAAGTATAGGAGACCTTCCGAAAAGGGGTGAAGGAGTCTTAATAAAGGGGGTAGACGCAACTCGGGACATCTCTCGCCTCCAAGGAGGGAGTCGTTAATGTCAAGGGAAAAGACGGCCGTGTCCAACCGATGACAAGCACAGACGCCGGGGCCAAGGACAGGAAATCACCGTCAGGGTAAATATCCACACCGAGAGGCGATCTTTAACTGGGGAGAAGGGCGAACTCTTTGGGAACAGTTGCGGGGGGGGGGAAGGCAAAGACAGGACTAGCCACGCAGACAAGCAAGGGTCGGCAGAACTAAGGCCCAAAAATAACTAAAACTGGCATAGAACGCAGAGGGTTGCTTCAAGCATGGAATGAAAACAAAATCGATGTTGTCCCACAGGGGTGGGGGGGGGGGGGGAGGGGTGCCCAGGGGGTATACAGGGGAATATGAAATATTTGGGTAACTGATACCCACTGGGTGTACTTAATTTGGAGGGACAAGTGATGGAGTTTAGTTCCTCAGCGGGAAAAAACAGCAGGATCGGAAGATGGGGGGGTCATGGTCTTGAAGTATCGAAAAAAATCCGGGAGAGAAAAGAACAAATAAAACGAAGAGGAGTGACAAATTCGAAGGGGGGGGGGGGGACCCCCAAAGGAACTGGTTGTAAAACGAAAAATATCTCTAACCATGCGGGTCAACGAGGCGAAGTGGCATTTGTCGAGGATTTAGAGTGGAAGAAAAGGGGTCTGGAAGAGTTAGGGAAGGTGCCGGATTGGGGGGCCGCAGCAGGGGGAAGTACGTGTTTCCGAGACAGCGTGTGACGAGTGGAAAAGGGTAATCCAAACAGAGCCACGGAGTCGGTGTGAAAGTCATGAACGTCGGGGAATGATGAAATGTGTTGGTCACGAGAAGGGACGGGAGGGTTAATGGGGCGGTTCCCTGATCGGCAACTGAAGTTTATCACATCGGGGGGGGGCAGGGTGGGGGAACTATGAAGGAAGAGACACGAGAGGTTGAATCTATGGTCACAGCGTAAGGTGAATGTGTCACCGGCAGGGGGAGGGGAGTCTTTTGACCGCCACTCACCAAAACCGGGAGAGAATATTGGGGGCAGATCAGCGGCCACATCAACGGAAGTAGTGCAGAAAGGAGGACGACAAAAGGGCAGGAACTCAAAGTTGGGAAGCCATGTTAGGATCACTTCAAGGGAAGACAGGTTAGAAATCATATGGAAAGTCGTGACTCAGGAGCACTAGTCAAGACGCGGGGGGTGTGAGCGATTTCGTTCCATTAGCCAAAAAAATCTGCTACAAATTGTTCAACCATTGCATTGATGGAAGAGACGGAAAAATAGGAATCTTGAGGGGGAAAAAGTTGTGTAAGATCGGACTACCTGACTCATAAGCTTGAAAAAAGCAGGGCGGGGGGGGTGGGCGGGGGAAAAAGGGCACGTCACTGATTCGAGGCTCTGACGCAAAAGTACAAAAATGAGAAGTCAATCAAAGGAAGGAGGGTTGCAATGCTAGGAACGACCCCTGAGGTAAAAGGAAAAAGGGAAATTTGACACTCAAAAAGAATCTGTGGGCGATATGGATTGTACACAGGGCAAGGGCCAAATATCCCTGTCCATCAGATACCAGATGAACCGAATTCAGCTTAAGAACGCCTTCATTCTCGAGGGTTTGAATCGAAACCGAAGAAGTGAAGTGCACGGTGCGGTTGCACCCTGGAGAAAAAAAAAGTGGGATTTAAGTTGAGAAGGAGTTAGGAACGGATAGGGAACCCGAGAAAGAGATCACGAGGGGGATGTCAGTGCGAATAAGGGAATTCCTGCTCGAAACCTATGTGTTTAAGGAAAAGGTGTCAAAACACGAGGGTGGGAGGGTCCGGGGGAGCCCAGAGACTCACTTTCTATATCGAGCGGAGAGGCATCAAGAAGGAGCGGACAAGAGAAGGGTTCAGCAAAAACATCACATCGAAGAATCTCGTACTGGCATTCCGTGTAGAGAAATTTGAAGTGGAAAGGGAAGAGGGTAACTCGGCAGCGTGGGACCTACAAGGTAAAAAACGAAAATTCGAAAGGCCGGCATATATGCGATCAGACACGCAAAAAGTCGGTTAGGGGGGCCTTCGGAATAGGAAACCCATTACAGGCCGCCGAGCCAGCGGCGACTCCGACAAGCCTTCAGAATGACCCTGCAAGGAGAGACGCAAGGGGAGCGCAATCCAATGGCAAAAGTGGCGTATAAAAAAAGGAAAAACATAAGGGGAGGGTATAAGAAACAAGGGCGCGCAATTAGAAGTGTAGAAGGGGAACACAACAGCAGAGAGAAAAAAACACGGAACGAATAGAGGAGGGGGGGGGGTTTTAGGGGACATCTCCGTCTAGTAAACGCGGTGCAGAGGCAGGGAAGAAATTCCAGGGGCAAGGAAATGAATACAGTTAATTATGACGATGCCTGGAGGAGGTGCTCAATTTCATGGTATGTAGCGGTCGGGGGGAACCCGCGGCATCGGGAGGGGAGAATTAGTGAAATAAGGAAAAAGAACCAAAGCTTTCAAACGAAAAGTCAGATATCCGCATGAAAGTGAAGGTTGTCATTTCAGGGATGGAAGAGAAAAACAGG
>Ga0179593_1285478_pt1 | contig 22194 bp, 22 predicted proteins | sample CZODoug2_1_08_16_FD_185931 | JGI IMG/M metagenome (GOLD analysis project Ga0179593, IMG submission 185931) | Vadose zone soil fungal communities from Angelo Coast Range Reserve, California, USA - CZODoug2_1_08_16fungal (PacBio error correction) | ecosystem: Environmental > Terrestrial > Soil >...
GAAGAACAAAAAGCAGAACAATGGGAAGACCAGCGGAAGGAAGATAACACGAAGAAAAGGAAAACAGTACGAGGGGAAAGAGACCCATAAGGGGGGCCCAGGGTGAAAGCACGGAAAATCAGTACCCCATTGACAGACCCAGGGGCCAAAGAATGAGTTGAAGACACAAAATCAGAGACGAAAGCACGAGTTCAGGGTCTCAAAGAGACGAAACAACCCTCGCCAGAAAAAAAGACACACCACCGGGGGAATCCACGGGGGTGAACAAAGGTTTTACAACCCTCACCATCTCACACCCCCGACAGGATAAGAGCTGGAAGGGGGGGGGACGCGAGACGTCTAGTTGGGCCGAGGAAAAAAAGCAACCAAGTCTGAAAAAATTTTGTAAGGGGTTAAAGAACAAGACTGTGGTGGATGGGGGTCACCGGGAAGGCAGCAGCGAGGGGTAATCAAGGAACTGAATTGGGAAGAGATCACACAACCGGAGAAACACGAAAGCGGTCTAGCCCGGTGATCGCACCAACCGCCCGATAACAAAATGGGAGTGATCTATCAACGGCCAGAATGAAAAAACCGTCAGAAGGAGGGAGGCCCCTCCAGAAAAGGATAATTTCCACACAAACAAATGAGAAAAGGGAAGCGGACCGCGAAACCCTTCCCAACGCAAAGATGCCGACCTTGGAGGCGCAGGGAAAGGTGTTGGTCAGAAAGGGTGGGAAAATCTACAAAAAAAACCAAAGAAAGGAAGCAAGTAGAGGGTAAAAAATGTCCATCGAAAAGAGGCATTGAGGGGTTTCAGAGGGGGGTGATGAAAAAAAGAGACAATTGGAAACGTCACAGAAAAACGCACGGCAAAAAAACGAACGCTCAACCTCCTAAAGAATTAAAGTGGAGCCCACAAAAAAAAAAAGAGGGGGGGAGAAGCAACGCGGAGGCAAGAAGCAGAGAGTTTCAGGTCACAGTAGAATCAGAGAGGGGGGGCAAAGGAAAGATGGCAAAAGGAAACGGAAAAAAGAGGGGTCTGTGGGAGAGGACTTGCACACAATAACTTTAAAATCTCGTACTACACTCAAAAGCGTGAGGGCCCAAATAGAACGGAAGCGCGTCATCTTCGGGAAGCGCAAAACTGGGGGGAAGGGCGCCAAGCCCCAAGTTGGTATGCCCCCCAAAAAAAAAAGCCGCAGCACGGGGGGGAGGGGTGGGCTGGTGTGGGAAGCCGAGTTTAAGGGATAGTAAGAGAAGACACAACCCCCCCACCACAAAAAAAAACCAAAGCCAACAACAACCAAAAAAAAAAAACACAACCCCCCCAAAAAAAAAAAAAAAAAACAAACCACCCACAAAAACACCCCAAACAACCAAAAGAAAAAAAAACACCCACCACCCCAACAAAAACAAGAAAAAAAAAACACCCACAAAAAACATCAACAACACAAACACCACACCAAAAACACCCTACAAGCACAACCCACAACAAAAAAACACACCAACAACACAACAACACAAACCCCAGAAAAAAGAAAAAACCTCCGGCATTTGGGGGGGAAATCTCGGGTCAGTTTGCGAAAAAAAATAATATAGAAGAACGAAAAAGTTTAAAATGGGGGTGGGTTTGACCTGTTTTTGTGACCTTTGCACTTTGTTGAACGGGGGACAAAGACGCGGGGAACAAAACCACACCATACAGGGGAAAGCCGGAAAAATGGGCGAACCAAAGCATGACACCCAAAACACAAAGAACGGAAAAAACACCACCCCAACCCAGACCCGTCCAACAACCGAAAAATACAAGAGAGAATGCGGGGGAAAAAAAAAACCCAACGGTATGGTCCGGCGGAGGCCTTTCAAGAATTTGGGGAAGACTACTGCCCGGAGAACCAGATTGGTTTCTAATGCGCTTGGTTTGCAGAGGGTGACATGTCAACGTATTGGGTTGAACGCAAAAGGAAAATAAAAAGAAATTCTGAATCATTGAAAAAAACTACAAGCTTGCATCCTTGGGCAGGGGGAAGCTTGTGGATTTGGGGGTGGGGGGGGGGATGTCCATGTTGGAACCACCACCTGAAGCTCTCCACTCAAAAAAAGACTCTAAAAGGTAAAAACTTCAGGTGAAGGTAAAAAGGGTCTTTGGGAAAAGTACCTGGACTGGAGGAACGGACATCAGTGGGATAAAAACCAAAAAATGCCGCTTCGACGACTCCCTTGAGGAGGCACGTGGGGGGTGGCAAGGGGTAAGGGGGGGAAGAAAAGGGGCATCAATCAAGTGGCCTCGGAAAAAGAGAAACAAGACTGACACGGTAGGAAAAGGAGGACGCCAGGAGCTTGCACACGCAAGGTAACGGAAAGCCAATCGGGGATCAAAAAGAGCAAGAAAACCACAAAACACAACTAAACGGCCATTTCGGGGGGGAAGGAAGGGTAACAAACAAAGACAAGCCGGGAAAAGCAACTGTGTCGAGTACATCGAAAAACCGGAAAAAAAAAAGAATAATATACTGGGGAGAAGCCCGGGGGGAAAAGTAGGTCAAGCAGGGGGAAAAAAAGAAATACCCACTGACAAAACGATCATGAATCTTACCAATGTTCACACTCCCTCCTTCTTCAATCAAGCGAACCGCCCCAAACCCATCGAGAGACCCGAAACACATTATAAGTATGTCTCCAGAACCAAACGCAACCATTGATAGTCGGGTGGTCATTGGTCACAACCAATCAAGGCAACGCATAGGATCCTATCCGATGAAGATCGCTCACAAAAAATGTCCTGTAGGGTGAAAAGGAGAAAAAAATTCATTTGCAAACTCTCGCGGGCGGAGGGAGGGGAGCCTGCGAAAAACGGGAAGAAAAAAAGGGGAAAACCTTGCAACAAAACCACGTACAGAAAAGGCTGAACACACCTAGATAGAAAAAGTGTGTAGTCATTCTAAAAAAACATACCCCTGACGGGGAAAGAGAACAACAAAAAGGACAAAAAAGGGTAAGGGGTGTGCGAGAATGAGAAACATCACAAGTACCACACAAATACATTCGTGGGATCCACACCGTAACAACCAGTAAAGAACATGCCGGGGGCCGGTCATGGTGGATTGTTTGGGAAATTGGTCCCCTGGGTAAATCTGGGGGTATCTGGAATGGAAAGACGAAAGTTCTTTTTGTATGAAAGATAAAATGAAGTGTTGAGATCAGAAACGGGAGGGGAGGGATAATATAGAAGTGAAAATAAAATGATTAGGGGTGTGCTGATATACCTCGGTCGCAGGAACGATTCCCCGCAAGTACCAGTAAAGGCAAGAGAGGGGGACCCAACGGTAAACGATCCCTCACGGGAGTGACAGCTGGTGGCAAGCCGAAAGTAAAAAAAAAAAAAAAACTGTACCCCATGGTTGGGGATAAGGGGAACAGTAGCGAGAGGTTTTGGGATCCGTGGTGAATGGGAACATGGTTCCCTCTGCACAGGCAACAAACCAGGTGCCGGGGGGGGGGGGTGGCGAAACAGGCTATCCAGACAGAGAGGGGGGGGGGGGAGACTGAACAGATCGACCATAGAAGGACAAGAAATATGCACATGAGGGTGGGAGAAATCCGCTAATAGGGAAAAGAACAAACTAAGGAGGACGGGGGGAACCAGATGTTGATACAGCAAGACACGCGAGGGCGATGAAATGTCCAGATTAGTGGGAAACTGAAAAAAGTAGTGGAAAAAGGTGATTGATGGGTATAAAGTCCTGCAACTGGCAACTGCAACGTTTAGGGGGGGAGGGGTGGGAAAGAAAGGGATCTGAAAACTCTCAAAGCGGAGTTGCAGCGTGCAAGCGGCAGGACCGAAAGCCGGGGCGGGGGGTTTATGGAACTTTGATCCAATGACGAAAACAGTCAATATCCTTGGCGGAAGAGGCCGGAGGGGAGTAAAAGAAAATTTAATCCGGGATTGCTGGGTACTAGCAAAGGAAAAAAACGGGAGGGAGAAAAGGAGTCGGTGGTTTGGACGCACCTAGTGAGGACGTGAAAGCCGACGAAAGGCCCGGGGGGAGGTTGCACCAAATTAATCCGTCGTCCCATCCCATCGAAAGCGGAAAGTCTTAAAGAACAGAAGGGCAGCAGAAGGAAGGCAGACGAGGTTGGCGTAACTAAGGTGTCGTGCTGCTGCAAAACTTCAAATAATCATGAAAGGTAAAAAAAAAAGTGGGTGCAGGGGTGCTGTTTCTAGGACTAAGGAAGTAACAATAGGCAGATAAGGAAAAAGAGAGCGCGTCTCCCCACGAGGAGGGAGCCACCACCACAAGCAAAACAAGTAGCAATTGGGAAAACGACAGGGAAATGTGAGCAAACTGCCGCCATCGGGAGGGTGGAAAGAGGAGGGTGGGGAGCTCGCATGGAACAGTCAAAGGAAACGCCGGGTATGAAGACCACGGTGCGCGGAACATTGTTTGGTTCAAACTTTCTATAGAAAAAAAGATGGGGGGAAAATTGTGGGGGGGTAAGGTTGTGGTGACTTTCATAAGTCGAGGGGGGAGAAAATTTGACCAGGGGCGACTATATCTTGTCTGGGAAAAGTATTGGAAGGTCCCAAAAAAGGGGGGAAGGCGCTGAAAAAAAAGCCAAACAAAAATCAAAGAATATAGGGGGCACCCAAAGGAGACCATCAGAAAAATTGCCGCCGCCCACAAAAACAACGAAGTGAACGGGCCGCACAAAAACACATGGTGAAAACCAAACGACCGTTGCGGTGGAAAGAGGGTTTACATCCCGCTGTCTGTGGTGGCACACGGCGTCGTCATGGTCCTACTGATGTTCATAGGAGGAAAAAAGGGGGGCGGAGGGGAAAAAGCGACCGTGAAAGCACCGCAAGAGACCAGCTGGAACCCCCTGCAACAAAAACCCGCAAAGAGTAATACAACGAAAGGAGAAAAATAAAATAGGGGGGGAGATTGAGAACGAAACAAATAGCCAGGAGAGCTACGGGTTTCTGAAAAGGTGCGCTCACAAAAGAAAAAGGGCGTTGGTCAAGCGGGGGACACTAAAAATTGACTTGCACACTCCCACTTAGCAAGAGACAGTGTGGTACGCCAACCACCCGGGGTTGGGAGGGTAGGGGTAAAAACCTAAAGACTGATAAGTGGGTGGGGAGACCAGAACGGAATGGACTACGATCACAGCCAAAGATTCCGGGATTTTTCAGGGGGGAGAAACAGGGGAAGGCCGGTAAGAAGAAAAAAAATAAGGGGACAACAAAACAGGGAGACCTTTTTAAACCAATACGATGCACACGCACTCCAGAAGCAAAACTAGGAAAAAAGGCTATGGTGGACCCCTCCCCCTAAGTGAACACCGCCAAAAGTTAAATAGTATCTTGGGAAGGGAATGAAAGGAGAAAAGCGGACCAAAATATGAGGGACAAAGAAAAGACCAAAATACATACGTCAGAGGGTAAGGGAGAAAAATCAAAACGGAAGGGAAAGAAACGAAAAAACGGGGCAGACAGGACAGGGCCACGGAAAAACAACGAGCACCAAAACACGCCAATAGTTCGGCCGCAAATGGGGAAAAAAAGAAAAAAGTATTAATTCGAAAAAGAACAAAGGGGTAAAAAGAAAAAAAGCCGGATAGGGGGGGAAACACCCAATATACTGTCGTACAAAACATAACACCCTTGGCCTGGGACAATGGGGGAAGTGGGGGAAAAAAAACCAAGGAACAGAGAGAACACAGCATTCGCAAACACGTGGCCCACATCTGAATATAAAAAAGAATCGACATGGAAAGGGAAACAAACTCATGCACACAAAGGGATCAAGGGGAAAAAGTCGTACGGCACATGGGAATGAAGTGTGTTGATGGAAAACAAAATTTGGAGTACATAACTAGAGAAGGAAAAACACCCACCAAAGTTCCCACCTCAGCGCAAACAGAAAAGGATCGAGCGCGGGGGTCATGAGAAAATCCATGCAATGATGGGTCTTAAAACATACAGAGAGAACTGTTCTGCGGAGGGGGATGTGGGGTCGGAGGCGTCGGGCGGGTGACACAAGTACCTGAGGTTGGGGATTGCCATGCACACAACGGAAGACCAGGCAAAAAAAGGTCCAGGGTTCAAAATGATCAAAACAGGGTCGCAAAAACACGAAGTGGCCGACCTGAAGGACAGGTGAAAAACTAAACTGGGAAATCCAAAACCGACCATTGCTGGACGACAGGAGGAAAATGAGGCGAGGTTGTGAAGGAGAAAGTCCGGGGCACAGAAAAACTAAGACGTCAAAGGGACTAACCCAGACGGCAGAAGCACGAGTTCATTGCAAACTTGGTAAAAAAAATTAACGGAAGCCGGCCTATTGGAGCAAAACCCTTAATTAAGGAGGACAGTCAGACCGAATAACGTGTGGAAATGACTCTAAAGGGCACATCTGTCGCCCTCTGCCGATACGCCAAGGGAGGTCTCCCAACACCAGTGGGGAAAAAAAAGAAGCAGAGAGGGAAGACGAACCGCGAAGACTATTAGTAAAAAGGCCTGGCAAGAAACAAAAAAAGGGACAACAGGGTACGGGGGTAATAGCAACAGAAAAAGAACATTTCCCAACGGAAATGAAAACAAACAGAACATAACCAAAACGGGAAAGAAATAACAGACAACCGGTGAAAGAGGAGGAAAAAAAGCCGGGGCTGTGAAAAGCTTTTGGAGACAACGTTATTCGAAGAAGTTTAACCGTTCAAGGGAGGGGGGAAAAAAAAAGAAGCGAAAGAAGAAGAAAACACCGCAAACATGTACTAATGATAACCAGAAACCAGAAATTCGGGCCACAAGCATCCCAGGACCAAGGGGTGAAAAATATCATCGAGGAGGGAAAAAGGACACCCCAGGGGGGTGGAGGACCTGTAAATGGCAAGAAAATGGAGAAGAAAACAATTTCCGGGAACGTCTTTGGTCAGACAACGAAGGGAAGAAGGTGAACCAAAAGAAACGGGTGGTTTCAGCAAGAAAGAAAAAAAGAGGTGGAGGATGAAAAAAGCTCAAAAAAACAACAACCTCATACCAAAAAGAGCGGATTAACTAACAGGTGTGTTGTGGCGGGAGAAGGGCGGAAAAAAACATAAAGGCCTCTGAAGGACAAAATTCGAACCACTGAAGTAGGGGGGTAAGGCAAAAAAGGGGGGGGGTGGGAAAGGACATACGCAGCTTGAAGCGGGGAGTCTAAAGAAAGGGGCGGGACTATGGGAAGACTATGATAGGGGCACTTTCACTTAAGGGAGGAGGGAGTACTGTTTGGTACGACCGCTGAGTACCCTGGATACCAGAGGAAAGGACAAGTCCTCAAAAGACCAAGGCGTCAGGCAGGCGTCTCACCAGAGGTTGTCCCATTAGTTAGGGATTCGTCACCAAACGGAATGGGGAGGAAGTGGGATAGAAGGAGGGGTCAAAAAAGAAAAGGTCAGGTGGACAGGTAACCTCTCATGCAGGGGGTGGATCGAACAGGTTTTTCAACTGGGGGTGTGTGTGTGACGGGAGTGGATGATGGAAAAATCCGTCCTTAAGGGGTACGAATAAAAAAATTGGTGACAGGCAAGGGCCAGTGCGGCACAAACCACGATACTTCAAATACGCTATTGAAGGGGCCTGCACCCATTCAGTTGGGGGTTTAGGAATACTGTTCAGACATTCTCTTTATCATTTTACCTAGATCATTTTATTTTTTTTCCTTTGAAATAGAAAGTTTTGCGAAAGGGGGTGAGAGCAAACAAAATGGAGCGGGGTAGCTTAGTCGGCTAAAACGTCCTATGGATGCAACAACAGAAAACCTGGTGGATGGGTTGGGGGATTAAGGGAAAAATCTAATATATGTAGTACTGTTTTGGGAGGGGCTCTGTGGGGGTATCCTAAGGGGAAAAAAAAGACAGGGAAGAAAGGCACCGAAGGGAGCCATAGCAAAGAAAAATAGGGGAGGGGGAACGACAAATGACAAAACCAGGTAACCAAGGGGACGGTGCAACACGAAAAGAGACCAAGACCTAACTCAAAACCGAGGGTAGCGACAACCCAACCGGACACAAGACACAACGCCCTCACTTGTCAGCCCACCACCAAAGAAGCAAGCGGCATACTGGGCCCGAGAAAATAAGGGGGGGTAGAAAGAATTTTGCACACGTTGGCAAAAGATGTTATCGGGAATGAAAGGAGAAGGTTTGCTAAAGGAAGAAGATAATAAGGGGGGCACAGATCCGAAGTCTTTGAAAAAAAAAATCGGCGAAACAAAGACAAACACCGCAGTGATGGGAGAAGAGGTAACGAAACCAAAAGGGGAAAAGGAAAGAAGAGTCGACTGGAAAGAAAACAACGTCCATTTGTAGGGTCAAAAAAAGGGCCAGTAACAAGAAGGGAAAAAGGCAAAAGAGTTAATCAAATGGGGAACGCCCTTCGTGTGAAAGTGTATACCAGTCGTCGGCGAGGGAAAAAGAACTGTGATCACTGCTCGGGTAAAACTACAACAATCGAGCCGTGCCTTGTAAATTCCAAAAAGTGGACTTATCAAACCGGGGGGAAGGACAATTGTGTACGCGCGTCACCTCAATGAAAGCAACGAGGCTTTTAAATGGAAAAAAAGAGAAAAGGGGGAGAGGGGGGGGGGGGGCTGCGGAAAAAACACACGACAAGCGCGCCATTGAAACGTCCACTCTATTCAGAGGTGTGGTCGCAGAAAAAGGGTGAGGTTAGGCCAAAACACCAACCCTCGAAAAATAACTGAAATTGTCCAGCAAGAACACCACCTAATTATGGAAAAGAGGATAAAAAGGGCGGGGGTGGGGCAAAAAAAAGCAGGTTTGTACACTTTGCGCCCATCCGTCCAAAATCAAAACAAAAGGGGGCTTGGGAAAGAAAAAAATAGGGACACGCCAAAAAACCAAGATGACAGTCCAGCCAACAGGGGCCGCCCGGGAAAGAAAGTTTCCCAACGACAACACAACCAATGGGAAATCCCGGAGACCGAAAAAGATAAGAGTCCCGCCTGAGCGGACACCAAGCATTAACTGGGAAAGACGGGGGGGGGGGATCCAAAAGCACCAAAAACCAAGTCGTACAATTGTAAGGGAAAAAAGAAAGGGACGAATTTCCCAGGAGACAGGAGGTCGGAAAGGTACTAAGGGGGGGTCTCACAGAAATGTGTGGGATAATAAGACAAACAAAAGACCACTCTGAAAAGAATTGCTGAAGAAATCGAACAAAAAAGAAAGAATTCGTGAAAAACAACCGCAAAGTGGCATAAAAACCCTCCAAACCGGACCTGACCGCAAAGGAAAAGGAGGGAAACATCTGGTAACAGAGGCGCGTGGGTGGGAAAAAATACGTAACAAAAATTGCACAAGGGGGACATCCTCTTGGGAAATGGGAGGGGGGAAGGGAACAGCAAACCACGGGGAGAGGGGAACTCGGGGGGGGGGGGGGGGGGAGGGGGGGGGGGGGGGGGGGGGGGGGGGGGGGGGGGGGGGGAGGGGGGGGGGGGGGGGGGGGGGAGGGGGGGGGGGGGGGGGGGGGGGGAGGGGGGGGGGGGGGGGGGGGGGGGGGGGGGGGGGGGGGGGGCGAGGGGGGGGGGGGGGGGGGGGGGGGGAGCGGGGGGGGGGGGGAAGGGGGGAGGGGTGGGTGCGGGGAGGTGGGGTGGGGAGGGGTGGGGGGGGGGGGGGGGGCGGGGGGGGGGGGGGGGGGGGGGGGGGAGGCGGGGGGGCGGGAGGGGGGGGGGTGGGGGGGGGGGGAGGAAGGGGGGGGGGGGGTGGGGGGGGGGGTGGGGGCGCAGGGGGGGGAGAAGGCGGGGGGGGGGGGGGGGGGAGGGGGGGGGGTGGGTAGAGGGGGGGGGGGTAGGGGGGGGGGGGTGGGGGGTGGGGGGGGGGGGGGGGGGGGCGGGGCGTGGGGGGGGAAGGACGGGGACAGGGCGAGGGATCGGAGCGAGGAGGAAGAAAGAAACAAACGAAAGCCCAACAGCGGGAATTAACGTGCGAAGAGCTGGAAACGACAAAATGGAGGAAACGAGAGTTTTAGGGTGGTTTGTCTGGTAGTAGAAACGCTAAGCCAATAGACGGGACGAGGACAGAATACGAGAAAAAAGAAAACGAAAGAAAGACACCAACGGAAGAGGGGGAACGAGAACAGCCGGGTCTGTGCCTCGTTTGGTTTGAGGGAGTCGAAAACACCTAGGGGGGAGGAGAAAGGGGAGAAGGGGAAAAAGAGAGTGAGTTGGGGAGGGAACTACGAGGGAACGGTGAAAGGATGAGGGAGTCGGTGGATTAGGGGAAGGGTGGCAGACCACCACTCCCGAGGGGCCGCCAGAGGTAGCGTGACGATGAGCAATTGCATCCCAGCGTGTCCAAGGAAGGGGGTGGGTCGCGCCCGGGTGAGCTATTACAAGACCCTTTTTGTAGAGGTGGATTGTGGAGAGGAGCTACTCCGTGCTCCCCGGGGACCCACCCCCCCGAAAGAGGGTGAGAGCGGGAAGGAGAAGGCAAGATGAGGCGGAAAGGGGGAGGGTGGTGTGGAAGTAGGTGGGGAGGGGTTCCACTCACCCCCCACACGAAAAGGTATACGAACGCCCCCCCCCGGAGGGCGCGCCAGCCAAATCCCCCCAACAGCGCACTGAGAACGAGACCCACCCTCCTACAACAAGAACCCACCATACCCCCCCTACCTTCCACAAAAATTATATTTTATGTGGGGTGTGTGAGGTAAAGGGGGGGTGGGATGTGTGGGGTTCCGGATAAGGGGGTGGATGTGAAACCAAAAAAAGGGGAAGGAGATCGATCAGGGAAGGGGTGGCCTCGCGCAACCTCCAAAAAAGTAAAATAACTCTGGCGTCTGCTGCCGGCGAATGGGGAACGACCCCCCCCACGCAAGCCGACGCTAAAAAAAGAAACTTTCCGGGCGCTGAGTGTCGAAAGAGGCTGTTGCGGGGGGTTCGGATGGTTACATGCCATCCTTGCATAGGGCTTGGGGTGGAGAAGTCTGTAAAATAACAGTACTGTGTGACTTTCGGGTTCTTTCAGAAAACCGAACGGCTTTGAACTCAGCCCCGACCAGGTTGGGAAAAATAAACCGTTGGCAGTCAACAGAGGGACAGGGAGAGGGGGGGGAAAGCAAAAAAAAAAATTCCATACCCAACACCAGAATCGAGGAATCTGGTGCGGGTTTCCCGCTCCATCCAAATGGTTCAGTTGGTTCGCCAAGATGCGATCAAAACGGGAAAACAGTATCAACCTGGCACGACGGATCGTGAAGGGGGGCCGGGCCCATCAAGGAAAACCGACTCGTCCTGTCGGTGGAAAGATACGGTGGGATTGGTAGGAAGGAGGCATGGGGATCTCACCCACTGAAATTTAACAATGGGCCAGACAGTCAACGCTGAGGTACATCGAAGAGGGAAAGGGGAAAAGCTGAACCACTACAGAAGAAATGCCAGGGGGGGGGACTTGGTCTTCCAAACGAAAAAAAGAAAAGCCAATACGCAAAATTTCCCACCGGGGGTGAAGCGAAACCGGGTCCGGGGAAAAATGGTTTTTCGAAGGTCGTCAGAAGGGGACTGATAAGGGTGTAGAAAATAAGGGGAGGGTTGGAGGAAGGGGGGTCAAACGGGCGTTATCCACGGCCTGAAAAACAAGGATTCAGCCATGTCGCAAAACTGGGACAAGCCTACAAGGAGGTCATTGTCGGGGGCGGGAAAACAAAAAATCAAATGCCCGCGGTGATCAGGGGGGACTGAAACCGAAAAAGGAAACCACCCCACCATACGAAAAACCAACCCCAAAACCCCCCCCAGACCCCGCCACCCCCCACCCCCAAAAATACCAACCCCCCCCCCACCCCACCCAAAACCCCCCACAAACACCCCACCCCCCCCCCCCCCCAAGACCCACCCCCCACCCCCCAACCCCAAAACCAAAAACAAACCCAGGGTCACCCCACCCCCACCCCCCCCCCCCCCCCCCCCCCGCCCCCCCCCCCCCAACAAAGAAGACCCAACCCCACCCCCCCGACCCGCGAACAAAAACCCCAAACCCCCAACCCCCAAGAAGCCCCCCCCCGAACACCCCAACCCCCCTCCCCCCCCCCCCCCCCCCACCCCGGGGACACCGGGAAAAAAATGCGCGTCCTTGGGGGTTGGACAAAGGAAAAGAAGGACATGCAAAAAGGATGTAATTACCAAAGCGGGGACGAGGAGAAGAAACGGAGTCAAAAAGGTCGGCAATAAAAGTACGACGAGTCTCGAAAAGCAATCACGGAATGAAAGCCAGTTACAGAAAGAGGGGCTTTGGGGGTCCGGAAAATGTTCTCTAGCAACAGCGGAGCTTGGGGTGTCGGTGTCCAAGCATATAGTGGACCCCCTAGTAAAAAGTTAGGAGAAAAAAAGAACAAACGCAAACGGGCCTGACGCAAGGGAATCACATAGACGCCCTGAGGTTCCGCGAAAGCCTTAGGTTATAAATTCAAGGCCATGTAAACCCACGCCGCGCACGTCAGACTTAAAGAAAAGTGGGCAAGGACTGAAAATGAAAGTTCTGAAGAAAAAAAAACATGAGCGGAGTAATTGTCCCGGGGGGTTTGGACTCCATATCCTACATGGGAAAGGCAAGAGACGGGGAAGCGTTGCCCGGGACCTTAAATAGGCAACAATGGCAGCGTTAAAAAATGCCGGCGTCCCATTGGACTTGGGAACAGTGAAATTCAGCTGTGAAAAGCAACGTGGAGTCGAGAAACTCCATACACGTAGGTGATAGCCTGATCCAGGTGGCGGGTAACGGTGGAGGAAACACCGGGGTCCAGGAGGGGCGCCATGACGTCTAAATGGGGGCAACAGAGAGGACTTGAAGAAAGGGAACCCATACAGAAAGTTGTCGGGCCGGTTAAGGTGGTGGCCTATTAAAAAAAGTCGAGAGGTTAACACATTTAGGACTCAATCATCGTACCCTCCGGGAAGTGGGGGGGGGGCCTGAACTGGGCTCAACCCACTCGGATGCAAGGAGGTAAAACTCATAGGAAAGTCAATGCCAAAACTTGGAAGGGGACCACCGCCGGAAAAAACTTGTTGCGTCCGAAAAAAAAACGTGTTTAGGTAACGAACGGGGAAGCAAAATCAAGCCCCTTCGTGCATATCGTAGGGGGTGTGGGGACTTCTTCAGGGCAAGAGACGATTCCCTGGTGCATCTGCAGGAGGAGAACCACTCTGACAAAGAGGACATGGTGGGGAGGGAAAAGTTAAACTGGGTCGGGGTGCCGCCCAGTGGGGCAGGGAAGAGACGGTCACGAACACGCTGATAGGCATGGCGGTGCATGGACGGACGCATAGGTGAACTATAAGAGACAAGGGGTCGGAAAGGTGTGCAGAGGTCGAGGTAAAGGGGTGGCCTGAAGAAGAGTGGCAATTCCAAGGGGCCATTGGAATGTGTCTGGGGCTCGCGGGGCACAGGTACGGTGGGGGGGGGTGGAGTCCAGTAGAACACACGTTGTTAATACACATGATACAAAAAGGGGGCACGGCGTCAAGGCAGGGGCACAAACGGGCAGGCTGGACATGAGGTTGTACACTCTAAGTACGAGTCAGTTCAATCGTTGGATGTAAAAAAGGGGTGGGGGTAGCGGGACACAAGGCAGAAACAGGGGGGGGGGTGGTGAAGAGGGTGGAAAAAAGGGTTAAAAAAAATATAAAGGTCGGCGGGATAAAAGGTTGCGGGGGGGAAAAAGGGGTCAACGCGCGCGATGACCTCAACCAAAAACATGGGGTAAAAAAAAAGCGGGGAGGTGGGGAAAAGAATTAGCGCAAGCAACCAGGTACATACAAGCAAAACAAAAAAAGAGAATAGCACCATAGGAACATGAAGGGGTGAGGGCTCATAACAGAAATAACTCTCAATCGGAACCCAATGGGTCCGGGGGGATCGTTACAAAGTCGGGTACGGGCAGTGCAAAAAAGATCTCAGCCGGAGGATAAAAAAAAAAAAAGTGACATAAGACTATGAGCTGAGTATCAGGTGGGAATATAGAAAAACAAAAGTGGTTCAGTACTGCAGTTGTGGCCAAGGGTTGCCGATGGTGCGATATAGAGGCCCGCATGTACAGGACAGGACGGTGGGGGGCGAAAAAATACTTCTCAGATCAAGCAAAACAAAAAGTGGAAGAAGGTCTATCGTGGGAAATGACGACAAACGGAAGCACAAGGAGCTGTAACAGTAGAAATCCATAAGGGGCAGAAGAAAAAAGGACAAGATCCTGGGTGCAAAAATAAATGGGGTGCGCGGGGGGGGGGCTATATAAAAAAATAATCCTGATAAAACGAGTCACGGATGATGGTAATGGACAGCGCGGAGAGTAAATTGGCTCGGGGAAAAGTATAAATACCGACGTGGGGAAAGACCGTGAATAACAGTGTTGGCTGCGGATTGGGAGGGCGACTCGCTGACATAGAACCCGGTCACAGAGCGGCGAGCAGGGATAGTATATTGGGGTGGGAAGGCAACGCAGAAAAAAAACAGAAGCTGCAAGACGTGTGATGAAGGGGTAAGAAAAAGAAGAGTCAAAGTCGAGGGTGGGGGCTGGTTGAAGGATCGAACCAAAAACAACACAATCGAAACGACACCACAGGACGAACGAAGCTCGGCCTTGGTGAAACGAAACTGAGACAACACCAACACGGCGTGAGGGGCGTTCATCACACATACGATAGGTGAACAAGGGCAAGTAACTAATAAAAAAGTGTAACAAGTACAAACCTCACTGTGCCGAAACATGGGGAAGACACACCGTGGCAAATTCCTGGGAGTGTCCAGGGAGTTGAAAGTGGGGGTAGGTAGGAAAGTGGTGCCAGCTAACTGGGATCGGATACAAACCTCAATGACCGTAAAAGGTAGAAGAAGGAGCCGGAGCGAACATTCAGGGTAACAGCGCGCTGAAAATAGCTAAAGAACAGGCAGAACATCGAGTGGGATACCGTGAAGGAACAAAACGACAAAGATAACGATGACAGGGGCGAGGGAAAAAAAAGGAAGGGGGACGATGGGTGTCAAACGCAACCACATTCCGGCCTTGTAAGCGCAACTGGGGCATCAGAGGAACATCAGGGGAAGAAAAAGGAAGCCATTGTAAAAGACGCGCATCCAGAGAACAGCACAAGCCGCACAAACTCAGCTAAAAGAAAACTGAACAGACACACGACAGGGGCGCGCAGAAACCGCCGCGTGCGAAGGAAGCACGGCTTTGTGAAGGTACGCTTGATATGACACGAACGCGGAACTTCTGGTGGGGATACGCAGACACTAAACAGCGAATGACAAAGTCATAAAAGGCGGAAAACAGTTCGCCCATCACAGGGGCGACAAAGTTTGCGGGCAAATCAGAAAAATCAAACCGGACGATGATGAAAAGACCAGCCCTGATGTCAAGATCGCCGAATTCCCAAAACCGAAGGCCGCACAAAAAGATAAAGGGGACCTCGGGGTCAGATGGTCGTAGAGAAGACATGTCAGTTGAAGGCGCGCAAAGAGACGACATGTGTTAAGCGGAAGACCCGCAAATCACAAAAAAAGGCCAGGAGGAAACTAGCTTTAAGGTAAGGCACGAGAAGGGATGGGAAAACAGCTCAACAAGGAACCGGAAGTACCTCCGCTGGGGGAAGCCGCCCAAATATTGCTATAGTTCAGGTGGAAGGGCCACGCAGGCGCGGTGCACCTGCGAAAAGAACTGACTCCTTTAACACCGGTAGACTGGAATGCAGGGGTGGCGGAGAAATTCCGGTGATTAAAGTCCCGGACACGGAAATCGGTAATAGAGGGGATGGGCGGAATATGAAGGAGGGGGTGTGAGAGAGGAATTCGGGCGAAGAGAGAGAGCAGAGCCCCGAGTAAACCGAGAAGGTAAGGCGGTTGAACGTGAGGTTACGTAGATGTGAGGGGGAAATCAATGGAGGAGGACTGTGGGTAAGAGGAGGGGGAATAAGCAAAGATGGGAGGACGAAGGACGCCCCAATTGCAGGGAAAAGGAGAGAGAGGGAGGGGATGGAGTGATGGAAGAGAAAGCTATGTGAGGGGAAGACAGGGAGTAGAGAAAACGCAAAGGTAGCCAAAGAGCGGTAATGGGGGTAAAAGGGGAGGGAGGCAACGGAAGGGGAGGAATGAAAATCCCCAGGGGGGGTGTATGGGGTTGTCTTTGGCCACAAGGATTTCCCCTTGTGTTGGGGCCGCACGACACCCCCGAAGGAAAAAAAGGATAGCTAATTAGTGCGTAGGGAAAAGGGAAAGGAGAAAAAAACCTGCATGAGGGAAAATAAGAGGGAGAAAAAAGAGGAAATGGGGTCGAAATAGATGATGGGGGGGGCGGGTTAGGCTCCGTACGCAAATACCTGAAGTGATACCAACACTAACAAATGAAGAGGGAGTTCAAAGCATGCCACCAGAAGATTGTGGATTGAGAAAAATCGGCGTCGTAAGGTAGGATCAGGGAAAAAAAGCCCGAAGGCCGGCTCGAATTGGTCATGGTCACTAGTCAGGCCAGAAAGGGGGGGACACAAAAAGCGGCTGGGGGGGATCGGGGGACGAACTGGTAACCAGGACTTTAAGGGCTGAATTCCGGATGTCAGAGAGAATCGTGCGATTGGGGGTGAAGGAAGGGAACCCGGCAGAAGAAACCTGGGTCCAATTCTTACCGGCGACTAAGGGGGAACGGGGAAATCAGCCAAGCCGGGTCGTGTAGGTAAATGACCAGAACGAAATATCGATGAAAAAGAGGTTGCAAAGGGGAAGGGCGTAGGGGGGGGGGCTACAAAGAGAACCTGATGGGAACCGGGGAAAGGTTTTTGCCGAACATGACAAGCGGGACTTTGAGGGGATTCGTTAAGTCACAAGAAGATAGCGAGGGGAGAAGTACTGACAAGAGACAACTCTATGGGGTAAAGACAGACTTTAGATTGCTGAAAAAAACAACCATTTCGGACGCCGGTGGCTTGCAATTGGGGGAAAGGGAGACAGATGTCCGGGTGGTGAGACAACGGGGGGAGTAAATTACAAGCCAAGAAAAAATGGAGGGGGAATCTGGAGTGTTATGCAGCGAAGGGCCGCGCGTGGGAAAAAAGGTCCCTCCGTAAGGCGGAAAAAGTTTTAAGGGTGGAAGGATGGTAAAAGGGAGAAAGTAAGGAAAAATAAAAAGAACACCGGGGGAATCTTCAAAAAAACACCTAAAAGGCTGGGACTTGAGGGGACGGCATTAAAGATCGCTTAAAAATGGATAGAGATAGGTCGAGAAGACAATATCAAAAAAACCGATGTCCTCGAGTTCAAGGGGAAGTGTGATCGATCCTTGGACGACATGGGCCGCCTGGTCGGTGGAGGAAAAAGAGCGGGGGCTTGAAGGAAGATTCTAAGAAGAAACAAAAGGGGAAAGAGAAAAGAAACGCGAGTTCACAGTTAGACCTAATACAATCCAAACTAAAAAGAATGAGACCAAAAAGGGTTCGAGCGTAGCTTTGAAAGGGAATAAAAGCGACCAAACATCGATTTTGCCCATGTTTGGATCAGACACCCAAGGCGCTCTGGGTGGAAAAAGGAAAAAATATGGAAATAAAGAGAGAGAAAAAAAAAAAAACAACGAAAGAAAACAAGGAAGGAAGAGAAAAGAAGAGAGAATTACATTCAATCTTTAGCGGGGGGAGAGAGCAAAACTTACTCTCCCTTCACAAAAAGCAAAGTCAACTGGGAAGGGAGCGTTTGAAGGCAGTGTTTCCACCTCAACTATAATAAAAAGGTTTCCGGAGAAGTTCCGGTCGCCGTCCGGAGGGGAGTGCGCCCTTACCTGGGGCAAGCGCGGGATGGAGAAAACTGGGGGAGGGGGCTTCTAAAACGGCAAAGTCAGAAACTCCGAACCCTCGGGCCGTTTGACGCCACCAGTGTGATTAACAATGGTCTGAAAACGGAGAGGGGGGAAGGAATTTGAGCCCTTCACAAAATAAATCGTAGGATAATCGTGGTTGATGAACCTGTTTTGTTGGAGGGAAGTCTGCTTTGAGAAAAAGGAGGTAATCTAGACCTCCTGTCCATACGAAGGGGAGGTTGAAAAAAAGGCTGACCCACTAAAAAGTACCCAGTGCTTCAGTTGCAAAAAGATAGGGCTGGTCCTCAGGTCAAATGTTATAGGCAAAGTCGAAATGTTGGAACAGCGGGCGACAAGGCCCATTTGATGGAAAAGGAACAGAAGGCAAAAAGTCTCGCAGACAAAAACAGCCATTGATTCGAGGGGCCTTGAATATGGAGCAAAGTAGAAAAAAGGCAGCTTGCCGCACTTGTAACCGGGGGGCAAGCGCCAAACGTAAAATGGTGGGAAAAGGGTGGGAGTGCGGTGGGTAAAAGCGCGACGTAAGCCAAATAGAAGGTTGGAGGAAAAGAGCGTTGAGGGGCCAGGGGGGTAAAAAACTCTCAGCGCGTTAGCAAAGTATGACGAAGGGAATCAGCACCGAGAAAATAAACTCCAGATGGGAATTGGGAATCCAAAGGAGACAATCACTAGTGGGATCGTTGTCATCGAACCTAAGGCCCGAAAAAAAAGTGAAAAAACGGAAGAAGGAATTGTTTGGGGTGGCGACATGAAAACGCAAGTCCTGGACCTCGGAGGGATTAAGACCAACTAAGGGAATAGACTAAAGGACAGGGGAGGTCGTGTCAACATAAACAACTACTGGCGGCTAGAAATCAAATTCAAAAACATTTCAAAAAAATAGGGGGTGACAAGGAGTCCGTCTGGGAAAAAAACCCCAAAGTGGTGGAGGGGGCAGCAGGATCGAAACCGGGCGAAAATGCGAGCAGGCAGGACTTAGGAGGAGAAGGAAAAGGCCGACGACGACTGTTTTGAAGAAACACAGTACCCTAAAGAAAAAACGAAAGGAAGGTACGCCTGAATAAGTATAAATCAGGAGGGGGGGGGTCAGCGTCAGGGCTTTAACGTTAAGGGACGAAAATGGAAGACGCCAACACTCTGCAAGCGCTAAGGGGGTTTGTTCACCGTGGTTGAGGAAGACAGGATCATGAGGCGCTTCCATCCTAGGGGCGAGGGGGAACGGGACACTGAAAAAGTATATTCCCAGCAACGTTTAAAGTAAGCATGTAGGGGGTCAAAAAGGGCCGGGGGGACCGGTCTGCGTAGGGTCAAACAATCCCTGAACGGAAAAGAACACGGAGGATCGCCGGTCGCTCCCCGGATGAGGAGTGCGGTTGTCTTATGTAAAGGGGCGGAAATTGGGAGGGAGGTGATTTCTTGGCTACGGTGGAACACCCCGGTAGACGATAATGGTGTGTCGGGGGGGTTTAACATTTGTGGTTTGGGAATGGTGGGGGTTTTGCTTCGTGTGGTGGGGGTGGGGGTATGTGAAAAATCAGTATGGCTCAAAGAAAGGCACCCCAAGGTCGAGTTAACACTTTCTTTGTTGGTGGGAGGGGGCCGGGTTTGTTGTAAAACGGTGGTTGGTCCAGTCGGAGGGTTCGAATAATTGTGACGCCTAAATCGCCGGGATCAAGGAAAAAAATGGTATGTTGGGTGGGGGAACTAAACACAAAAAACCCAAAAACACAACTCAGAAAAAAAATGAGGGGAATACCCCACACAAACACGCGTGGGAAAATCAATATTTCACAACCTTTGCTTTATGATATGGGTGAAAGGTGTAATCTAATAATAAAACCCACCCCAAGAAAAAAACGGAATACAAAAGGACGAGGGACCAACGGGTGTTCGTGAAGGAAACAGACGCGGCGCCGCCACTCAGAACTGATATCCAGAGGTCTGGCCCGGGGGGGGGAACGGTAAAAGGCAGGTGCAACGCGCAAAGGAAAATCTGGGAAAAAGTCTCTGAGGGTAAAAAAAGGAGATGAAAAAACGGCGGCCACCCGCCGCCCTGCTCGGGCAAAGAGCCATGGTAGGAAGAAAGAGAGAAAACCGGTAAAGGGAAACTTTGTCAAGGTGCCGCAAATTACGAGGCGGCATGCACACTTCAATCGGAACGGGGGGACCATCAAGTGCGGGGACAAAGGGAGGAAAAGTCAGGGGGAGGAGGGGGGAAAAGGTTCCCTTGGGCAAGGGAGGGTAGAGTCCGAGGAAGACAGCGAACACGGTAAAGTCCGATTGGGGCATCGTACGAAAGGTGTAAATACAAACAGCTATCGCAAACCACAGGGGGAGCGATGGGCGCAATCTGAAACGCATTATCTGTAGTGTCAGCACATAAAACGCGCTGAGGGGCCGAACGAATAAGACGAGGAATTCTGTGGGACAAGGTTATCGGGGACTACCGGGGCAATCAAAAGTCGTACACCCCAGGGGAAAAACCAAATAAAAAAGAACAAAAAAAAAAGAAAATAGAATGATCTGGTATTCAGCGAGACGTTGGCAGTCTAGGCCAAAACTTCCTACGCAACCCCGTATTTCAAATTTGAATGTGAGAAATGGGAATCATCCATATAGCAAAAGAAAAAAAACAAAAGGGGGATGATGAAAGATGACCAAATAGAACAGGACCTGGGGGAGAAGGGGAGAAGAGGAAAAAGAAAAGAAACGAGAAACGAATCTGTATAAGACATTCAACGGCGCGTATTGGTGGTAAACGGCATGAAAAAAACATAGTGTGTAATGTTGGGTCCAAGGGGATAGAAAAGGAGACCAGGTCCCAAATCAATGACTATCTTAGGAGGAGTCACCTCGCGTGCAGAATAACCTACGAACTGTATACTGGCCAGGTAAGCCCATCGCAGAAAAAAAACAATAGGAGAAGAGGTCCGGGGGGGCTGAAAAAAAGAATCGGGTCAACGTTGTCAAAAAATCGGAGGGTGAACTCATGTAACGAACCACAGAAAAAGGTACCCACGGGAAATGTCCCGTACGTCTTAACTTCCACACTGGAGCTAATGATTGCGAGCCGAGACAGTACTGCCGAAATCGGTAAAAGTGACACAGGGGAACTAAAAACATCCCCAGAGGGTCGGTCCCGTAGAAAGCCAAGCGTCATAATTCGAAATGGCGACTGCGGGTGTTAAAAAGAAAAAACAGACAAGAAGAGGGGTAATGCACCTTTAGAAGACCGGGAAACTCCAGACAATACGAAAATGAGGAAAGTGGCATGTAGTGCGGCGCCCGTGAAGCAAAAACTTACTCAAAGAAACGACTGGGAGGCGGAAAATTCCATAGGCATGTCTGACTATTATTGGGACGACAACATTCAGCGCATACTTTTGAGAACCCTGTCATTGCGGCGTCCAGGGAGACGCTAAGTGAAGAGGAACCAAACACTTATTCAGGCTCGGACCGAGACACACACCATACTCAGTAACACAGGCCAGAGAACAAAAAAACATGGGAATAAGGGGAACTGGTTAACGCTAATTAGGAAGCAAGTGCTGCACGATGGGACCAGGAGCCGGGGGACATAGTACGTCGGGCAAAGAAACAAAAATGAAAAAAGAATGAAACTCAGGAAAGCATTAAAAGAGACAAAACTAGTGTTAGGAAAGTTCCTCTGACTGGGATTGAAAAGGGGGGGATAAGACAGGAAACTTCATAAACCGCCAGGATTTGTAAACTGCCCTTGAATGGATAATACGTTCTCAACAAAAATGTTAGAAGAGAAAGGGGGGCGAGGAAGAGATCATCCATACATGCACTTGTACCAACCCCATTAAAAAGAGCAGTTGCCTTGTGGCGGGGAAGAATGTTACTGGAATAACAAAAGAACGAAAGCAAGAGAAACCAGATAAAGATGGGGAACACCGATCCCTTGTATGAAAGAATAGGCGCAAGAGGACCGCACATACCTAACAATGGGGATTTTCTTGAACCTGGCTGGGGGAGTCTGAATAGTAGGCCAAAGGGGAATCCAGGATAATCAAAAAAACATCAAATAAGACAATAAGCCGACGAAAAAAGGGGCAGGATCCTGAAAAAGTAAATGGAAAAACAAATCCTACTTGGGGGAATCATTACTACCCGGCACCGTGGGAAAAAAGGAAAGTGGGGATGTAATTTTCCTTAGGTGGATGGGGAGCAGCAGAATTGTTAATATATGTGCAGACAAACGGAAGACACGGAAAAATGAAAAGGGCGAATGCTTCTCACTCGGGACAATTTTGGGCACAGGAAGCCGCCAAAGGGTGTCGGGGATAATCAAGAGAAAAACCAACAGAAAAACTCTCCTTTAGACA
>Ga0179593_1310916_pt1 | contig 22194 bp, 17 predicted proteins | sample CZODoug2_1_08_16_FD_185931 | JGI IMG/M metagenome (GOLD analysis project Ga0179593, IMG submission 185931) | Vadose zone soil fungal communities from Angelo Coast Range Reserve, California, USA - CZODoug2_1_08_16fungal (PacBio error correction) | ecosystem: Environmental > Terrestrial > Soil >...
TTCGGCGGGCCAGGGCACGGGAACAAAAAAAATGGCCAAAACAAGCTCACACAACCACCATCGAAATGCAGGCCCATGGTGACGACAGCGACGGGTCGGCCAGGCGAATAAGGCGTTGCAGCCGACACGGGAGAGGCACTGGGAATGTGTGCCTGTACGACAGGGGTACCCACCCGTCAAGCGTTGAGGAGCGGCATCTGCAGCGCACGCGCCGAACCCCAGTCACCACGGTCCGCGCAACGGAAGGGAGAAAGGGTACCCGCCGGCGACGCGCCGCTACACTTGCGCCACATGAGGAGCTAGAGGGGGGAGCGCGGAGCGGGGGGCACGAACGGCTCCTTCAGGAGAAGGTATTTCCGGCATTCGGGGGGCTAGCCACGCAACAAGGGTCGACAAGGCGCAGACTGTTGTAAGCACGCTAACCGGGCATCTACTGAGAGCCGCGGAGCAAAACCGTGCGCACATTATACGGGGCGGCTTATTCCCCCTCGCCGACCTTCCGATAGATTAAAACCTTCCAACCGGGGGCGCTGCGCGAAAGCTGTTTCCGGAAAAGGACCAGGTCGGACGGGCGTCCGACCAGGAACCGACAGCAAGAGAGAAGGTAACTGACTTGCGCGACGACTGCGGCCAGGCTCTGCTGTGGTCCAACGTTTTACAATCCCATTATCCACGGATGGGAAAAGACTCAGACTAAACTCGCACAATACGACGGCACCGAGGGGATCTCGAAGCAATGGCTACACTGGTTGGCCAATGCTTCTTGGCTTCATATGGGCGTCTAAGGGTGTAACGGCGCGGAAACGGCACAGGGCCAAGGAAAGCCTAGCCGCCGAGTGGCGCCGGCCGTTACAGCCGCCCTGTCCGGATGCGGCGCACCGCTGGAGTAGGCTGGGGCGAGACGCCCCGCTCGTAAACCCGCGCAAATACGGACGAAATCCAACGGAACCATGAGCAAAATTCTCTCCGTTGGCGAGCAACAGCTGCGGTGCTGGTCGTGAACACAAATGGCGGCCCCCGTATCCATACACACACGTACGCCAAGGGGGTCGATCTTACCGGCCGCGCGGGGGGCAAGGGGGGAGAAGGCGGACACTCGAGACTCGCCCAGCGGCAATTCGGACAGTAGAACGGGCCAACGCGCTGCCCGGACAACCCGGCCCTGACCGCCGGCGGCTAAAGAACCTCTGCGCGTCTAAATCACACAAGGGAGAAATGCGCCACGCTCGCTGCGAAAGCATGCGCCTTCACGTCGGCCGGGGGGAAGCGGAAGATTCCGGCACGTCGTGCCAAAGACAAGAAAATCGACGTCGTAAACTGCATCAGCCGTACCAGAGGAGAGGGTGGTGTCCGGAAGGCCACCGAAAGAGAGGCGCGAGCCAGGCGCCAGACGACCTCGTGAGAGCCATAGTAACAACCCTCGTCACCGTTCGCTGTCGTCGCCCTCAACGACCTTTTGTCAGAGGGTCGCGCGTGAAAGTCCCTCGGGAGAAGGGGTACCAGGACCGGCCGAACTAGGCCGAGCTGCACTGCCGCGCGGCCCGCCGGCGTAACGGGCGACGTGTGAAAAAGGCCAGAAAACGGATCGGTCAACCGGCGGCCTGGGGGGGTGGGGGTTGTCGATGGGTTGTGTATTTTGGGGGTAGCGTTTCTTTTTCTTTCGGGGGTTTTTTTTTTTCTTCCCCCGTCGTCAAAAAAAGGTGACTGCGACGCCGTGCAGAGGCCGGATGAACGCGACGGCCGACACTTGGCCTTGATAGAAATCATTGTTCGCCCGCCTTATTTTCGTGCAAACTAAACCGAGTGGAAGGCAAAATCCGGGCAAACGACCATGCCCGCGCCGACCAACTAATGGGCCGGGGGGCCATGTTCAGGGGGCGCCAGACAACTCCTCTGTAAAAATGAATCGGAAAACTCTCCGGCGCTGGTGGAGGGGAGGAATCAAGGGGGAAAATTGCGGGCGGGCAGAAAACTGCTATAAAGAGGCATTACCTTGCGTCGGAGAAAAGTAATGAAACTTCCGAAATGCCGTCCTGGCGGATATAAGAGATCTGAAGTGAGACCAACATTAACCGCGACTGACCAATTTGGAGGCTCGGAGATAAAGCCAAAAAATCTTCGCGAGAAGAAAAGAAACCAACTAAATCACCATATCTTAAAGAATAAAGCCAAGTTTAGGTTTCTCCGAGTAACCCAAACCTCCGCGTTATGCGGAAAATATTGGAAAAGCGGGGAACTCCAGGCTGACGACGCCCGTGGTCATCTGAGGGGGACTCAAGGGCAATGTAATTCCGACACGGCCCAACTCTTGAGGCCCGGTATCGTGCTCGCGAATTGTTTGATCAGAAAAAAGAGGGAAAAAACACGCCCGGCATCTTTTTTGGGGCAGAGAAGCCCACAGGCAGACACGTGTTCTGAAGTCCAATTGTAGAAGGTTCTCCTCGAACTAGATGGACCGGCCTTCGAGAACAGGGCCATGGGGAACCATGTGAAACGTGACCGGAATTTAAAAAGGGGAAAGCCGATAAAATCAACAAAATCAAATTGTTCCCGGACAAGAATAAAGCATCCAACCTCGCCATCAGGAACGGAACGGGAAAGACAGTAGGTAAGTTGGGTTTAAACCGCGGCAAACCCGAAACCTTTCAGGAAAAAAAGTGTTATCCGAACGCGTCCTACCCCAAGAATCATCGGTATCAAGGGATGAAGAAAAGCTGGTTTGAGAACGTCATGCGTTCCTAAAGAAAAAATGAGGTTTGGGTATAAGCGAAAGGAGACAGGGAAAACCTGTTAAAACTCCACAAGAGATAACCAAGGTGATAAATGTCCCAACAGAAAGCCACTTCCGGGGAAGGAGCAGCAAACGTATGAAAAGGTGAATCTGGGGAAGAGTACAATGGTACACGGATACGAGGTTAGTGACCCATGTAAGTAAACGCGCCTACAATGATCCTGTGGAGCGCATGTCTTAAAGTGCGCCTGGAAGCGAAAAAAAAGAACCTGACTAGGGAGGGGACCAGTGGGTTGGTATCTCGCAACGGGTACTTTCGTCAAGAAAACTTACTTCGGGAACCTCAGACAATGAATTCCAACCTCAGGGGGAAAAAACGTAGCCTGGGGCTGCCGCACCGGACCGCAAAGAAGGAGAGCATCACAGCGAAAGGAAAAGCCAGACACCTTACCGCATCCATCAAACGAGTTAGCAAAAAGTAACAAAAAAATTCAAGGGAAAACACGCTCCCTCCAAACCGAAAAAGACATGGAAGTGACCCAAAAAAAAAAACTGTGCCACCCAACAGGGAAGTAACCAGAGCAGCCGAGTTCCAGACCTTCCGGGAGGAAAAGGTCAAAACTCTCGACACAACAACAAGAATTATGATGGAAATACTTAAGGACAGGAAAAAAAATTCTTGACTCAACTCTCCTCTTCATTTGGCAGGAGAAAAAAGGCGGGAAGGATAAAAATGAGGGTGGTCGGACGCGGGTCAAAGTCCGTGCAGGAAAATTCTCTAATGCTGGACAAAACTGAGGGATAAAGGAAAAAAAGAAGGGGAAAAAATCAGGCATCCTTCGTGCGGAAATGAAGAACCGTCTGACTGAGAGACCGACCCTTCGGTTGAGGCATTTCACTGAGGGAGAGGGGGGATTGCGGACGAAACCCGGCTTCCCTAAAAGAAAAAAATGATGAAACCTGAGTCAAAAGCCCGACGAGTAGGAGGTAAGAATCGCGAAGGCAGATACCTACTTAACGCAGAAAACCTCGAAGAAAAAAAGCCGCCCGGGGGTCGGAGAAAATAAGTAAATGTGGGCGCCTCCAGTGATCTCCTGGGGGAGAAAGGGCAACCTTACTTTCAAATTGGGGGACTGCCGGTTCCTAGTCAGTTACTCATTTTTAAGGGTCGTTGGACAGGAAAAACTCTTGCTCATGATGGCTGTCGCTTTTTTGAACGGACTTAGAAACTCGCGAACAATTTCAGCTCATTTCAAATCACAGCCGTGTGTTAAAAACACGCGTCTCAACCACGCCGAGGGCATACCAGAATAGAAGGCTCTCAACCAAATCGACTCCACGAGGACACCGGAAGTGCGACCTCCCTTTGTGAAATGAGGTGTGCAACAAAAGACTAAACGCGGCTGCCATCCAGTCGTCCCGAATGCTGGGCTCTAAGGTCCGTCGGATTGAATGAGTAAAACTGGCGAATCCGGGAAGTGGCCTTTCCTAAAATGAAGGTGCAACCGGGCACCGGTACGGGAAAAGGAAGCGATTTCTTGCCAATGACGTCGGCGAAGTAAAAACTGGGGAAGAGGAAATACAGAACGCTTCGCTGCCGCGCGAAAATGAGAAAAGTCGGCGGGCAACTTCAAAAGGAAAACCTGGGATGGAGAAGGGAGTAGAAACAAGGGATCGCCTGCCCGAAGTACTTGTGACAGTGGGGAAAAACGAAGAAAACGGAAATAGCCAATAAAAACAAACTAAACTCCGAAAAGGTGATCCAGAGAATTTCCTGTGTAGACCGTGAAAAGATAAGCCCAAAAACCCGGAAGATGAAAACCCCCCGGTCTCGAAAAGAAACAAGAGGAAAGGGGGGAAAAACAGAGAGGAACCACCTCCACAATGCCGGCCGGGGTGGGGTGACTCGGCCGAAAATCTTACTGACCGGGGACAAATTCTGGTAGAGTTGACTCGACCGGTAGAAAAACAGGAACGGAATCCTCTCCAAACCTTACACCTGGGAAGGAAAATTGAAGGTTGATTGAAAACTTAGTCGAACGACCTACCCTTCTCTAGAAGAAAAGTATAGAGAAACGCCAAGTAATTACCAACCAGGGGGCTGAATTCCTTAAAGCTTGCCGCAAGGGAAAAGGTCTAATGTCGGGGCCCCACACGGAGTCCGCTCATGCACAACGTCGGTCGAGCGTCTGTCGTGAAACTATCCCTGCGTAAAAAAAAAATCTTTGCAGAACCCCTGGCCTAGGAGAAACGAGAGGGGGGGGAAGAATTTAAGAAAGGCAGAAACATCGGAGACATCTTGCAACCTCCTTCTAAATACCTGGCTTCCATCCGTAAGAACACTAATGGACAGATTAAGGGAACATTCATGACAGCTGGCTGACCTTTACCCAAGGTCGGTTTCTCTTTAAGAAGGGGGGCAAGGAAGCCTTGAAACAACTGGGCGTTCCTTTCGGAAAGGGTGGAACCCAAGAGAGAAGGCCAAAAAGTCTTGCAAGCTAGGCAAATCACGCCGGGGGCATCTAAGGGCCGGCCTCTTTCAGGAGGGTAAAATTACAAAAAAATCAACGGGAGTGAAACGAACAAGTCCGAGAAAAACAAAGCAAGGTGGTTCAAGAGAAGGAAAAAAGACAACGTTTACGGGGTGTTAAACAGGAGAAAAACTAGGGTTCCTGAGCTTAACGGCCCGACGTTCCTAGAGAGAAGGGGTGGGGGAAACTCGGAAAAACCCGTATCTACGAGGGCATTGCTGGTGGATTGGGAATCCTCTACTTGGAGCCGCGAAGGGAGTCGGTTGTCGGCCACAAGTGTCCGTAAAAGGAGCAAAAGACCCGCGTCCCCAAAGAAGGTAAGAGGGGGGAAAAAAGGACAAGGGGAAATCGCGGAAGCAGGAGAACAGTAGAAAGGTTTGTTAGGCTCGAAAATGGTGGAAAAAAACTCCAAAACAGCCTCCGGACCGTGCCAATGTAGGAGGAAAGAAAAAGGGGAATGGACAGACTTACGAAAAAGTCGCGAAAACCGCTGGGGTCGCGGAAAAGGAAGAGGACATAGGGCAAAGGGAAAGAGGCTAACGGCTCGTACGCAAAAAAATTAGAGTTGAAAGAGGGGAAGAAGGGGAAGAAAAATGTTGTTGTAACGAAGCGAAAAAACAAAAAGAAAGAAAATTCATGCCGGCAAAAACACGGAGGAAGTGTCCTGGGAAAAATTTGCTGGCGGAGGGGGAGAGGAGCGGGGATAAAAGGGGCTACGATCCGGAAAAAAACTCACTAAAAAAGAGTAGTAATCGCTCAAAAGAAAAGCTTCATAGGTAACCTAAGAAAAGTCACGAGTGGCGGAGAGTAGGGAGGCCTTTTAGAAACTTTTCAATGTTGGTGACCCAACATGTCCTTACCTACAGAGCCGAGGAACACACATAAGTCAGGGACAGAAAGTCCGGGGAAAAACCTGTTCTTACATGGTCGGTGGACGGAGAGAGCAACATCTTTTCACAAAGGGGCTTGGTTACTATAGGGAGAAAGAGAGGGACTTATGGGGAAAAAAGTGCCACATGGCGGCCTGGTTCAAAAGGAGGACCCAAAAAAAGGAAATCGCTCAAACAGGAAAGGAAAAAAATGGGGAGAAAAAGGACCAAGAGAGGGAAACTGACTGTTCCATGTAGGAGGGTCAGCCGAAGGGGACCTGGAAGAAACATCGTAAAAGCAAACCAAATTTTACTATTCAGGGGAGAAGAAGGTCGGAAGGGGGGAGGGCCTAGAAAAAAAAAACAGGTCAAAAAAAGTATGGCAGGGAAATTAAAGAGGATAAATGAAGATTCTGGGATCAATAAAAATGGAAAAGAATTAAAGATAGGGAAAAAGGGAGGAAAGAAAACGGGGCATTATATAAAAAAAGTCCTGGAGCACGTTGCGTGGAGAGAGTCCATATGCCACGGGAAAACAAAGGAAAACATGAAAAACGAGAAGGGATGAAAGATCCGCGAAAATCCAGGATATAAGAGACAATGACGAAACTCGGGTGGAGATACGGTTGATAAGCGGGAAGGGCAGACCTCTGACATAACCGCACTTGCTACAGGAAAACTTGTCTCAAAAGGGGGAGAGAAGCTTTTCGGCGAAAGGGGAGTGAAAGGGGGCAGCCGAAAAGGAGCTTGAAGAACTCCCGTGGAATCTTTAAGAAAGATTCGCGGAACCATTTCCACAATGGAAGGAAACGGGAAAGTGAGGAGGGGCGAGTCAAAGACGAGGAACTGACCGGGAAAAACGCCGTCCTTTATGGGGGCAAAGATCACCATTGAAGAAGGGAGTATTGTGGAATGGTGACGTATAAAAAAGGGGTGAGGGGGAAACTTGGGTGCGTTCCGTCAACCGGAGGGTGACTGGCCGCCTGCATCTCGAGAAAAAAACAAAGTGGAGGAGGAGGAACTATAGGAAAGACAAGAAAGAAAGGCAATAAAAATACCATCTTTTAAAACAACCACCGAAGAAAAAAAAACCATACATCTCCCTGGGGGGGGCCAAACATCCAACGTGAGTGAGAACAGACATTGGTCATTTTAAAAGCAAAAAGATCATGAAAAGGAAGGAATTGGGAAACGGTCACGAAGAAGATCCATATGTTCTCGGAGGGAGGGAACTATCTAAAGGGAAAAAAACATAAGAGTACAAGGGGGTCATAAATGAAGAGAAGATTATTCAAAAGTAAGGGGGTTGAACGGAACTTGACCGTATTCAGAAAGATAAACCGGGAAAAAACTTCGACGGGAACGCGTAGAGGGGCGTCGGGGGGGGCTGGTCGTGATGGGGAAAAAAAGCTGGAACAGGAGCTCAGTCTGGAACAGTTGCCGCCGGACTAAACAAAGGAACTTGGAGGAAAGAAGAGAAACGAGTGATTTGAGGAAAATAGGGAAAAAAAAGTTCGAGGAAGTAGGAGGATATCAGCCACTTGAGAATCTGTTCGTGAGAAAATGAACGTCAAGGGCCTGAGTCAAATAGATACCAAGTAGGAAGACCTGGGATCTAAATACGCGAGTAAACCGGGTTAGGCTTCAGAGCAATGGTTTCAGCAGGAAATCTTGGAGGGATTAATCGCAGAAAGGACAGAAAGGGAAGGAAGAACGGATAGGTTTTTCAAAAAAGTTGGAATATAAGTCTCAATTCGGGGGTCAGGAGGAGACACGTGGGGACGCGGGTTGACCACTCGCCTCAGGCTAAACGGTTTAAACAAAACAAGAGCCAAGATACGAAAATCGCACAAACGATACGGAAAAAGATTATGGGAGTCCTCCATAACTAAACTTGGAAAAGGTCTCGTGCCTGGGCCAAAAGTATCGAAGGGAGGGAGGTCCCGAAAACAGTCAATGACCAAGGCCACCGGGGCGCAAAGCCCGCCCCGGAGACGGGGAAGGGGGAATGGTCCGAAAAAAGGGGACGGGGGAGAAGAAGAAGGGTCATCGTGGAGTCTGAAGAGTGGAGGAAGGGGAGGCGAAACTATGAAGAAAAGATCGACCTAGCAAAAAGGAAAATAAACTCATAGAGAAAAGGCACCAGTTCCTCCGGTGATCGGGGAATACAACGTAAAAAATTTTGGGGGAAGAGGCTATACCACAAAAGGGTACTGTCCCAAAAGATCCCCTCTGAAAACAATAAAGGGGCGAGGAGATGAAGGAAAATCGGGGGACCATTTTCTATTCACCAAGTGATGGGGTAGGGCCACCATCTTCTAGAAGGAGGCACTTCATCTACTTCTAACGGTAAAAAAAAGGAAAATACTAAACCAATTGAAAGAAATGCATCACGAAAGGACAAAAAATCTCAAAAACTCCTGGCAAAAGGGGGTAGACATTTCGTCAAATCGAGCCCTATGTACAGGGAAACGGCCCTTAAACTAGCGGGAGGTAAAGGAAGGAAGGAGGTTACCACCCCGAAACGAACACGAGCCCCTTCGACAGGGTCAAAGACATACAAAGCTGCGGAAGGCGGTGGGAACTATTGAGAACACCGGAAAACGCAGAGGAGCAACGGTAAGACCGCAGAACACCTAGTGGAGAATAGGGAACCACCAAAGTCAATTCACCGGGGGAGAGGGGGATTCTAACCTGGAAAAAGGGGATGAGAAGGGTGCGTCAGACCACCTTGACCCGGGGAGGAAATGGGTAACTCCCATGAAGGTAAAGGGAAGAGTCGTCGGACAGAAGGATGCACTAGGGAACTCCTACTAAAAAACGCAGGAAAAAAATTTTGGGAAAGGAAAACTTCATCAAGGATGAGGGTTTGGGTAACGAGTAATTCCCCTGGATGGGACAAGATCAACTCCTTTTGTGAGTACAAGCATGAAGTGGAAGGTGGGCCTCTACTAAAACCAGAATCTGGGGGCTGCTCTAGCAAATTTCAACTGAAGAGGGGGGTTCTTCCCAGAGGGGGGAGCAGGGTCCGGGGAAAATCCGAAAAGTTTCCTTGTCCTTAGAAGAAAAAGAAGAGAGTTGATAAAGGTTTCAAGGGGGGGGAACTAAAGTAGGGGGGGGAAAACTAATATCACGGACTCTCTTGAGGAGAGAGGGTTGGAGGAAAAGGACCAGGTATCAAGGGGCTGGGGATGACCCCAGAAAGGGACCGGAGAGCCCTCGAGCATAAACCGGGCGTTAGAGAAAAAATGGGACTGTAAACGTTACAAGAGAAGGTCGAAGAGAGGATACTAGCGTCGCGTTGCGGAACGGGGGAACCAGGACGGAGAAGGACTCCCAAAAAATGGGGGGGGGGGGGGGGAAAGGGAGAGGGGGAACAAAGGTAACATAGGGGTCACTCTAAAAGTACTAAGACACTCTGACAGCAAAAAAGGAGCAACGCAAGCTCGTCAAAACATCAGGGACAGGAGCAAGGAAAAAAAAAAAGGAAGCATTAAAATTATGAGGGGGGGAAGCGGCTTGGTTTAACGGGAAGGGCTCCACGGCGAGCTACCAGCCAAATCGGAGGCAAGGGTCGCGCACAGGGGTCTCAAAGGGTACGGCCTACAAAGCACCATCTAGGAGGACATGTGAAAGCCTGTCTAGTGGATGGTCTGGGGGGTTGTTTTTAAGAAATCAACAGAGGGAACCATGCATAAGGGGGGAGGATGGCCAAGGTGTTGGGGGGGGATAAGAAAAAGAACACACGACAGAGGGCGAAGGTTCAGCCGAGGGCACTAATGGTCGCAGATGAAAGGAGGACTGGGGAAAAATACGCCTCAGGGAGAGAAATACGGCCTTCGCATGGGGGTACAATAAAAAGGAGGAGAAATTACAAGTGGACAGGGAAAGGGGGGAACAGGGACGAAAGGGTCAGGGGCCAAAAGAAAAAAAAAAAAGAAAAAGGACTTGGGGGGGAGAGGCAAGGTACTCAGTCACCAGAATACAGAGAACAAGAACGAAACGAACGGATAGAAAAGAAAACTGCCACGTTCGCGGGTGGGTGAACGCGGAAAAAAAAAGGACGGAGAAACTAGGCCGAGAAGGGTCACCCATAATGAGAGCAAAGAAGGTATCAGGTATGCCCTCAGGAGGGGAGACACAAGGTGGGTCCGGGAGGGAGGTCGAAACCGAGCTGACAAGTGGTTCGCCGGATGCACGGAAGGGACTCAAGGTCAAAAGGGGAAACGCAAAAAGCAAATCCAGAGGGGATCAAGCCACCGAAAAAAACTGCCTTAAGATGACCTCGGGCTGACCCAAAAAGGAAGAGGGGGACCGGGGTTAACACGGATCCAGAAAGGGGAAAGCTGGGCAAAAAGAAGGGGTCACTAACCTACCCCCGGAGAATTGGGGCAGGGGCCAAAGTGAGATCCTGAAAAGGGAACCGGGGGGGACTAAAAATCGGCTTGTCATATGAAAAGGAGCAGAAAAGGGGGGGAAAAAAGGGACAAAAAACTGGCGTCTGTAGGAAAAGCCCGACACCGCCTAAAGGAAAAAACAGTTTTGACAGGGAAAAAAAAAAAAAAAAAAAGGAAGAAAGAGAAAAAGCAAAAGATACCGAAAAAAAACGAAGAACAAGAAAACAAAGAAAGCCGCAAAGCAGAAAGACCAACGAAACACGAAAACAACGGACACGAACGAAACGGAAAAACATGTATCAGTACTCGGGCGGGAAGGAAAAGAGCATAAAGGAAAGCTGTGCATCCGGGCCAAATTAAGAAAGAACGCAGATAAACACACCGATTAAGAATTAAATAAAGATATGGTGGCACGGTCCTGAAAAGGGGAACGGGCTGCACAGAGGGGAGAAGATCTGGTAACGAACCCTACTGCGAAGAGGGGTAGTGGGAGAAGACCGTGTGACAAAAACAGGGCTTGTCTGTCTCAGAGGCTGGCGCCGGCGGTACTGGAGGGGGGGGGGGTAATAATTAGATAAGAATAGGCAGAAGGGGGATAACCAAAAGAGCGCAAAGGAAAAGAGTTTATGGCCTGTGAAGGTAGGCTGGGAGGGGGGGGGATAAGGAAACTGCCAGGCCTGGGACCGACGTACCGTAGAGACTAGAAAAAAAAAGGGGCCAGATCCCACTAAGATGCTCTCTTATTAGGGATGAAAGAGGAATGAGGCACCAGAAGAACGGCACCCTTAAAGGGGAAGGGGGGGCTTTTTAAGTCTTATAGACAAAGCCTGGGGGCATCCTCACCAGAGGAGAACTGGGGGTGAGATTCCACAGACAAAAGTTTGAAAAAAACTAGTTCCAGAACGGGACCGTTGGGGGGACTTTTTCGTTTTCAGGGAAAAAAGGGGGAGCTCTGCGGGGGAAAAGGGGGTTGGGAAAGAATTTATGCCGGGCAAGGGGTCGCTAAAGGTGCATTCTAAGTTGAGGCAAAACCGAAGAACTAGGAACAAAAGGGATGGTAGAACAAGAGAAAGGGATTCTTAAAAGAGGGGGAGCCGAGTAGCGTGATAAAAATGACTCCGGAAATTGCCGGGGGACTCGGGGGACCAAAAAGGGGGGGGGCCGGCCCGGAAAAGGAAAATGGTTCAGATCTCTTGACCAGAAAGGGCTTACTACTGAATGATCGTGCGGGACTGGGGGGAGGAAAAAATACTGGGGCACAGACAAAGCCTTGAAGGGACTGGCAGGAAGGTGCACCGGGGACACTTTGGACAAATGGTTACAGGGGAACGTACAGGCTAAGGGGGGGAGTAAAGCGCTCAGGCGAAGGGGGGGAGATAAGCCGTGTCAAGAAAAAAAAGAGTCCGGTAAGAGGCTAGGACAAGAGAAAAAGGAACTTCCTAAAAAAGCCGAAAAGGGGAGGGACTCGGTCGGGGAAAAACAATTGGGAAGGGCCGAACCGGAGACGGGGGAATGGGTATTGTAAAAATCAACCACAACGACACACACCCAAGACGAGGGAGAAAAGGGGGGGTACAAATGGAGGAGAAAAGTCTTGGGAAGGGGGATTCCGGTACACGGCCGGGGGAAAATTTAGATCCCGCATAAAAACGGGGGAGAAAAGAGAAGGATAGCGTGCAGGAGGGGAAGAAACTGGCAGCTGGGAAAAAGCAATATTCCGGTCCTGGGTGAAAAACTCATAAACATAAAGCAGGAGATATGACGCTAGCATTGGGGGGGGTCAATGGAGGGAAGATTAACCACCCCCCATAACTGGACCGACTACAGTGCTAGGAAAAGGGGGTAGGCGCTACAAAAGGGGGGGGGAAGCTGGTGACCTCAATTGAAAAGGGAGGGACACAGAAGCAAATCTTAAGTAAGACCAAAGGCCGTGAACCGAAAAAAGCAAACTAAATACGGTTATGCCTAAAAAAAGTCCTGGTCACAACGAGGAGATCATTAACAAGAGGAACAAGGAATGGCAAGAGGCGAAGTAGGAAGCCTGCCGCACGCAATCTCGGGAAGAAAATCTTCGTATAAATGATTTTACAACATAATGGCGGGGCCACTGAGGATAAAAGAAATATTTTAAGGGTACACGGTCCAAGAAAGGATGCAAGGACTTGTCTCAACCGAGAGAACAAAGTGGGAAACATATACCCAGAGGACACGACATTCTTCAGAGGGGAAGAATCCTAAAGTAGGACTTCTCTGCCAGAAGACGAAAGTCACTTAGAAACGGAAGGGAGAAAAGGCTGTTCGAGGAACGAAAAAAGGGGGGGGCCCAGCCGCCTTTTCCAAAATCAGAAGGGTCAGAAGGGAGGGGGGCTTTGTCCAAAAAGAGCCATTGAGCAGATTGGGGACGCTGGAAGAACTTTCATCAAACTCTTAATGAGGGGGGGGCATAGGTCGAAAATTAAAAACCATGGGGGGACGGGAGTGACGAAAACGAAGGCTAAAAGGAAACCTAAAAAAAGGTGGTTTGCCAGGAGAAGACAGAGGAAAAAGGTGAAACCGAAAGTGTTTTCACAAACGTCTGTCTATCCACGGCGGAGACTATCGAAATCGGCTCATTGAGAGTCAGGAGGTGGGAGGAAAAAAAAACGTAGCGCACCCCAGGATTCGCCTCTTTGGGGGGGTCCGGGAGGGGAAGAAGAGCATGAGCAGGAATGTTCTTTGGGAGCCAAAACTTTCAATTAGAGAGGGGAATCCCCTCACGACGACGGGGAAAAGCGCCAGGAAAGTCCATAGAGACCGAAAATTAGTAAAGATTCTCAAAAGCAGTTGGGGGAAGAGGGCCTGCAGGGGGGGAAGCCCTCCAACAGGGACCTTCAGTGACGGGACTTTCTTCGCCATGGGTGGGGAAGAGAGGGAACAGAGACACGGATAGAGTGACGAAAAATCTAGAAAGGGGAACTGAAGTCCTCCAAGGGGGTGATACCGGAAGAGGAAAAAGGTCCATCGGAGTCACGTAATAAGAGGAACGCACAAACCGGAGTACGGGGGGGGATAGGGGGGGAAGAAGGGCCTAAAGGGGTGGGGAACAAAAACTAAAACAATAATCAGGGAGGGGGGCCAAAACAAGGACGGGGGGAACAGTGGAGAAAGGGGAGAAGCGGGGTCTTTAGACTTGCGGGAAGGGAAAGGTTCTAGAGAAGGGTGTGTAGTCCTCGGGCAGGAAAGAGCAATCCACCAGATTCTAACAAAGAAAAGGGCCTTGGACATTGGCTCGAAAAAAGTTATTAAAAAGAGGTACTCCTGCTGAGGGGGGCCGGGGAAGAAAAAGGCGTGGGGGCGCGCGTCTTACCGAACCCTGAGAAGGAGAAAAGCTAACTGACCAGACAAAAAGGAATGGGAAAACGGAGTTCATGAGCAGCATCAACAATTGGGGGGGAATAAGCGTTTGGCAAGGGCTTAGTCCGTCGAGAGGGGGGGGAAGAAAGGTCACGAAAGGCGGCCCTGGGTAGACAAGAGGAACAAACAAGAAGAAGAAACATGAACTGATAAAACTTCGCAGGGAAAAAAAATCAGTTGAAGGGCGACAGTCGGAAAAAAATAAAGAGGGTGGAAAGTCTGACAAAATCAAGAAAGAACCAAAACAGGGGGAAAGGAGTTATGTTCAGGGGACTTAAGGGTTTGGATCAGGGAAGGGGCTAAAAGGACAAAAACTTTATTTCAGGGAAGAAAGGGGACGAAGGAGAGCGCGGCGAGGGACAAGCGGACGATAGAGGGGGACGATTCTTAAAAACAGTCATGATCGTCAAAGACGGAAAGGGAAAAAAGGGGCGTGGGCTAGCTTTCCCGTCAGGCAAAAGAAAAACGGGGCGCGACACAGGAAGGAGTACTCGAGGACACTCAAGCCTAAGAAAAGTTAACGCGCGACGGAAGAACGGGGGGGGGGGAAGGAGGAGAAGTCACAAAGCCTCTTCCTTAACCAGAAGCTGGCGTCAGTCAAAAGAACGAGACCTGGGAGGAAAAAAAAGATGGGTTCGGCGCTTGAGAGGTCAGCCTGCCGGAGAGAAAAAAAAAAAAAATGGAGGCTACCGTGTAACAAAAAGGACACCTCCGGCAATTAGGACTCTAGGATTAATGCAAAGAGTTAGAAAGGCCAGGAAAAAGACTGTCTGTTTCAAGGCAAAAAGGGGGCCAATGGACGGAGGGAAGGGGACTGAAAGGGGGGAAAAGGGGGAGGCGTGCCTGCGGTGCGCCTTTCAGAAATAGGCTGAAAAAAAACAAAGAAAGGAGGAGTGGAAAGTTATATATCAAAGAGGAAAAAAAGGGGACACAAAAAAAAAGGGAAAATAAACTTTAAAGAAACACAAAAAAAAACAAAAGAAGAAGGTCCGGGAAACGTAAATCAGGAACGGCTTAAAAGTAGAATAAGGGTCAGTTTAGCACGACCTACGCCTGAAAATTAAATGAACGGGTTTGAACTGGGACAGGGAATAAAGTATGGACCAGAATAAGGAAAAGAAAAAATCGTGCATGAGGGCCATCAAGCAAGCAGCAAAGGGCCGAAAAAAGAGGGGGGCGCCAATGGAAGCTCAAGGGAAGAAATGGACTTTTACTTCCTAGAAGGGGGTCTTTAAAAATAAAAGACCCGAAAGTTCGCCAGCGAAGGAGAAGGGGAACTATGAAGGAAGTCTGGTGTGACGGAGAGAGAAAATCGAAGAAGGACCATCTTTTTAAAAAGTGGCAGAACGAACGCTAAGAAAAAACGGGGATCAATCTACACAGAGGAAAGTTTTAAGAGCACGAACGAACCAGAGCGCGGCATAGAGGGAGAGACTACGGAGATCCAGTGACCTGGAGAGACCTAAAAAGGTGGGGCACGATCGAATCCCCACAGCCCAGGAAAGGAGAGTCGTACGAATTCAACCATTTTTCGGGGGCTGAGAAAAAGCTGCTGGGGGGCAAAAAGGAACCAGGGAGAGAAAAAAAAAGGGAAATGGAAGACAACTCGAGCTGGGGATAGAAGAGCCCGAGAAAAGGCTGTCTAAAGGTGAGGAAACAGGGGGGGTTACGGGTGGGGAAAAAACAAACAGGAGAAAAGCAGTTACCCGACAATACTCGCCAGGAAGAAAAAAGAGCAAACACCGTACGAAAACAGAGATAAGAAAAAAAGAAAAAAAACGGGGGTGAAAAAAGGGCTCGTATGGCCAGCTCTGAAGAAGCGAGGGTTCAGGGGTAAAACGCAAAGGACAGGGAACAAGGAAAGGGGAGATCGAATAACGGGGGGCCTCAAAGGGGACTAATCCCGGGAAGAGTGCTGCGAAAAAAGGGCACGTAGTGGGATGGTCTAAAAAAACCGAAAAAGGAAGGTAACTCTGGACCAAAAATAGAAAAGAAAGGGGCCGCGTGGGGGAGGGGCAGAAGAGGGAAATGGGTGGAAAATTAGCGAAAAAAACGGGTAAAAGGGGAAAATAACCTTCGACACCAACCGTAAGCACGGGTTTGTCGTAGGGCTCTTCCGGAAAAGGCCGTGGGCTATAGACTAAATTAGAGAGGACAAAAAAGGCTGGAAAACTTCATCGACGTTCAAAAAGGGAAAGAGAGGGAAAGTCGACGACCCTTCCATCGAAAGGTCGTGCAGGATCGGAAAAAGGAGAAGCAAGTAAGAAAACTTAGAGAAAAGGACAATCCAAAAATAAAAAAATCTGACAATTTGAACGGCCGGCTGCCGGGAAACAGTCGAGAGAGGGCATACTCACTTAAAGGAGGGACGACCACCGAAGGGGCGCGAGCCCTGAGAGAGTAAAAAATGAAAAGCGAAAAAAAAGAACGGTTTGGGAAAGGGCGGAAAACATCACAGGGGGAGAGAAAGGAATCACGAGCCGCTCACAGAAGAGTTAGCATAAAGCGTAAAACCACCTTAGTAAACCGGGAGAGTGTATCTTCTCCAATGGCCAACGGGGGGGGCATAGTGGGAAAAAGGCGTTCAAAAAAGGGAAAAAAAAAAAAGATAAAGTTTGAATTAACAAAAAAAGTAAAAGACTAGCTCTGGCCTTAAAAGGGATTGGTCCGTCAGAACTCAAATTCTACATCTTGCAGAGGTTTTAAGACAAAGAAAAAAATAACAAGACGTCTCTGGGGAAAAAGGGCGGCCGTGGTTAAACAGTCGTTCACGAACCGCCGGTTGTAGAAAAAGGCACGTTCATAGGGGAAGGTCAGCGAAAAGGCCTATAAAAGGGGGAAAAAGGGGAACGAAATTCCAAGGGAATGCAATCAGGAGGGAGGGGAAAAAATCAGAGACGAGTTGACGACAAGTCCTGACAGTCAGCCAGGAATTAAGGTCCTTCACGAGTTGAAGGTGCAAATTAAAAGGTCACCGGAAGGGAACCAAACGCAGACTCAGCGATGTCTTCTCCGGCGATTGGGCTTGTCACTACAGCAGAAGGGAGTAGGTCACGCACGGCTTAAGTGACTCTCCTCAAAGTAGGCAGTAACACGAGCGGCTGTAGAAAAGAGGGATCGGAAAAAATGATTGGGAGGAAGGGGGGCGGGTCCTGCTGAAGGAGACAGACATAAAAGAGACGGCGAATCCCAGACCGGCAAAAAAGACAAAAGGTTGATCTTAGAAGTTTGACGGAAAAAGGACAAGCTGATTGAAAAGGAAAGAAGGAAAATGCCCTCCCCATCATCAAAAGCTGAGAGGGCAAGAATAGAGTCAAAAATCAGGTCTACTCCATTTGAAAAACAAAAACAAGCCGAAGAAGGAGGGGGGAGGTAATCGGAGGGAAAGATGGCAAAAAGGATCACGTCATAATAGAACGGGGGGCTAAAAAAGGACGGGGAGGAAGAAAGCATCATCCTGGTCCGAAACACACAAGCTCGGGAGGGGAAACTGGCGGGGGCGGGGGAATCAGGGGGTAGGGGGGTAGAAAAATCGAACATCCGCATAAAAAGGGAGAAACACTTTGGTAAGGATCTCCAGATCAAAAAAATGCGAAGCTGGAAAATTGCAAAAAGGGTCCAATACTGGGGTCGCCTCGGAAAAACGAGCGTAACGGACCGGGGGGAGTGGAAAGCAAAGTCAGAAGGAAAGGGCCAAAAAAAGGAAAATACCGTGAAGTGTGGAAAAAAGGGTAGGAACGACGAGAGTGGGACAAGGCAAGACCGGCTGGTTCGACCTTGTACGAAAGTCCTCCCAACGAAAATCGAGCAAAGAGGGACCGTGAAAGAACCAAAAGGAAGTACTGATTGGTGGGGTCGAAAGAAAAGACAAGAAAAAAGGAAAATGGGGCCCGGCGTCAGGGACCTAGGAATACAAAGACTTCTCTAAAAATCTCAAGGGGTAGTAACAGGATGCCCCTACTCTTTTGGACTCAGAGGGACGAGCGGGGGGCATTGGGGGAAACAGGGGAGCACTACCACGTGTGACTAACTACGGCAATAGTAAAAAAGAAAGCCGAAGGGGAAAACTCACACAAAACGGTTCCTAAAAAAACCTAACTGCCAAGGGACTTGAAGGAGAAAATGGAGGCATTGGAAAAAATGCTGGAAACTTGACCGGTAGAACAAAAAAGGTTTTCTTAAAAACAACAAAGGAGTCGAAAAGAAGAGCCAAGAGGTAAGGGCTGACTGAACGGAAGGCCGGGAGCCAAGAAAAGGCATGCCTCTGCTCTTTCGTGAGAGCATGCGGGTTTTTACGCCTTCCCCCTCGGTAGGAAGAAACAGTTAGAGCCAAAGCATCTCGAAAAAGAGCTAAAAACAAAAAAGAATCGGGGCATTGATTCGCAGAGAAAGGCTAATCAAGTGAAAAAGACCAAGAATTATCAAGTATCATCAAAGAGTACTTGAAAACGAACAAAGCAGCCAAAAGAAAAAAAAAAAAAAAGAAAAAAAGAAAGTGAATCCAAAAAAAACTATACTCCCTACTGCCCGCCCCTCTAAAGAAACAAAAAAACAAGAATTGTCATTCGTAGTTCTACAGGCCTCGCAGAGGCTATTTCAAAAGGAAAGAAGAGATACCGGATCCCTCAAAAAAAATAAAAATGAAAGAAAACAAAAAACCGAGAAAAGAAATTAAATTTTCGTGACTGGGCCCGGTCTGAAAACTGGCTCAGCTTAACTCCAAATGCTCATTTTCCTGAAAAAAACCACCGAGTCATCAAGAAAGGGAGGTTTGGAAGAAGAGTGTCAAAAAATTTACTGCCTTAGTTCGGGGAAGGAGCCAAAAGCGGGACGGTTTGTCGGGAAGGAAATCAAGTATTTTGGCATGCTCAGGGAGGAAGATCCCTCCGATCGACTCTAAGGTCACGTAGGGGAGGGACCTTGCACGGGGAGTCTAAAAAGAATACATGAACAAGGATTAACCTAAGTACCGAGATGCGCGCTCAAAAAAAAAGAAATCCCGAAAACCTATCTAAGGAGGTGTCGAAGAGGGGAAGACTTCGTAAAAGCCGCGAAGAACGGGAGACCAACTGGGTTCAAACGAGGGGGGCAAGCCGCACAACCGCAGGAGGGGAGAACTGACGCTAAAAACCGTGGTTTCAAAAACAAGCGGGTGGGCACGACAGGGAATGGAAGGGGATGGGGAGTAGCACCGGAGGTCTACGGAGGCGGTACGGGTGGACCTGGACGGGGCCATTAGACAGGGGGTAAAAAGGACTCGTTTTCTCAGAGAAGAAGTCAAAGAGAGAAATAAGGACGGAGGGCGAAGCCCTGGACACGGAATGGATCTCCTGCCGTTCGACCGGAGAGGATAAAGGAAAGGACGTTTGCCACGGGTGGAGAAAGTAGGAACAAAAACGGGGATCCGGAGGATGGCTCAAGAGTGAAAGGACGAGTCTGCGCGAGTAAAGCGGGACTGAGTGAAGTACCTGACTACAATCCTAAAATGGTGGGACTTGGGGGGGGGGACAGCTGCGTAAAGTTAACCCTGGTGGGAGAAATGACAATGTCCAAGGGGCAGCCTATTTGCTTGCAACATCTAAGAAAAAACCGAAATCGACTTTCCTCAAAGAGAAGGTCCAGCGTCGAAAGGAGAACTCCATCTTCGGTTCAACTCGAACATCTTAGAAAATTTGGCTTCTCAGCAGATAATACCCAAACATCTTTCGGCGAAACGGACGGACTTGGTTCAGGTGTGCAAGCCGAACCACATAAAAACACCAGACCTAAAAAACACTATAACCAGGGAAGAAAATAGCTGGTTACAACCGGTGTCGGCCCTTATGAGGCCCCGGGGGACCGGAAACACAGGATATCTCCGGGGCCGGGTACAACCAAAAGAACCGATCCAGCGTTAAAACGAGGGCTGTGGTGTTGAAAAATAGAGGACTATTAAGTACACTCTCGGGTGGTGCTAGGTAAAAAAAAAAAGTCAGCGTGAAAGGGCGCGGCCGTGCCCGCGCACAAGTAGGCTTTACGCTTGTGGAGGTGAAAAAAAACAAGCCTTAAAAACCGCGTGACTGTACCCACGTCTAAAAAACGTATATGAGACATCAAACCTCCGAACGACCTCTCTGAAAAAACTCCAATCTTTTAACAACGCAAACTTCCGTACATCCATTGACAACGAAAAAGGACCTCACCTCACCTTCTTAGAGGGTCCGTGTCACCTCCACCCACGGCGCCTATCATCGGATGGCTTACAGTGGCAGAACGGCAGAAATACTTGAGGACACGGAATTTCTCCCAGCATTCGGAGTCGACGTCGAGCTAAAGGTAAAACAATACAACATAGGCGACACTTTAAAAAACCACTCCGCTCATGAAGTTCGGCTACGTTGGGAAAAAAAAAGGGTAGTTCCATGAAGAGCCAGTACCCCCCTTAATTGAAGAAGAGTAAACCCCGTGCTTTCGTGGAGGGTAAGTGTGGCCCGCTACTCATGCCAGGTATGTCGTGAGGTCTGAAGTCTTTTGGGACCCCGCTATCTCCGCTAGCCGTCTGTGGCACAAGCCAAACGAGGGCCCGACTGCTCTTTCATGCAAGGTCAGGCACGTCCGCCCGAACAGGTTCCTGTCCACGGATCGACAAGCGGACAATAAAACCAGTGTGGCCCTTTGAAGACAGAGACCCGTTACTGAGGGGGAAAAAAAAAGAGGCTAATCGCGATGGGGCGCGGGCGAGGCCGCCGGCACCAGCGATTAACGCTGAACAACACCACACTCGGGGACTGAAGGTCTTGGAACCCTCAGGGCCTCGAAATTTCTTTGCGTCAACTCCTTCAACAACCAGGCCGGCCGTCGCCAACCGACTGGACCGTCCGAAAGTGCCACTCAAGTTAGTGGACCCGAACATCGGAGGTCCAGTCCCACTTGGGGAGCTCTCTTCAAAAATATGTGAACTCTCAACAGGCGCCCTCAAAAGGACCGTTCTGATGTCTGGCCGAGTTGGTTCCTGCGACGTCGCTACTTTCCAAAACTCTCAAAAAAAGCTTGGGCCAGCCTCCAAGAAAGTCGCTGCCTAGCCCTGTCCAGCTCAAGAGGATCGATCCACAACCCCCGGCGTAAGGTGTGGTCTAAAATACGGGGTCCGTACTTGTGGTAGCGTCCGGCGAACGACCGGGCCTGACCTTACACCACGGAGCCAATTGAAGACGTTGCTAGAGGGCGGTCAGGGAGTAATGCTGCGCGTGGTTTCGAGCAGGGACGTCCTCAAGGACTAAAACCCTCCGCTCAGCGCGTCCCGTCACTCACCTACAGTTGCAACGTCCCGGCCCAAGTACGGCGTCGGCTCTTTGAGAAATTGCTGGGCCGCGCAGTCGGGAAGACTCTAAGACGACCATCTATCCTGGCCGAAAGAGGAAAACCGTGTCAAACCCGCAAAATGCATGGATGAGAGCAAATCGTTTACTTAGTTCGGTTAAGGGGTCCGCTCTTCGGTCAACAGTGGCCGACATTAATGGCCTTGGGCGCACCCTTACACAACCGAGCAGCTGAGTGAGGACAGTCTCCTTCGCGGTGAGAGCGGAAGAAAGTCGACTGTCGTTACAGTGGCTGCCCACCGGGCCCGAACCGGGGGGCACGTCAACATCGCGTCGACATAGCACCGGGCCAAACGGAGGGGGAGCGCATGGGTAGGAGAAAGTAGGGAGCCGATTGCAACCGCCCCACATGATCAGGTATAGCAGGCAAGAGAAGGCGAGAGCCGAGCGGCCGAAACTTAACCGAAAAAAAAAATTTGGGGCTTACGTAACGTCATGATCGTCACGAGAGTCAACTGAGAAAGCTAGCTCACGGAAACGGACGCAATAAATAGGAGGAGCGCTTAAATAGAAGAGAAACCACTAGAAAACGCTTTCAACCAGTTTGTCCTCCGTGTGCACCCTTTCTCAGACGTCGCTCCCTTCCTACGACGAGGCCCTAGCTGAAGGATAACAGCTTGCGCGCCCCTTCTTCCCGATGTTGTCGAGTAAAAGTTGCTATTTTTCTCCTTCCGTCTAAATGGTTCTCAACCGCAGATCCTTCTTTAGTAACCCGACTCTTACAGTTTTCCAACCAAGTCCTTCCCTTTCTCTTCGGCTTTTGCGCTGTCCCTTCCCACGTATGGAAGTTCAGGGAGGACGCCTGCGTCTGGAGTTCAAGCAACAGGGCACCCTGATGTCCGGGGCTGGACTGATGAACGTGCTTGGCCAACTGTGGGTCGGTCGGACCCCGGCTGTTTCCGCCTGTGCCGCAAG
>Ga0179593_1378111_pt1 | contig 22194 bp, 22 predicted proteins | sample CZODoug2_1_08_16_FD_185931 | JGI IMG/M metagenome (GOLD analysis project Ga0179593, IMG submission 185931) | Vadose zone soil fungal communities from Angelo Coast Range Reserve, California, USA - CZODoug2_1_08_16fungal (PacBio error correction) | ecosystem: Environmental > Terrestrial > Soil >...
AAGGGTGTCGGAAAAGCAAAGAAACGAACAAAGGTCGAAGTTGAGCCCGGCTCTACAGGCAGAGCGGAAAAAAGGAGGATATAATCTCAAGCAGACCGTCGCAGGGTGGGAAGTGTCGAGAACGCAACTGCTTTGAACTTGGCAAAAATGACTCCGATCAAAAGATGAAAGCTCTCATTAAAAAAACGAACTCAATAAAGTCAAGAACGCGAAAAAGAGAAGGCCATTGGCGAAAAAGAACGATGGGAGAACAGGCAGACGAAGGGTGAATGTGCAAAGGACCTGAAGAAGTCGGAACAAAAGAAACTGGAGATCGGAAGAATTTCAGGGCTCTAAGTCGGGCAAAGTGAAACAAGCCATCAAAGCCGGCGAGATACAAGGGCAGTAACCGACATCGGGGGGGGGGGGTGTGGAAGTGAACCGAAAAAGGTCGGGCACAATTCGTCTGTAAGGCATATCCAGTTCGAGAGCTTACCAAAAATTCCGAACAAAAGGGACGGGCTCGCCAGGCGTATAAAGGAAAAAAACAAGCGGAAGTCTCCCGCCAAATAGTATGCGGGCACAGATCGTGCATAATCGTAGGGGAGGTCACAACACGGCCACAATGAGTCGCAAAGTAGTAACGATTGCCTCGACTCGAACTGAATAGGCAAGTTGGGGGTCGAAGAGAGGAAAAGATGTTTGTCTTCGACTGGCAGAAGAAATGAATGAAGAAGAAGCCTGGCAATTTTCACACTTCGGGTCTACTCCAGGGGCTGGTACACAAGGTCGAGAGGAAAAAACTCCAGAGAAACGGAAGAAGAAGCCCGCTCAGCACTCACATTCGAAGAAACCAGAGGGACAAGCAATGATCTGGTATACTCCAGGACAGTCGTGGACTCTACCTGCAAAAAGTGGAGAGGTAGGCACCGTCCAGCGTAAGGGCTTCATGTCCGTACGTATTTCGAGGAAAACAACTGGTCGCGGAAGCAGTCATCATTACCTTACGTACAGCTCGAACGCGAGGGGGGGGCATGAAGGACGGCGAGAAAGATAGAAACAAGAGAGCCAGGAGAAAGCAAAGGGAGCAACACCGTCGGACCGTTCTCGTAAAGGCAAGCTATATAAGGGGGGGGGAATGGAGAGGGGAAGGAGGAGAAATGTCCATGTGAAGGGTGACGGTCCGGAAGACACAAAATTTTGGCAAACCGGAAGAAAAACTCCGAAGGAGGGGGTGCGGCAGGGTGGCGCTATGATTAAAGGAGGGAAAAATCTGTGTTTTGAAAAAAAAAAAAAAAAAAGACAAAAAACAAAAAAATAAAAAAGAAACCCCCCCCCCAAACAGCCAAACAAAGATTTTTTTTGGGTGGTGTTGTTTTGTGTTTTGTAGTGTTGTGTTGTTTGTTTATATTTTTTTGACGGTGTTTGTATGAGTAGGTGGGGAGTTTTGTGGTGGGGTTGGTTGTGGGTGGGGGTGTGTTGTTGTTGTTTGTTTGTTGGTTTTGGTGTGGTAATTTTTTTGTTGGTATGTTTTTTGGTGTTTTTGATTCTAATAAGGGGGGTACATTATTCACCATCATTAGTCAAAAAAGTTATCTGGAAGGGGTACAACAAAAATAAGTGCACATGATTGGGTAGCATTAAAAGTTGAGCGGGGGGCCAGCTATGGCCGCCGGCAAAAAAAACAAAAACTTCCAGAGGCGGGGCAGAAACGGCCGTAAAGGTGTTGGTAAGGGAAAAAAGGGAGCCCCGTAGTTAGTAAAAAAGGATCGGGACGGAAGGTTGACTTCCACCTCGGGATAATTGGAAAGACGTTCGTCAAAAAAAGAAAGGCAACGCGTAATCTCAAAGTCACGAAAAAGGCATAGAATACCAATCCGTGCAAAGGCACGGGAAGAGCCGACCCACAAAAATTCAAGGGCGGCCCTTGTGGGCAAGAACGTCAGAAATTTGGAACGGAAAAGAAAGCAAGCGATAGGCGGGGCTAAAATAAGAAAGCTTATGAAGATAGGTATATTATGCATTCTGGTCATCCATGAATCCTGAAACCAAAAAAGGAAGGCGAACCGAGATTAATCTGGGGTAAGAAAAAATCACAAAAGCCGGATTACCGATCATGCTGGGAAAGGCAGGGCTTTGGAAAAACGAAGGGGGGGAAGTCGACAGGAGAATGGTCCCAGGAGAAAGTCAAGTTGTGGGGGCAATTATTACTGGCCTAAGGAAGGCTATGTGCTGCTGGGCGGAGGAGAACGAAAAAAGACGGGAATCGGGGGAAACCTATATTCGAGGGCGGAAATTCAAAACGATAAAATCTCAAAGAAGGAAAAAGACCGGGGTCAAGCGCGCGGGGGCAAGCGTGGAGTTAAAGATCGGATTTGAGTAACCACCAAATACGAGCAAAAATTCTAAAAGGTAACCTCTGATCTCCGGGGCGATAGGAACGCAATGAGATCGCTAATCTCCTACTACTCGTGGGAAAAAATCAAAGAAGACCAAAAAAATTGTTGAAGAAAGCAGCAGACCGGCAAACCCAGGGGCGGTCGGCGAAGAAGGCTTGCCTGCTCTTTGGGGCCGGAACGTTCATACGACTTCAAAAAAAAGGCAATGGGGGCAGGTCTCCGGCAACAGCCAGAGAGCCCGAGAGCAAAGAAATACAACCAAAAAAAGGAGATCGTGTGGAAAATCTGAACACGGTTGTCGAGAAGAGTCATCCCTTCCGCGTAATTGACGTACAATGTAGAATGATTGGGGCGTGCGCGCGACGGGGACAAGGGGTGGGGATGGAGCAAACCGCCGAACGAACAGAAAGGGCGGGGATGGTATTGTTAGAGTGTACGGAGGATGAAAATCACTCCAAGCAGTGGTCCTCCGGGCTGGGAAATAGTCCATATGTCTAACCCAAATTTTTTGGGGCTCATCAGCTCGGGAGATTGATCTGGCCGGCAACCGCCCTGCTAAGAACGTTGGCCGGGCAGTTGAAAAGAGGCGGGCAGGAGAAAGATCAACGGGGAACCAATTGAACAACAGGCGTCAGTCTGTGAGCTAAGCGGCAGGAAGAGCATGGGGTTAACAATGTCTCGAAGGGGGAGGAAGAAAGTGGGCATCCGTCGCTAAGAGAAGGATACCGCGCCAGGTCGCCGAAAACGCGAAACCAATCCGGCTGAAAACGTGACTCCACCCCTTCTATACAACCACAGTCCGAGGGAAAGAAAATGAAGGGAAATCGCTGCGAATCCACGGAAGTTGCGGAAAACGGAGGGAAACCGATCTCTCAGGGTTTACCACTAAGATCGGGGGCAACATTTTGAAGCGCAAACAGGGTTGAAAAGTCGCTCGACGGCCGTCGAAAGGTCAAGCAACTTGTGAGGGGAAGGAAGACGAAAACGTGCGGGCATGCCCGGCCTGACGACAGACTGATTACCAGGTAGACCTAACCACTCAACACGAGAGCATCCCAAACGCGGAGCGACGCGGGGTCCGGCCAATGGAAGAAAATAAACTCGTTTGTTTTTGTAACAAAGCGAGGCAAATGAACCGAATAAAGGAAAGCATAGGGGAAGATATCATGAACAAAAAAACTGCCGTTCAATAGCTCAACACAAACGGGAAAGAGAAGGAAGATTGGAAACGGGCAAAAAGCGATGGGAGAAAAAAGACGGCGCCCGAGAGATCAGAAAAAGGGAAAAAATCCAAGAAAAAATCAAGTCTGTTCGTTCAACTTGGGGGGGAGCAAGGCCGGACCGCAGCCTGGACGTATTCCGACGATAGGGTAGTAATAAAATGGATAAAAGGTAGAATTTCACAGTCACGGGAACATACGGGGGGGAGAAGGACACCGGCACGTTTTCGTCTCTGGCAAAAATGAAAAATTTGAAGGGGATTGCAAAACGGTAAGGCTAGCAAATATTAAAACCAAAAGCTTGAAAAGAAAAAATGAAGATCGAGGGGAAACCCGGAAGAGGAGGATTGCCTCGGGAAACACTGCCAAGGGATGCGCATCAAGCTTCCAGGAGAAGAGCGAAGAAAGAAGGGCGACTCGCCTGGGCCTTGGCAATCATCCATTGCCTCGGGTGGAAAATTGGCGGCGAAATGGCGGGTGAAGAAACTTGAAGAAAGAGAAAGTACCAGTAGGAACAGCGCGGAGACATTGGTGCGGAAAAAGGGACGGCAAAGCCACAGCCGAACGTTGGGAAAATTCGCCAAGTTAAAACCGGCCGCTTGTAGAACATGCCAATAAACCAAGGGACGCAAACGGAAAGTACGGCCCATAAGCATATCCTATACGACTTGACATCCAACTGCAGAAGACTGCACGAGTCGATAATCCCTACGAAAAAAGACGATCTGAACAACAGAAGGGTCCCTCGACCAGCCGCGGCCATACCAGAAGTGCAGGAGTTTATGCACTGGGGCTTTTGGGTAGCAAAAAACAAAGAAAACAATCTCGAGGGACGGCAGAGACACACAACCCTTAACAAAAAAGACTCACATTTTGACGGAATACAGCAAACAATGCCGCAGCCTGAGAGGAACCTTTTTGGACGTAAAAGATAAGAACTCCACTCATAAATTGAGCGTGATTGCGGAAACGGCAGAAGCAGGCCAAAAGAAAGCAGGTACGGAGGAGACGGGGAAAAACTTGAAATCCGGATCGTGACGCCGGCACCCAAAATAATCAGACAGCGGCAGAAAAAGGTGTCCGGCGAAGAACGGCGAACACTTCTGCGTCCGCGGATGGGGGCGGCAGAAGGGAAGCAGGGGGTTGCAGAGATCGCCGAGCTACAATTACTCTTACCTGATCGAAACGGGGTCACAAGAGGGAACCCGACGACAGGAAGTTGAGGCCGTCGGGGGGATTGCATCAAAACTCCGAAAATGCCCTTAAAATCCACCACAAAAGGTGACCCGAAGGGCCTTGGGAAAGAGAGTCGGTCGATAAGGAATGAGCCGCATCTGACAAATCTGAGGGGATCAAAACAAAATAAGGAGCAAGCAGGCGAAAAAGAAACAAAATAATCTCCTAAGATGAACTCATCGGTCGTCCGCCTTGCAATTGGAAACGAATAAGGCGTTGCAAAAAAGATTCGCAGGGGCAGAAACTGGGCGGGGAAAAAGACATCGCATGGCCACATCTGGGCAAAAAAAAGCAGATCGTGACGGACTTAATCGAGGGAGCAAGGGGACTTTGGGAAAATGAGCTCAAAAGATTTGCAAAAGGGAGAAAAAAGACAGACGCCAAGCAAACCTCCACTCTTCTGCAGGCAAAGGAAGCATAGGCCGGGTGATGTAGTGACGGGGGATGGAAATGTAGAGAACAATCTTCGCTTCACGAGGGGGGAAGGATCGTCAAAAGGTAAGGGAATGCGAGATTCGGTGGGGAAGCTGCGGGGGGCGTGGTAGTGCGGCCCTCCCGTATAAAAAAACCTGAAGCCGGAATGAAGGAAACCGCGCCAATAATATCGAGGGAAAAGAAAAGTACTACTCCAACTGCCAACCCAGTGAAGTCCACGGAAAATTTACATAGATCTGGAGCTCCTGCTCGGGTTTTGGCCGCTGAAAAAAAAGAAACTGCGAAGGAAGCAAAAGAGTCTAACAACTGGAGAATTACGCCAATAAGAAAAAGGCGTATAGAGGAGGCACAGGTACCCCAAGAGAGTACAGACCTGAATTTAATCTCTAATGCCTAAAACCGCTGAACACGAAAGACAATAGGTGAAAGACTTTTGGACTGAGAAAACGTGGATAAGCCGGACCGTCGAAGTGGACCTTAAATTTATCAGGAGACCCTCCAGGACCACCGGGGCTTAGAGAGGAATCGGAAGCGAGGAACGTCCGTGGACATGGCAAGTACGGGTGGGGAAAATGGGGGGAGCTTTTTATATCTGAACTCGCCCCCCTTCCTGAAGGTAACTTACGAGCGTGAAAAGGGGAACTGAGGGGTATTCGAAATGAAAACGTTCACTTATCTCGATAACGGCCGAAATCAATGGCTCTGGAAGGGAAAACGAAATCTCCATATGCCAAGGGAGAGGAAAACGCAGCGGCGGTAGACCAAGCCTGGCCTGGAACGTCGGTGGGTGAGAGGAGCAAACCGGGAGGGTCTCAACGGAAAGGGGGGGGGAGAACAAAAAGGGAGGGGAAAAAATGGAAAGGGACACTTTACTTGATCCCAAGGGAGAGAACAAAAGCTTTGAAAGGAAAAATGGGAGGGAAAACATAAACGGGGGGGGGAATTGGGGGCGAACGGGGAGAGCGGGCGGGTCCGCCAGGAGGAAGACAACACCCAGATGGACATAGTCAAAATTGCAGCTATCGAGGTCGCCTCGTAAACGGCTAAACTAAACTGAGAGAAGGGAACAAGACAAAATAGCACAAACCTCTGAACGATACGTCGAGGGGGGAAAAAGGTCATCGGGGGCAGATGTGGGCATTTTGTTCTTGGGTCACTTAAAGGACCCACCACCTCCAGGGGCGGGCATTTGTTGTGAAATATGATACAAAGGATGCTAACAGAAAAAAAAATAAATTTTTCGAATTGAGTGGTCGGGGTGACCACAATCGGCGTGAACCGCGGTCGGAGCAAGAAGGATTTGGGCGGTACTCAAGTAGTTAATGATGTTGGCCCGGAAAAAATAGATAGGATAGTGAGAGTTGTGAGACAGAGTGAAACCGTTCATGGAGGGGGGGGAAAAGAACCCTCTCCTGGGAGCGTAAATTTTCTCCCGTCTTCCGCAATCAATGTTGGCGAATCGTGTAGAGTTCCGGAATGGAGGATCAAGGGGCACCAAGAGGGATAAATCCTTTGCTTTCGTGGGCTCAAGAAAATTGTTTTCAAAAGTAAAAATGAAAGCAGGACAAGGAGATACACATGGAACGGTACCTTGAGCGATAAATCCAGAATACGGTAGGACCCTCGCATCTGACATAAAAATACTTCAAAAAATACGAGCAATTACGACGGGGATAAATTCGGCGTCAATCGCTTTCCCATTTCAGGATGACACTAAACACCAAAGAGGAGGAAGAGAGATACCTCCAGATTCGACAAACGTAGCGGAAATTGTCAACGTATCAGGGTCTTTCTAAAGGCTCCTAGGCTGGGAATAGACTTGGAAGAAACGGATCATAGGAAGTTCGGGAGGCAAATCCAGAGTTCGCAGGGGGGAAGATGAGTTGAGACCAAAAAAAAGGAGGGTCCTTGAAAAAAGAATGACCTGACATAATCAAAAGTGCCGATCCTGGATGTAAACCAGAGGGAACGCGACGAAAGGCGCCGGGGAGGGGAAAATCGAGGAGAAAAAAAAGTCCGCCTCCCAGGGGTGAATCAATACCTTTAGATCCGAAAAAGCGACGGAATCAGCATTAGGAGAGAGGAGGGAAAAAAAGCATTGACTCACTTTAAAGCCAAAAATAATGAACAGCGAATTTGGCGCGACACCGAAAGGGAACCAGGAGAAGGAGAGATCAGAGAAGGGGCGAAGAGAGTTGAACAATTCAACAAAAGGCTTCTTTCCCTCCCATAAGGGATAAGACAAAAGGAAGAACAGTTAGGGAAAAAAAAGAGACGGATAGGGTTGGGAAACAGAGGTGGCATACTAAGATGTAACAGCTCCCAGTCAGCCGAACGTTTCTAACAGAGTGAAAGAGAACTCGTGAAGGGATGGCGAATAGGACGAAAGAGGGGGGGTTGTCTTCTCCGGGCAGCGCAACGGGAGAGAAGAAATAGAAGTGTCAAACAAGGCTACTCCAATTGGAAGGAAATAGTGAGAAGACTCCATCAGAACGGACAGACAATTAAATTCCTCCCTCCGGACCGAAGTGTGAACAAGGAAAAACAGAGAAAAAAAAGGACGGACTTGTTTCTAACGCCACGGGTGAGAAAGTCGACCTTACAAGGTGGTAATCGGACGTCCAGGAGAGTAGTCACCGGGAAGTTACGGGTAGGAAAATAAGGACATTAATATGAGCACTAATGTTAGCCCAGGAAGATCTCACGAGGAAGGAACAAGAGAAAGAACAGGAACACAGCGACCCAGAGACAAACACAGACCTTTCTAATCGGGCGGCGAGGAAGGCTCCAAAAATGGACCAATTAATACCGGGCGGAAATTACAAGGACAAAACACCGGAAAAATCCTTTACTTCCGAAGAATTGTAAAACACCTGTCCTGACACGCTAAGGCCGCTTGGCTGGGGAGGGAAATCCGCGTAGAAATCTCGAGAAGAGAAAAGTGGGCGGGGATAATCTTTGGGGTACCATGGACATGAGCCATTAATTTTTCAACTGAACAAACTAGAAGGTGCAGGCGTTTTTTCAGAGAAAAGGTGCTGACGTGGGGGAAACGCTGATTCGCCTAAAAACCGGACATCGAAAGAGATTCGCAATGGCGGAAGTTGGTGAGTGGAGAGTACACGCGTCGGGCGGCTATCGCGATTTCTTTCCTACATTCCCAAGCTGACGATAAGGTTATAAAACGCAAGAAAAACGGCGAAGAGAAAGAGAAAGCTTCGCTAGCTACCTCCATGGGAAAAATTCAAACTACCTTAACAAAGAAAAGTGGGATTGTTAGACGTCGAGGAAGACATGAGAGACTACATGACGGGGGCGAGGGGGGAGGAGGAGGCAGTAGAGCGTTCTCTTTCTATTCAGTCTGTTTTTGCAATTATCCTGGCGCCTTACCAAAGAAGGAGCAAAAGACGAGAAAGCTGATCTATTGGGTAATAGAGAGAAGCAGCGACTTCTTCCGAAATGTGGAAAATGGGCAAATTCTGTTCTTTGAAGCACAACAGAGGCGAAAAAGGGAAAATAGGAAGCGAAAAAAGGAAATGAGGAGAGGATGCATACACTAGATTATCCCGTGGCTGTGTATCAGAAAACGAATCTTGAACAAGGGAAGGAGGGGGGGGAAGGAGATGTGAACAGTTCTGTCGAAGAAGAGGGGGAGAAGGCCACTCTCTTGAACGCGGGAAATTTTCATTCTTGTTGAGTCAAACGGGGGGGGTCAATAGGAGGGGATGAAAGAAGAAACCGAGGAGAAAAACTTTCATTCGCCATCAACGAGCGCACGAGATCAGGAAAAGGAGGCGGATGCGTCTGTATGAATCACCTCAAAAATTCGTTAATCGGAGACCAAATCAGATTAAGACCAAAAAGGTTGGGGGGAAAAAGAAGAGAAGAAGGAAGGCAAACACAAAGTCAGTTTCTCTACGCACGATGGGAAGGAGATTTTGGAAAGGAAGGTAGTGAACCGTACGAGGGAAGAGCAGGGGGCAGCAAGTGGTTCCGTATCGCCGCGCCGAAAACTCAGCCTAATTCAAACTACCGATCACCTGCAGTGAAGGGACGATCAGGGGTAAGGAGCTGACCAGGGGGGCGAGAAAGAGCTGAAGGGAAAGGTAAACGAGGTAAAGGGGGAGGCTGGAAGGTAGCATGTTGTTTTAGATCTCGAACAAGAGATTCCCGGTGTTCTGCGCAAAGAAAGCCGACCGAGGGGAAGAAAGACGAAGGACTGGTGGATGATCCGTGTAAAAGGGGGGAAGAGGCTTGGACCAAGGGGAGAAGCGAGAAAAAAGGGAACAGGGATCTAACTCTCGGACTGAGGGTCGAGGTGTGGTTCTCAATTCAGGAGCTCGGAGGAAGATATGCAGGGAGACACCAGAGGGGGCATGAAAAGAAGAAGGGGGAAGTGGCAGGGAGAAAGGAGGGCGACCATAGGGGGGCAATTGAAATCTTCTCTACACTGTTCCACACGGGTTAAATGCCGAAACATTGTAAGAGGGCTGGCCAAGGGGAAAAACGAGGGGAGAAGAAAGGAATTCTACATCTCCATGGAGCCCAAAACTCTTACCCAAAAATCCGGATTAAATACAAAGGAGAAAGCGCAAGAAAGTCAGAGAGAAGGGAGGGAATCAAGATGAAAAGACCACGGAAGTTCAGCACTGGCTAACCGATCGACCCTATAAGCAAATTTTAGGGAAAGCGGGTGTTAAGCACAGATTGGGAAGAGACTGCCCGGGCAAAAATGTCTGAAAGAAAGTCTGGGTTTCTTTTTAAGATACAAAACCTTTAAGAGACCCGTCTTACCGATATGAAAGTTAGCCTCAATTAGGGAGAGATAAGAAGCGGAGAGGGCAGTTCCGGACGCCCGGGGTCAAAAGGCGCACTCAAGAAAAAGATTATAAAAGGAAACGGAGACGACAAACAAATGCATTGGCTCAAAGAGACCAAGCCCGCTGAAACTACATCCTACTCAACAACACAGGATTATATAGAGAAGTTGTGAAAAGGCAAGAATGTGTCTTTGGGGGGGAGAGAAGCTCCTATGAGGGATGGAGAGAGGGAGCTCAGGGAAGGATCAGAAAGATGCGCCGCCAAAGGTTATTTCAGGGGAAGTTGGGTGTAGACACCAGCCGCGATCCTTATAGAACCTCAGGCGAGTTCAGGGGATGGTGGGAGAACAGGGTCAGAGTAGCTCAAAGGGCGAATTAACCCTGGGGTTTCGGCTCTTACAAATTCCAAAAAATTGGGACATACTGGCTAAGGGCAAGGATGAAAGAATCGGGAAAAGAAAAAGTGAGAGTCAAAAAAACGGAGAAACAAGGACGGGGAATGCCGAGTTGATGCAACTTACGGGAATGTCGCATCGAAATCAATTTAACTTAATCAAAAACGGCACCTCGTCCTTGGAAGTATCCCTGAACATCCTGAGAAGAAGCGTTGCTTCGAAACATGGCATAAGAGGACGTCCGGGAAAGGAAGGCAAAAGAGAGGGCCAATGTTTTTGCGTAACAGAAATGATTCCGTTCAATCAACATTCAATAGAGGTGAAAACAAGGGAGGCAGAGGGGAATGAGCCGGACGGGAAGGGGGAACAATGCCAAGAAACAAGAGGATAGGGCATTACCCCCGGGTAAATAAAAAAATCATCTCTCCCGATGACTGATCATCACCAAAATACCTCGGAAGAGATCACGAATAGAAGGAGGAGGAGCAAAAAACTCGGGCCAAAAGAGGAAAAGAAAGGAAAAAAGAAATACCGGGAGAGGGCAGGAACGCGTCTTCTTCTTGCGACCACAGCGCCGACTCTTTAGAAACTCCACTCCAACAAATGAGACCGAAAATGTGAAGGAGAACCGATAACAAAAAGAATCCGGGGGGAAGCTCGAAAGGGGTGAGAGAAAAGGAAAAAACGAGTAAAACCTCTTCACCTATGCGTTAGAAGAGGGGGGGCAAGAAGCCTCGGAACGCAGGGACCCGTAAAAAGGGGAGGGAGTAGGAAAAAAGGAATGAAAGGACTCAGGACTTTACTTCGCACCGGCCACCGCAATGAAATAACAGACGATCGCTCCGAGGAAACCCGGGGGGGGCCGGCCATCGGGCTGAAAGGGAACCAAAGGAAAAAGCTGAAAAGGAAGGTTGCGGCTTTTCTCGCCTTTTGAAAATGTCTACGAAGGAGAGTCGAAACGAGGAAAGAAAATGATCAACCTTCTATCAAAGCAACCTAAATGCGAGAACATATTAGGGTGATAAACCCTTTACGGGAAAGAAAAAACAGAGTTGAAACCAGAGAGGAGGGGACAAGGTGTCCTTCTCCTCCGTCGGTCTATCCGAGGTCATCGGCACGCTCTGGGGACAAAGAGGAAGAGTCAAGGCAACAGAAAAGAAAAGAGATAAAGCGAAGAGGGGACCCGACGAGGAGGGACGTTCCCAATTCCAACGATCTTCTTTGGTCACCTATCTTCAGACTTGCTTGTCAAAAGAAAGGGGCCCATGAAAGAGGCAGCCCGGAGTCGTTGAAAGTTCTCTTCCATGATAAAGGGAAGAGGAGCTGGGGGGGAAAAAAGTCACGGGCCTGAAGCTCAAAAGAGTGAGGACACACACGAATGGAGTAATCGCCCAAAGAAGGAAGAACGCTTCAAAATGCGCGGAACCCTACGCATCTAACTTATGTAGTGGCCTTGGAGACATGCCCGTAAACAGCGAGAAGGCAATATTTTGGGGACGGGAGAGGCACGTAAAGAACGTGGAGAGAACTGCAGGCTTCAGATTATCAATAAACGGACCCCGCCCTTTCGATCCAAATCCAAGGGAAAGCAGGGCTGGCCGAATCCGAAAAAGATAGAATCGAAGACGGGACTACTAGAAAAAAGCTGAACAAAAAATAAAGGGGGCCGGCGCGGGTAATAGATCAAGTTGGGAAAAAAAACCCCTGTGGGGCATGTAAAAACGGTTTGGGAAGGTCTGCCAGCAAGAGGGGCCCCAAGCCTCAAGAGAAGGAGGGAGGAAAAAATCCTTAGTCACTCTCGGAGCCCCACTCGCCAAGAAGGAATGCGGGAACATAGGGACCACAATATGAGGAAAACGGAAAAATGGGAAAGAGCGCATGACCTCAAAACCTAATTCTCCTCCATCACGCCTTCAAATTACGTGTGTCTTCACCAAAGTTAAACCCTTTAAGGAATGAGAAAAGTGTGCGAAAAGGAAGAGCAGGAACATCGGCAGAAACAAAAGGGAGAAGCGGGGACGAAAAGATGAAAAGAGGAGGGGTTTCTCGGATGATTTTCGTGTTACTTGTGTCAGAGAGTCTAGGGGGCATGAAGGGCAGTAAGGAGAAGAGGTCAGAAGGGAAATGAGACCGGACGAGAGGGAAGGACTGAAGTTACGACCGTACGGACATGCAAGGAAAGAAGCGGGAGGCCCTCCCGGGGGGGAGAATCAGCGAAAGAATCGTCGTAGAAAAACGAAGCAGGGTTGGTTCGCTAGTTGTGAGCGGAAAAAACGGTCGTTCGCTGGTCCCTGGGCTGAAGAGGACTGTCTCAAGGGCAGAAATGGGCGTCGAGAGAAAAAGCGGGTGGACCCGCCCGAGGGAAAAGAAAGTGGAAAGGGAAAAGTATCGACCGGGATCAGGAGGGGCGTTCTAGAACCTTAGGACAAAGACACCAGAGGGGGGAAATCGACAAAAAGTGCCTAGAAGCCGGAAGTAACTCAGAGGTCAAGGAGTAACGACAACGGCGAAGAAAAAAGGAGCTCTGTGTGAACCATCTCAGCAACATCTTATGAACACAGATTTCGGGATCCAACGAGGGGGAGAGGTCAGAAAGGCAGAAGGGAAGTCTTTTTAGCACTTTACTGGCGGGAAAAGACTCGTGGTGGGTCTTCAGGGTTGCAATCTTGGGGGAAAATAACTTACATGAAGGAACAAAGACCTAAGTGGGAGGCAAGGTTCAGGGTGAGCAAACCAAGAGCTCTCTATGAGGCGAACCTTCTAGAATAAGCTTTATAAAGGAAAAGGAGTCATGTCTGTTGCACGCCAAAAAAGGATACTGAAAGAGACTAGCTACTTAGCAGTTGGCCGACTTGCCTTTCAATGCGTATCCGACATAAAGGGGAAAAGGGGCAGGGTCGGGGCAGAGGAGCTTCGCAATCCTGGCCAGGCGCGTTAACGCACTTAAGGTGATGAGGCCAGAGGGGGACCAGTAGGGGGGGGCTCGCGGAATGCTTTGTGAGAGAAGTCATTCTGGGTTTAGGAAAGAAAAACGAAAAGGGGCGTATCGGGGGAAAGGCCGGCGTAAACGCCTTCTCACTGTCGGGCTCGATAAGCAAGTAGGGTAAAAAGGAAAGAAGCGAAACGCGGAGCCTTCTCCGAAAAAAACCGAGGGGGAACGAGTCAGAAATGGCAGGGGTTCAGGACAGGAGTGGGGTCTATGCTAGAACCAACCAAAACGGAGAGGAGAAGCTATATACCCACTTCAGAAAAAGGGCCATTATAAAGAAAGTCAAGGACGGCTCATTGAGAAAATACGATGTACGAGAAAAGTGTCTCCTGCTTTAGAGCGCAAGAAAGGTAGGGGGGAGGTTACTAAGGACCACCGTTTACCGGTAAACCATAGTTAACTATCAAAAACTGTTGGTGAACGGGATCGATGGAAAATCGCTCGAAGAGAACGAGAAAAGACTTTCTTTTAATATCGGAGAAACCATGGAACGAAGAGACAGGAGAGGGGAGGGGAGACCTCCGTTTAAGGAAGGGAAATTGATCGCGTTATCTCAAAGAAAATGGAAGGATAAGTAGGGTCAAAGGAAAGAAGAAAAGTGTCCATCAAACAAGTCACCGATAGAAAAAATACTCAAATTGGGTGCCTACGGCAAACGAGTTTCCAGGGCGGAAGCTATTATCAGAATCACCAGGGGAGCATCTTTACAAAAGCCGAGCCCCGAAAGGGGAAGGAGTCCATCTAAAGAAAGTTATCAAATATGAACGAAACGCAAAAATGCAAAAGGAAACTGCAGGAGACAAACGACGTGGACGTTCATCATTTCTGGTGTTGCACGAAGAGACGGGGGGCTGGGTCACCCATAGACAAAGGAAGACGTTCCGGGTAAACCGCGTGACCAGACTCGGGGAGATCGGAAGGTTCGTATAAAGGAATCGGGGTTGGATTCCATCCGGCAAACTCAGACCTATATCAAAAAGGTAGCTTCAAGGTCAAATTAGGGGCTCCTACCTGGCGGGACACAGCGTTGACAAGGGAGCACAAGCCGTGAAAAAAGAAAAATAATAGAATTACCCTCAGGCAAGACTGGGGGGCGCACTAAGCAACAACGAAGAGAACCCAACAGAAGGAAATGGGATAAGGGAGAAAAAGCGTGTACTCAGACATACCATGGGGAGCTCTTGGTCAAGAAAAAAAGCTTCAGGGGAAGGGGCGGGCCGGGGAACTGTAGAGAAGAGGACCAAAACTCAGCTGGCGTCATCAGGGAAAGGAGCCTCCTACTCTAAAGAAGGGAGATCGCTATGGAGACCACCGCAAATGGTGGCCGTGTGGGGAGGGGGCCGCAGAACACAAACCGAGATTTCAAAATCTTTAGGCAAAAATCGAAACAGTGGGTCTGCGAAGGGAGGAGGGAAAGAGGCGGAAAAGGTGGACACTGTCACTGGGTACGAGTTGCCTTAGCTCTCCTCTTCTGTCTGAACGCATCAGGGGGAATAGAATGAATTCGGAGAATCAGGTTTTTTCCATTAAATGAGACGCTTCAGTTGGAGACGGAGCGAGAGATCAGACCGTGTTTAGGGAAGAAGGGAAAGAAGGGAAACGAGGTGGAACGGCCGGAAAAAAAAACCTGTCACCGGCTTTCCAGTATTACCAACGTTCAGTAAAGGGGTTGGAAGAGCGGGAAAGGAGAATGCCCTAAGACTAGAGGTCTCGGCGGGACAGGCAAAGCGAAGAAGGAATTGCTCGGAGGGCGCAAAAGGTAAAATTCGAATAAAAATCCAGTAAACTCCGTGACTGCATTACGAGCAAGGAAAAAAAGAAGGATGGCGGGGAAAGGACGACATTGAAAAAACCGAATAAAAAATCAAGCGAGGCGAGAGCCATGGAACAGAAAGCTGGCGGAGAGGAAGGGGTGTCTCATCCTGCTCCTTACATGCGCACCAGAGAACGCGTATCTCGGGGGAAGAAGCGCTCACAAAGGAAGAGGAGGCCCGAGGTTGCAAAAAAGAGATGGCGGGAACAGTAAACAAGGGCGGAGAAGACGGGCCACTCTAATTCGCAATGGGGTGCAGGGGGGGCTTCAGAGCAATCCGACGGACGGGTTATGCAAGGGGAAGGAGAGAAAGAGATCTTGACCGCGATGAGGGTCGCTTCGGCGTAATTCGAATGCTACTCAAAGAGTAATTAAATCTGTTGAGCGCGCTGGGGTCATGCGGGGTCTGCAACTGAGCTAGGGGGAAAGGGAGATCCAAAGGGGGGGGGAAAGAGAGTTGGAATCGATCGCATGAACTTCTTCATCGTCTCTCGGAGTTCGAGAAGAAAAATGGAAAGATTCATCAAAAATCATAGGGAAGCAGCAAGTGTGTTAACCTGAAACTAGAAGGCACCGTCGGCTGTCATCTCGATGGGCCGATACTCTGGGAAAGTGGCCGGCATCAATAGGGAAGAATTCCAAGCAACAGATGTTTCGGGTATCCTCTATAGATCCTGGTAATCCTGCGACGCCCTCGGCAGAGAAAAAAAGCTCACCGGATTGGGGCATATTTAACTTTCCGTATCTACAAGGGGTAGAGCGAGGGGAGGCGCGGGTGATCAGGTAGCAGGAGTCAATGGGTGGAATCTGCCCCTAAGACATTTTGTTGTGGAGGTCCGGGGAAGACGGAAAAAAAAAGAGAGTATTGCAGTTTACTGAGCAAAGATAACGACGGATTCGAAGCGCAGGGAGGGAGGCCCGTAGGTCGAGGGGAAGATTGGAACCGCTCCGCAAATGGCGAAGGCGCGACGGCCGTGGGGGGGAGGTCGTCATGGATGGCTCAATCGACGCAGGAGAGATGGAAAAAAAGCCCCAGTGATGGCCGACGACCGCCGGGGGGAAAGTGGCATTGGGAAAAAAACGTCGGCGGGAACGGCCAATCTTAACCGCAAATGTTGGCAAAATTTCAAAGTTCACGGGCCTGGCAAAAGGGTGCACCAAATTGGCTCTCAGCCGGGAGGAAGAAACTTAAACCTGCTGCGGGAAAATAGGAAAACTAAAACTACATCTCCATCGCAAAAATCTTCGGACTCAAAAATTAGGAGGACATGAGATCACATAACCAGCAGGAGAAAAAAAGCCAATTCCAAGAATAGAATACGAGATGTACTCTGCAGAAAAAAAAAGCATGCCAAGGCAAGTACCGATCTCGTGGAACCCTAGATAGTTCACATTTTGAATCGCAAACGTGGAAAGATCAAGCACATTTCCACGTCGCAAGAGGAAAAAAGGAAGTCTGGTGAGGGGGGGGATATAGCGAAAAATTGCGTTTAATGCCCGTCGAAAAAAACTTGACAAGGAGAAATATACAAAAATGCCATCTTCGTCCTCAAGTCTATCAGAGGGGACTGCACGGGATCCACAAAGGGAAGAACTCCACGGAGCTTAAAGAAAGTCTCAGGAAGCACAAGGCTCTACAAAGAGGCAGGAAAAATATATCCATCAAAACACAGGCTGAAGACAATCTAAGAAAAACAAACAAAAAGTAATGGTTCCACATAGATTTAAAAAGTAAAACCGGTTTGCTATTTATATCTTGCGACCGGAGTAGGGGAGGTAGAAGGAGGGACTGCTCGAAATATGCGCCCCTAATTGGGGTTCGGGAAGGTGGACCCTGGCCGGACCGATGCCAGGGTCTTCTCTCTACCCTACGATTTTTCTTTATGGGCTAAGGAGAGGGCCCAGGGGAAACGGCTCAGGCGAACGTTGGAGGCCCAGTCAAATGAAAGAAAGGGGGAGGTTGGGATATTCGAAAGGCAAAGCACGGAGGACATATTTTACCCCCTCCTAGGTCTGAAATGGTGCCGATCTCTTGGACGAGATACGTTATGCCGAGTTGCCGAAAAGAGGGGATGGGAGAAACGAAACAGGACTGATCTGACCTTCGGACGGGGACGGAAGAAAGGATTTGAAACGCATCCGGAAAGGGGGGGGTTGTTACAAGCTGGCGACATGGGCTGGGAGAATCATCTCGAAAAGACCAGTGAGACCGAAGACGACGGACAAGGGCGTCACCCCTTATTTGCCTCAAGCAACTTTCACGAAGGACATATACGACGCCGGTTAAACAGGGGGAGGGCCAGATGGCCTCGCGAACGAAGGACCGAACACGGCAAAAGGGGAAAAGGCATGGAAGCGGGAAGCCCGAAGTTTCCTGAAAAGCATCAACGAGACCTGGAGAACTAACCCTGAAGACATCGCAGGGGAAACAGAAGAAGATACAAATCGTGCAAAAAGGCGAGATATCGATCAACAATAATCACGTAACATCGACCAGAAGCGGGGAAAGAAGATGCGCGTGCGGCACTCGGGTCGGCTTCTTTTCGCATAATCCCGAATCTCTTGTCGTCGCGCGAAAAAAAAAAAACACAGAAAAACGGCAAGTGACCAGAAAGTATCACCCGAGCAAGAAGGCCAAAACCCTTTGGGAGAAAAAAAGACTTCCTCTTCCCCCATCAGGTTACAAGGAGAAGGAAAAAGACAGCGGGGGCCGGGGGCACTTGACCCTAGCGAAGAAAGACTAACCAAGGGAGTCACCCTTCTCTTAATATAAGGGAGGCACCTGGCAAAATAAGCAGGCAAAAAAAGACAGAGGCCCATTGGAAACGAAGGATGCGCGGCGAACCAACTTGCTGCTGACGCATTGAAAATTTTCTGGCAGATTTTAAATCCGGGTGGTCATTTATAAGCGCCTAGGAGCAGCTGCAAGGAAAGGGCGGGGAGCGACGCGCGGCCAAAAGAAAGGGCCATGTGAGAACTGTGTTCTTTTAAAAGGGAATCCACGCGGGCCCAACAAGGACCCGGAAGCGGGCCTGGCTCCGCGGCAGTAGGGAAGGAAAAGAAAGCCCTCCAAGCGGAGGGGGAAAAAGGGGCAAGGCCGTTCAGAAGAAAAAACAAAGATAAATAGCCTTCGATCAAAAACCTCTCCGCATTTCACCAATTGGCAAGGGACGACGTCCGCGGGGGGCACCGGTCTCGAAGAAGCCTGGAAGGTTCAAAGACAAATAGAAATGGGAAAACATAACCCTGAGGTCCTAAGGGGGCGCGATTAAATATGAAAAATAAGATTCACATCAAGGGGGTGCGCCTGGAAAGAAAAGCAGGATAAAAGACCAAAGCCTGCGCACCTCGAATCCTCAACGAGGGCAAGGAGAGCAGACGCACTCGTCGTACGGATTATTACCGGGGATATGTCTCCGAACTCACGTGGCACTCTGGGGTTTGAAGGCTCGGGACGGAAAAGGATGAAAGGAGAGATGCGAAGGGAGAGAAAGGAAAAAAGTGGCAAGGGGGCTGTAATCCCGTTCGATAACGTATCCCTGTCGGGTGCGAGGGCTGGCCCGAAAGAAGAAGAAAACGAGATAGCAAATCAGCCCAAAAAGATCCTTCCACGGCCGCAAATTTACGACGGGGGGGAAGGCGGGGAAGGGCTGGGAACGCAAGTACGGTTTGTGAAGGAGACAGCAAAGGGGGACACCAATCAAAGCGGGAGGCCAAAAGTACTTCCTTCACCCATCTCGAGGAAGCCAATCTTCCATGACGAAACATAGGACACATGGACCCCCCGGGATCACGAATGTGAAGATTACGCCGCATTCCCAAAAAAGCACAACGCCGAGCGTGTTGGACGGTTGGAGGGAACACATACGACGTGACAGCTGCACTTCAAAGGGTAGCTCAGGCACCCTCAAGGCCCACTTTCGATCAGGGGCTGGATTGACTATTAACTCGACGTTGGGTTGCTCATGCTGCTCAGGGGGACAGGGACGTGGTGAATCTTGCTACGCAGAAAAAAAAAGGGCTTACGGCGGGTGGAAAGAAAGGGGTATTATGCTAGAAAAACGGTACCTGGAGAGACAGGAAAGAAAAACAGAAGGCGGAACGGCCCCAAGTCTCCGAAGCTGAAGGCAGCTGTACGCGCGCGAAAATAGAACCTCTCATGGAAAGTTGGGGTAGAAGGGGTTAGAATTTAAAAGTCTTGAAAAAACGCGCGGAAGGAAGGAAAAATTTTAGGTGGAACAAGGCGATGGGACCAAAGATGCTAACTTGAGTTGGACATAATCCCTCAAATAACGTGGGAAAAGGTGACATATAGGGGGACCTTATCCTTCTTCCTTCACTCGAAATACAAACCATTTCTGGAGTCTGAAAAAAGGGAAAAGAAGGAGAGAGTGAGAGTGGAACGTACGAAAACGCGAGGATGCGCGGAGAAAAAAAGGACATCGTATGCCCAAAATAGAGGGAATTAAACTATCCGGCTAGTGGCAAGGTCAAAAAGATACTGCAGCTGAATGTAGGGGGAACCAGAAGGGGGGGTTGACGAAACGTCCTGAAAACGCAAAGCCTTGGGGGGTCACTTTTGCAGCTCTTCGAACGATTCTCGAGACCCGGTCCAAAGGACTTGGGACGTTTCTGAGCCGAACATCGATGCGGAAGAGTAGAGCCGAGGCCTGTGCTGGGACCATGAGGGAATAAAGGGTCCACGAAGAGAAAGCATGAAAGGAAAGGAATTATTAGCAGGTGTGACGGGGACTGGAAAAGGGGGGAGGAATCACATTCAAATCTAGGGACTGCTGGAATTGTCGCCTATGCAATCACCTGGAAAAAATCCGTGGAAAGTGTCCGAAAATGAGGACTATGGAACGATGTACTGAAAAGAAGGGTTTGGGGAGATCATTCGTTAACTGAACCATGTGGAGTCCGAAAACGCTCACATGAAAATCGGGGAGGGAGAAGAGCCTAAGGCAACGGACCGCTAAGCGGGAGCGAGGAAGTGCGAAAAATCATAAACAGGCAAAACTGAATACGCTCATGGGAGTGCGACATCTTCTACTGTCTGAATACAAAAACAACAACGGAAAGGAGGAGGAAAATCGCCTGCCAGTCGAACAAGTAAAAATGCGGGGGGATCGGAGGAAGGGCTCTATGTCTCACGTCCTATAAGTCAGATAGCGGACAGACCGGCGGAGAGACGCCGAAGACCGGCAAGAAGGAATTTCGAAAAACACCTCTGTTCCAGGGCAACAAATGGAGGCAAGAAAGACATCGTGGGGGCCGGAGATCGGGTGGTAAAAAAAAAAAAAAGTTTTGGCGGACTCTAACTATTACCCTATTGGGCAGATCAGAGACAAAGTACGAAGCTCAAAAATTGGGATGTGGTCCGTACTATGGGAATGGGAGGTCGAAGAATCCACGGTATCGAGCAAAAATGGAGGATCTTCGGGGAACAGAGAAATCAGGGGGAGTTTCAAATCAGGGCGTCTCTCAGTTACGAAGCGAGGGCGCTAAAACCGTTCAACAATCGGAAGACGTCAAGAAATCAGGTAGACTCTCTTAGGATCCTCCCAACGAGTCGGCTAAGACGACAGAAGGGAGACAGTCTGCCGCAATTCACATCTTCTATTTACACATCGATAAGAAGCGTTTATGCTTTAAACGCGTGGTGTTTACGAAGCTTACGTTAAGACAAGGTAGCGTTCAGAGCGCCTCCGTGGCAGAGGAGGCTATTTCCGCGGTCACCCCGAGGTGCTCCCTTACGCAGGATCGAAAATATTATCGGATCCTTCGCCGGGAAAAAGATAGGGTCAAGGTAAGAGAAGAATTTAAACCCTGTAGGTAAAAGCGCTGGGCGGGGTAAAAGAGGGGGTACAGGAGCGAACAAGAGAACTTTACATCAGAATAAGCAATTCCCTAGTGGCGCCTGACTTCGAGGAGAGACCCAAGCTAGTCTAAAGCCAAGACGATCTTTAACTACTCATCTTTTAAAAGGACGTGCGCATATGTATAGAGGACGGTCAAGTCCAGCTTCTTGTCACTCATGGCAGATGTCGAGAATAGACCTTCTCTCGTCACACATTTACCTGATTGCAAAACGAAAACGACGTAGATAAAACGGAAAATTCCTTCGAGATAGATAACCAGAGCAAATGTACGCGCCGAAGCGAAAAGCATGACTATGTAGCGGGAAAATCGGGAGAATTCATGCCTGTAGATGGGGCGCGAAGGACAGTTACAACAGGGGGGGGGCATGACCGGGCAACCGTCATAAAGGTTTTCTAGACCACAAAGCCTGAACGCTCAGTCCGCTGCTAGGTCAGACTCGGGTATGCGCGAGCGGGGTAGGGGAGAGAACTGTTTTCCAATGGGCAGCTAAAAAAGCAGGGTGAATCCCGCGGAGGAAGAATCAGGACTGATTTTAACACAGCGGGGCGGCGTGGGCCAACGCGGGAAGGAAGCCGAAAAACCGTTAAACTGCGTTCCAAGAGGGAACAGACGTCCTTACCTTGGCCTCTCTGAGTACCGTCTTGAGATGCATCTCAAGGGAGCTTTCCGTCCAAACGCGCCAAAGTGAGCTGGCTAAACAAATGACGGACACCGCACTTGGGAACAAGTCTGACGAACAGCGCAGTCATCTACCAACCAGTACACGGCGGGGAACTCAGAAAATAAAAAAAATAGATAGACTTGTCGAATCGGAACTGGAAAAGGAGAACACAGAAATTTCTTCTTCTGGCAACCCGCGGAGGCGGGGGGCTCGGCCGAGAGCAGGGAGTGTGTGATTCTAAAAATCCGGACACCAGGAAAGCAACACTCGATTAAAAGGGAAAGAGCTTGGACCTCTCGAGGCATGGCTGAACGCAGGGGGTATTAGGGGACCATATACTTGGTTGAAACGCATGAGTATGGGG
>Ga0179593_1493362_pt1 | contig 22194 bp, 21 predicted proteins | sample CZODoug2_1_08_16_FD_185931 | JGI IMG/M metagenome (GOLD analysis project Ga0179593, IMG submission 185931) | Vadose zone soil fungal communities from Angelo Coast Range Reserve, California, USA - CZODoug2_1_08_16fungal (PacBio error correction) | ecosystem: Environmental > Terrestrial > Soil >...
AAAGGAAATGGAAAAAACGAAAAAGGCTCAGGCAGGAGTAGCCTGTAGGCTGTGTCTGACGAGGAAAAAAGGGCTCCAGTAGCTCGGCAACGCAGAGGAGAGCGCGCACACGCAATGGTTAAGGTCCAGCACAAAAAAGTGTATGAAAAAGGAGGGTTGGTCCTTGTAATAGCCAGTCCGCCATGCCGGGGTGATTTACCGTTCTTCGGCGGCAAAAGAATAAACAGAACTTCGATGCCGGGTCAGATCTGGGGGGGGTGGGCATCTTCCAAGAGGGGATCGCCTATATGAAGCTTCTGCCAAGACAGCTGAAAATTAAAAGCGTAAAAGGGGTTTTTGGTAGCTGAGGATGGGGAGAAGAAAGAAGGATGGGGCACGACGGGTGTAGAAGAAAGATGTCAGGTGGAATTGAGGGTAAGGGGGGGGCACCGCCTGAAATAAATTGCTGAGGTAACCCCGCAGACAAGTTGGGGGTGGCGGCGGACTGAGTGAAAAGCACACCGGAAAAGAACGAACCCGTGTAGTGTTGACCAACTCCCAATGTTAGAGAACGTGCATGTTTTCTAGGCCAAGCAAATGAAAGAGCAAGCTCAACCTTGGCCAATTACGGGTGTGGAAGGTGAAAGTACAACTTATCCACTAAGTAGTGGCTAGGCGGGGGAAGCCCGTCTTTAGTGTCGAACTATACAGTAACAATAAAAAACAAGGAAGAAAAAGAAAGGAAAAGATAAAAGCAAGAATGAGACCGGGGGGGGATTGGTGAGGAACTTCAGACAGGCTCTACGTGACGTAGGACGGGCACGCTGAGTTAAAAAGGTCAAAGGGACCACGTTACGGTGCGGGAAAGGAGAAACCAGGTGAATAGTTGCCGGGCAATCTTCAGGAATTAGGTAGGCAGAAGAAAGCTTGGGTGTGGGATATGAGACAGGGGTGACCCGTTCCGTAAGTCAGCCGGGGAGGAAGGTTTAGTGCAAAAACGATCAAGGTCCAGTCATTGAGAACTTAAAACCACAAGGGAAGCCTGGTGGTGCCATGAGACTAGAAGGACCCGGAAAAAAAACGACAAGAAGGGAAAGCTCGCTCATGGTCAAAGTGTGGACATATTTCCAGCGTAAACAGGACCAGGGGAGGGGTCTTGATATGGCGGAGTGAGAACCCTGGAAAAAATCACGGTTTTGGTGGGGTTGTGTGGGTTTGGGGGGGGTGGGGGGGTTTTTGTTTTTTGGGGGGGGGGGGGGGGTTTTGGTTGTGTTGGGGGGGTTTTTATTTAGTTCTGGTTCCCGACATCCGCACCACTACAAAAACAAGTTATTCACGGGGATGGTGTCCACCACGATACAGAAAAAGAGTGGGAACACGCCTTTCATCATAAGTAATTTAAGGAACCGAGTGGAAGATCCAATAACCGCTCGGCTTATCCCGGCCATTTAGTCAAATCCAGGGTCCTTCCATGATGAAGCTTGGGGAAATAATAAGCTCGAGGGCGGATCATAAATCAGTTTTGTAAAGAAAGAGCAGGTGAATAGGTTGGGAAAAAGGCCTCATTGAAAAAACTTAGAATGGACGGATAACTGAAAAATGCGGGCGATTAAATGGGGCATGTGAAGGGGAAGCGGAAAATGAATGGAGGTACCTGGGTAAAAGCGGGAGGTGACGAGAAAAAAACTTGAAACATCTGACTCCCCTTGAGGAAGGAAGAAGGGTGGTAAATAGGAGATCCGTTCCGGGGGAAATGGGCGGAAAAAGAGAAAGGAACATCGCCAATGGTGCGCGGACGCCTGGTACTTCGACGAGGGGGGGGGGAAAAAACGGAAAATCGCAATGCAGGAATGCTGCTGGGAATCGTTGGGATGGAGGCGGAAGCTGTGTCGAAAAGGTAACTTACGCTTAGGAACCAAAACAAATCAACCGTGCCCTTCTGCTCGAGGATATCACGTAGAAACGATGAAAAAAAAACGCGAAAAGAGTCCAAAGACTTCGCCGATTGAGCAACAACGGCCTAAAGCAGGAGAATATATTAGACGGAAAGGAAACCGCCCACCAAACTAAGAAGTTGTGCGGCAGAACCTGGAAGTCCTTAAACAGGTCAAGGAATCATGCTCGAATTTGTCATGCTGCGGATGGGTGTGTTGATCAACGCAGGGTTACGGAGTGACCCCAATTCGCCAGCCTATGGAGGTCGGGAACACAGTCCATTCCCCCGAATTTCATCCTAACAGAGGACACCGACAAGTAGCGGCTGAGTAGAAAAGATCCGGGGGTTGGGAATCAAAGATTACAGCTTGGAGTTTGAAGCAAGCAAACTGAATATTGGGGGCGGCTCTTGACCTATTAGTTTGTGATTTTTGCGAGTTCCTCTTAATGGGGGACAATAAAGCCGTTAAGTTCTCAGAAAAGGGGGAATCTCGTAGTAAAAAGTATTAAATCAGTGAGAGAAACGGCTTGGCAGGCCGGTAGGCCACAATCGCGGAGACAAAAAGGAAACGACAATAAAACATAATAGGAAATGTCCGCCCCATATGCAGGTCTTGGCACGGCCAAACCAAAAGCGAATCTTTCTTTTGATGCACCAGCGAATGTCGCATAAACGTAATATTTGGACTACGGCTGACTCTGGGTTAGTCCGGGGGAAAAGGGAAACTGGTGGGTGTTTCCACTGAAGACGAAAAAAAGGAGAAAAGGAATGAGGAACGACGCCAGGTTGTTTGGAGGAAAGCCATAAAGAAGAGTGACACAAAGAGTGGCGGAAAGGAAACCGTTGACGGATCCAGAAAATGCACCTAGAAAGGGGGGAAATTGATATTTTAGCTTGGCAGCATGAAGAGGAAGTTAGGGGAAAAAGAGAAAGATTTCTGCCTCACCGGATAAGTTTGCTTTATTATATGGCAGAACTCGAGCGTGTTTAGGGTGTCATAAGGGATCAACACGCCGAGAGAAAGCAAAAGGACAAGGGGTGTCTGTTGGAAATGGTTGTGCTAAGTAATACCGAACAGGCTTCAAAGGTGACTACCACGGTTTAACTACAGAAAAGAATGACAGGGCTGGTCCGGTAAAGGGGCCAAAGAAAAGGGACCACGTCAGACTTGTTGGGCGGTTTCCGTGACAGAGGTCGGGGCCCACTCAAGCCCCCCAGCTAGGTTACTTACCATTGGACCGCTTACACGTGTTAGAAAGGGGAAAAATCGAGTAAAGGAAAGGTACGATCCCGCTCTTTTGGCGGGACCAGGCCGTTTGACTTCCGGTCCCGCGCCAAAAAACTAGACAATGCACATAAAGAATCTGGCGCGCATGGAATATCCCGGTCAAACCTTCTCAGGGACAAAACAAAAATCCATGGCGGCGTTCAGCTTCATGAACGGGAAGGATTGGTAGAAGAAAAGGAAGCTCTTACCTGCCCTCCGGACCGGGCTGGTGCCTTGAGAGGAGGGAGCGAAAGGGCCTGGCAGAAACTGAAAAGGGGGAGGAGGGGCAGATGTCTGACAGATAAAAGGATGAAAGGGCGAGTGACGAAGCTTTTCAGATGCGGCCGTGGAACCCATTCCCAACGCAGTTTGGGCATGAGGATTTGCCGGATTTCGTGGACCAACCGGTTACGAACTGGTGACGGTCTTAAAGTCGGCGGAAAGGGTCTCATTCGGGAACGGGTCAAGACATCTCATTCAAGGCTGCTACTGGTGGCGGCCGGAAGAGAAGTAGTCAACTGAACCCTTAACATACGTTCGTGAACCGGCTTGCGTAACTTTTGCGACAGGACTCAAAAATTTCACCATCGGAGAATGGTGCTGAAGGGATAAGGTAAATATATTCAACGTTGTGGGAAAGGGAATCAAAAAAGGGAAAGAAAAGCGAACTGCATGGCGGTTCTCCAACGGGGAGTCACGAAGGATTATTAATCGCCCCAAAAATACTGTCGCAGATAAAATAAAAAAAAAATAAAATTTCAGGTCCTCAGACTGCATGACTTGTAATTGGGCTGACTTCAGCTCAAGGGGTCACGTGTACATTTGATATCCTCCTCAGGCAAAAAAAAAACATCTGAGAAGGACAAAAAAAACGATGATTACGACGGGGCGAAGCCTTATCGCAGGAGATCCCTCGGAAATGTGGAATGGATGCGTGAGGAAGGAAAACAATCACTCCTCACACTAAGACGCACTCACTTAAAAAATCTATCACAAGATAAAAGGGATCAGGTGACGAATTGCCAAGAGCGTAGAGTAAAGTAGGGGGAGCTTTCGTGGAGATTACGACTCACTGGCGATAACATCTTTTCATGCTACCCTTTTCCTGTGTGATTGGATGATTAATCCACTGTAGACGAAATAAAGTACAAGTCATCGTAGAGCAGATTTGATAACAGTTTCCCCACGGGGGGTCTAAAAGAAGCGAAGTAAGAATCCAACCCACTTAGGGGGAAGGTGTGGGGAATCACCTGTTAGGGTGGCGGCGACAACCCGTGGGTTGTATTAACACTAAACTGACACAATAATTTTTGAAAACAGGCCAACGCCGAGCGGGCGGACAAGGGTGGGAAGAGATCAATCCTCAGTAAACACTGAGACGTGCAAACTGGGAAGGTGGCGAAAGAAAAAAAAAAGAAAGAAGGCGAAACGCTTGGACGATGAAAAAGAGTCAAAGGGGATTCCCAATGCTCTCCCGATTGTTCCTGCCGATCGTCGATCGAGAAAAGGAAATGGGTCATCCACCGCCGCTAAAAAGAAAGGGCTTGATATTACAATAAACCGCCTTCCCGACAAAACTATAGTTGCGTTCAAACAATTTTCGGGGACAGGAGGGGGGGACTTTCACCCAAAGGGTTGTGTTAACGAGGTTGTCTTACTTTTTAGCGTCCGGGGTTTTCCTCTAACGAAACTGAAGATCCTCAGATTACGAGGAAAAGGATAAAACTATATCCTCGAAACCAAAGGGAGTATGGGAAAAGAAGATTTCTCCACTCTCGGAAGGGAAGTCGAGGGAATGGCTTCTTTGTAGCGGAGAATCGAAAAAGAAAAACAATCTGCAAGCCTTGTCATGTGGACAATCAGATCCAATTCACACTCAAAACAGGTTCATTCCATCAAGACTGTATCCACCGTTTTATGGATCTGGAAAGGGGGGGGTCAAAGGGGTAATATCCTCGGCCGCATGCATTTTGGGGGACCAGGCTTTACGCGAATCGCATAGAAACGTCAGTCAGTTGCGATCGTATCGTTTGTCTGGGCATCGGTAACAAGGGGAGAGGGGGATAGCTCTTCTGCCACACACTTTAATTGAACGTACAGTGTGTTGGGGACAAGATGGGAAGGGGAGTCCCACACTGCGGATTTCGGAAACAGGGCGCCGGGTGCAAGTGAAAGTGAGAATCATCCAAACTTTGGGGGGGGAGCAAAAACAATGGGGGATAAAAGCCGGACGTTTTTGTTGGAGGCGGCGGTAACCACCTTAGTGAAAACTAGGAGGTGGGTCTCCATTGGACACTCCCATATTCAAGATACAGGACCCTTGATTGGAAGTAGCAGACACCTTTCACAATCTCAAGCCGCTAAACTCCCTTTCCCCCTGCTCACGTGGGGGGGGGGGCCAGGGTCTTCCTTCCAGTCAACCGACTGCGGTTGGCTCTCTGAGAAAAAAAGGAATTTCGGGTGAAAGGTGAGGGGGTTAATCAACGCCTTCTCTACATAGGGGTGGGAGGCTCTGGGAAGCGGGAATCTTATCTGCAACCGGCCGCTTAGGGAAGGAGATCCTGTCACATTCACACCCCACGTTACGGTGCTGAAGTCGAAAAAGGGCCACGGGCATTGCGGCGGGGCTGGTAAAGGGAATAGTCTCCTGTTTTATATGATGAACAGGGGGTGTGGGGGGTATTAGCAGATGTACCGTAGGGTTGACCTTCGACAGTAATAGATACGCAGAATTTCCTTGGAACGTGCAAAATAAAGGGGGTTCCATCCTAGTAACCTTAAAGTCGCCGTATGTCAAGATACAAAGTTACCCAGGGCCTAGCCTCAAAAGCCAGCCGGTAAAAAGGAAGCTCAGGGGACGGTTCATGTGACATATTTTCAAAAAAGATCAACAAAGGGCGTTCTGGGTGGCGGACCGAGAAACGGAGGGGGAGCAAAAACGGCTGTTCCACAAACGAAGGCAAGATAACGCTTTCCAAACCATGCCTTTCGAGTTTAGGTGGAAAACGACAAAAACTGAAGTAAAGCGTGGGACTCACTGAAAAACCAACAAGCGGACCGAATCTGCAGCGCACAAAAACTGCGCATAGGCAACGCGCTGCCCTAATCACGGTCAGTCCAGGCAGGCATGATGGAAACGAATTCCGCCGCGCGCGGGATTAAAAGAGATTGAGAACGCCGTTTACAGGGGGAGTGCGGCCATGTCAAGGGGGGTAACCCAACATGGCCGGCCATATTAATGGGGGCGGAGGAAGTTTGTTGGGTAGGAAACGAACGTGGCTGGGACCAGGAAGGGTAAGCGATTTCGTACAACCGCCGGGCAAAAAGCTGGCCCGCACCGCGGAACACGTTAAGAAGGGGCCGTAGTAAGAGGGAGGGGGGGAAGCGGGAAAGTGGCGCCTTCCCTAACGGACGAGCAAAAGAGTCCAAGGAATGAAAAGCAGGGTCCTTTCAGAGAAGTTTAAACAGGACCACGCGAACATGGAAGGGCCGTGATTATTATGGCGCCTGAAGAGGTTTAAAAAAGAGGGTCTTGACCCCAAAAAAAACTCAAGTTGTGCCCCATCGGCGCGCAGGGAGAGATAAAAGACGATGACAAGAAGGGACGGGCTCTTCACGCAATAACGGGGATTCCCCTCGTAATCGCAGGACGCCGGCAACTTGGTACAGAAAGCCCTCTCCACTAAAACTTATAATTGTGGATGTCCGAAAAGGCAAGGGGGGAAACATGGGGAAACTATTCAGGCTCGGCGATTTTGGTCACGAGCGTTGTGGTGGGCGCAGTGGACGTTTTCGAATGCGCGCAAACCGGCTGGAAAGCGGACACAACATCACGTGCAAAAAACGCATAGCCCAGAGGAAAGAAAACGAGTCTGCTGACGGAATTAGGACCATGAGCCTGGGATGGGGGGGAAGAGGGGAGAGGTTGAATCCGGGGGGGCCGGCATCACACGCGGCAGATGGGCTTTAATAGGTTGGGATGGAAGGGATCCAAATGGTCCTCCGCGATTGGACTACCTGCAAGCGCACGTGGAAAGGGTCATCGGGCTGGGCGCTCAACAACACAACGGGGGAAAAGGGAGGGGGGGGAGGTCTTAGAGAACCGAGGAACCTGGCGTGAGGCCCACAATCAGAGGAGACAAGAAGACCAACGGAAAGAGAAAAGAGATCCGCCGCCATCAGCGTTGTGCCTTGGCCGGCAACGAAAAAACAAAAGTCCAAAGCGCATCGGTGGGAACAGTGTCCTCTACTTACTCAGCAGCTACTCGGGGGAAAGTAGGGAGTGGGTTAGATAATTCGCGGGGGGGGCAATGTTGGTGTCCAATGAAGAAGGGGGCGAATTGGAGGAAAGACGCCCAGGGGGGGGGGATCAAATCCGCGTAGTGCACCATAAGGCCTAGTGGGGAAACAAAGGGTTTGAACCGGGGGGGAAAAGTCCCATTCTAAGGTGTAATTTTTTGAAGGGGGAAAGCTAAGGGGCATACTTCAACAGGGGGTAGACGGCTGTCAAGGAGATGGCAATGTCTGGAGAAATAAGTTGCTTCTGAACCGTGGAATTCGGGAAAGGGGGAAAAGGGCTCAAAAGGGGGAAAATCCTGCTCGCTCAGGACGAGAAGGGGAAAGTGATGGGCGTGGTTTTGCAAATTACCGGAACCGCTTCAGGCAGAGTGTTTAACTATCCAAAAGATAGATGAACAGTGCGGTGGTACCTGGAAAAGCATCAATCAGGGACCAGCAGAAGTAAGGGGAAATAGGTGACGTTCCGGAGATTCCGGTAGGACACACTAGGGGAACAGCCTTTCAGCGTGAAATGAACAAGGGATTCTTATCCAAGGGGGGGACTCACAGGAAATTAGAAGAATGGATGTGCAAATCCCGGGCTCCTTACGCCTCGCCGCCGGAAACGAGGAACAAACTTCAGCATGAACATTGAATCGGAACGAAAAGGAAGGGGAACACTTTTCCATTCTACGGCGGAAGCACTAAAAAGAAGTTAAACGGAGTCCGTAAAGCTGGGGGGAAGGAAGAACTTAGTCATATGCGGCACCCAAATGCGCACCGTCGGAGGGACCGGAAAGGGGGGAAATGGAGATCTGCGCACTGGTATTGGCGAGATTCTGCGGAGAGGACTGAGAAAGGGAGGTAAAAAAAAAGAGGGGATGTGTACACGTGAGGGTCGGGGGCACCTTCCCACGCAGCAGGGGGGGGGGAAAGATAGGGGCCGGGGAGTTCAAACCCAAAACCTGATTCAAGGTCTCCTGTTGATTATGCTGGAATCTTCCGTGCCGGTACAAGAATCGCATCTCAAACACAGCCCGTAGAGGGCTGGAAAATTTATGTCCACCGAAAAATATAAAAACGGGCTGGCGTTCCTTGTCGGAACGGAATAGGATAATGTAAAAAAAGCGAACGGGCCGGAAGCTTTCAACGTAATGGGAAGAAATTTGTTTTGGGACAAGATCAGGAAAAACCAGGCAGAATGACTGTACAAAGAGAACCCGAGGGAAAGGGGGGGGGGTTAAAAACCCCACTAAAAGGGGATACACGGATAAAAAAGATGAAGATTGGAAAAAAAAAAAGGGCGCGTGGCCCTGGGCGACTTCAGCGACTAAGAATTGGACATTGAGCCGAAAAATGGCTGCGATAAGGGGAGTCCTTCGGCCAGATAAAGGGGAAGACACTATTGAGAGGGCGTGCTTCGGACAAACAGCACTCAAGGGACCAAAATAGTGAGGGGGGGGGAAACGAGACAACACTCCTGAAGAAGGTAAGAACGGAAAGGCCAAAAAGTTGGCAAGCTTTTAAAGCGATTGAGATTGGTAAAACGCGCATTTCGTAGCAACACAAGGGGGGATACGAAAAGTTGGGGGGGGTGAAGTGGGGAAGAAGAATCCGTCTATAGGGCTGGGGAGGACATCACGAAGACAGTCGGCCGCCACCAAAAAGGTGGCCGGGGAAAAACCAAACCATAACTTTGAAGGTTCTCTCTTGTCAAAAAACAAACAATGTTGGTAAGGATAAAGACCTGACATCCGCGACGGTGTCACAGGCATCCGCGACAAGGGAAAAAAGGTCCGGGTTGGGAAACGTATACCACCATGCAGCTAAAAAGAGGGGAGATCGTGGGATGGGAAGAGAGGCTAACGGAGAAGGGAAAAAAAATATCTTCCCAAAGGCCCCGTCTTATTATGACGGAAGTGACGATAGGCTTCAGGGATCCAGGGGAAACGGGGACGCGCAGGGGCGGGAACCGATAGTAAAACCACCTCCGACCATACGGGAGGCTAGGGGGGGAAAAAGCAGGGTTTTGTGACGAGGAGACTGGAGGATAACACTTCAATTTTTTCCAATTTGTTCCTGCTTGTTGGAGGGGTTTATATTTTTGTTGGTACGCCTACTAGAAGATGAAGGGGAGTAAGGAAAGAAGAGTGTATGCCATATTCTGAGAACCAACAAAGGAAAGGGACATGAGGATTCATCCCGCTCTAAATAGGATGTCTAAGGTATACTGTTTCAGTAGAAAGTGAAGGCCGCTAACCGCAGAAAAATCGGCAAAAAAATTAAGCTGGTTGGAAGAGGCGCCTCGTCCAACAAAACAATGGTGGGATTGGGGGGGGGGAAAAGCAAGGCCAGAGCCTACGGTAGGGGACCGGTTTTGGAAAAGGGGGGGGAATAGCGTCCTCAAGGGTGGGAGATTGAAAATAAAACATCGGGAGGCCTGAATAAGCGACAGGGCGATAAGTATTTGGTTTACTTGGGGGGAGCAAAAAAACCAGAAAGGATCGCGCTATAACGCCTGTGCCACACCACAAGGGGAAGCGGGGAGGGAAACGGAAGGTTTGTAGCGATTGGCAGATTCCATGTAACACCCGGCAGATTAGGGCAACGACGGCGGAGGGGGGGGAGTCCGGTGGTAATATTGAGTTCATCCACCTTGGGGGAAAAAAGGCTAGAGTTAAAAACAGACGTTTTTGGTGGCGGGAGGAAAGGGTCCCTGTGAAAACAGCCCTAGAGGGAAAAAAAAAAAGGTAGTTCCACTCCCAAAAACACAGTAAAGGAGAACAATGTTGGGACGGGGAAAGCGCGTTCACAAAACTCATCAAAGCTCACAAGCCACCTGGGATTAGTCCGATTACCGAGGCCAATCCGTAGGGTTTGGAAAGAGGCAATTAGTCCGGCGGTGCCGGGGTCAAAACCTCCAGAGTGGATCTAGTGCAGATAGCGAGACGTAAATAAGCGCAACCGGCCCGCAGAGTGGGTTTGCGGGGGAAAGCTCTCCATGTCAATTCCAGTTGAGGGCTGGAAGTGAGGGCACCAAAAAGCAAGGCCGCTGCGGGCAATCTTAGCGGAATTCGGTTATCCGGGGGGGATAAGGCGTTGGGGAAGTACCTTAAAGGGTTGCCCGTTGCAAGGAAGGGAAGTTCAAGTCGGTTGATCGGGCAAAAACGAAATCAAGTTCCGAAGGAAGGGGAAACGGCCCGCTTCTCGTGATGGGTGACATGATGCAAGCTTCCCGGTCCAGTAGAAAGGGACGGCCGGTCGCCCGCTAAAAGGGGAAAAAATTGCGTGGACAGATTGGTCCAAAGAAGAACAGTACAAAAGGCGTGGCTTTGAGATGTGGACGGGGAAAAGACGGAAAAGAAAATGTCGAATCAAAGGATGGGGTAAAACGAACAAAAAAAGAACACCTCTCCGAGGGCCAACAAATGCTTCAAGCGGGGGAAAGTGTGGGGCCACGTCACGTACACATTACGCGTTGGACTCGCTTCATATGCGTCAAGGGAGGCAAGCAGCGGCCTACCCTAGTAGGAATGCGCGCTCTGCCCCGGAATTCAAGGAAAAAAACCCGGTCCGCAAAAAGGGGTCATGGAGCACGCAAGGATCCGCAAACGTGGCAAGCATTTACCGGAACGAAAGTGGAGGAAGCGTATGGGGGCAGGCAAGGGAGGAATACAAGGAACCGCTGGCACATGCGCACTGCATTCAAGGGGGGGAGATTATTTTGGCCTCGTGGGTCGTGGCTGTACCTCCTGGGTGGGTTGTAGATGGGATGTGGAGGGGGGGGGGTAGGGCGTGTCGTGCCGGACATCAAAAGAAAGAAAAAGAAAAAGGGTAAGAAGGTCCCTTTGAGCGGAAAAGAGTGAAGCGGGGGTCAAGGGCAGCGTCGCCTTCCCTACCAACCTCGCAAGAAAATCAAAGTAGGGGTCCGGAAGGGGGAGGGGCCAAACGCGACGGGGATGGTCCCCGGAACCACCAATTCAGGTTGGGAGATGGGAGACAAAACCTGAAGCTGTTTCTCCGTTCATTACGTCTTTAAAACCAATCAGTCAACCGGGGTTGAAAGGGAAAGGGTCTGCAGGAGAAAAAGACAGAACAAGACAAAAGAGCAAACGCGGACATTAGAAAGAAAAGGTCGTGCCGTTGAGGTGCAGCCATCGTGAATCGCAGACCGCTATATTTGAATGTCAGAAACATCGCCAGCAAAAACTTACCTTAAAGGGTGGTCTGGCCTTCCAGAACCTGGTGTACAGGTCCTGAAGGGAGAATGGTGGGAAAGGAAGGTGTTGCTCAAAAAAAGGGTATGAAAGAGGTAGGGAAAGCAGCGCAACAATTTCGCCAGTGGAACAAAACAGGCACGGCCCGAATGGATCTCCCAGAGTGAAATCAGGAACAAGGTAATGGCGACGGAATTAGAGCCTGAAGCCGTGGTGGAAAAAAAAAACTTGGGGCGGGTGAACCGTAGCCAAGCACACGCATGGGATCGTTCCGGGATTTCGGATAGGGGGGAAAGGGGGGGGAAACGGAGACCTTCTTGTCTCAGCGATGTGGAATACCTGCGAGCAAAAACATTGGGGAACAAACTGATGATCTTCTAGTCTGGAGGAAAAGAAGAGAGGAAGAGAAATTGGAACGGCTTGACGCATGTAAGGCCACGGCTGCGAGGAGGGAAGAAAAAAGACAAATGGGAAAGAAAGCGCCGCCATCCAGCGGTTTGGACTTAACTGATAAGAAAACCGTGCGAAAAAGGGGATCTTTGGTATCACACAGGTCAGGTCCTCAATTCCGTCTAAGAAGGACAACTGGGTGGATGCCATTTCGCGGGGGAACGTGCGGTTTGGTCCAATGAGAGAAGAGAAGAGTGTCGGAAATACGATAAAATGGTTTTGAGCAAAAACAGAGAATTGGAAAAAATTCGCCGAGAGGAAGTATGAAAAAGGGTTTTAACGGAAGCAATAGGAAAATTCTAGGGAGGGGTTCTGGAGGTTGATAGAGGGGTCCCGCTATAAAGATGTATACGTCGTCCTGAGAAAAGGGGGGGCGGCTTCGAACCGGCGAGTTTAGGAAGAAAAGCCGCGTGTCTTTTTGTCTTGTGATACTTAGGGTCGAATGCGGGGGGCTAAAAAAAATCGAGAAGGGCAAAGTTGAGGGGGGAGGGGATGTTTGGGGGGGGGAAAAGGAGGAGACAAAAATCACATCATTGTTTTAATCCAATTAGAATCATTCAAACGGCAAGGAAAACCGGGGACAAATCCCCGTCGCGGAAGGACCAGCGGGCCGAAAAGTAGGAAAATGGAAACTTGCTGAGAGGATTAGGAAAGTATAAAATTCCACTGGAGAACCGGACAGGGAACTTACCAGGACCTTCGGAAGAAAAAAACGGGAAGAAAAGTCGACTCGATTAAGGCTTGAGGCCATCCATCTTAAACAGGGACACCGCGTTTAAACTGAAAGGAGAACAGCATGCACCCCCCATTGGGGGAGGCCGCGCTTGTCGTACCAAGAAAAAGGAACGGGAGAAGCGCCTCACGAGAAATGTAAAAACGGGCGTTACGGGAAAGGGGGGAGGGTAAGAAGGGAGTATATGCGTGGCGATTAAACCTGAAAAGCCGGACCGGCGAGAACGTTAACGGGCAAGAGCGCGCATCTGAACAGCTGGTATGGGGTAAGGGGGGTCTGAAGATAAATTGAAGGATTAAAGGCGACCACCGGCTTTTAAGGGTAACGTGGGGGTCGTGGAAGAAAAATCACCGCCGAGCATTGGGAGGCGGTGCCTGGAGTTCCGGTACCCGAAGGAGTAGAAAAAATCGTGTTCTAAAACTAGGGGGGACAGAAACATCTCCGCACAGGCCCGTCGTACTGGTCGCTGGAAATTATGTCCACCTTAAATGAACATGAGAAACGCGGTTAAAAAGTCTGGACGTGGAAAAAGGGGAAGGGGAGCCAGGGTAATAGGACCGCATTGTACCAACAGAGAAAAAAGGGGGGACCGGAGAAGTAGATGGAACGATTCCGTTTTTTGTATGGAAGATCAAAACGTAAAGACAGCGATACTTCGGACGGTCGACAAAGGGCAAACCGCCGCAATGTTCGCATCCAACACGACCACAAAGGAGCAACGAGAAAAAGAAAGAGGAAGTTGACCCTCACGTCCTTCAAATTCTTCGTGGGGAACCGGGTATTTCACCTAGTAAAGTGGGATTTCTTATCTAGAAAAGAAAAACTCAAAAAGCCCGTTTTTTCTCTATAACGGTTATACTCTCAAGCGAAGATCCAATAACCCACCTATGTCTGGAAAAGGGAAGGGGATGAGGTCACACGCCGGACACAAGACGGGTGTGGCCGTCAACAAACACAACTAGAGAATAGGGGACGCAATAAAAACAACAGGAATAAGTGGCCAAGGGGGGGGGAAAAAAAAGTGCCATTGGAATTGTGAACGCGTCAGGAGATAAGAAAAACAGAGGGGTAGGCCAGTGCCTTGGGGGGGAAACACGGGAGACTATCTATGTTCAAGAGAGGCAAAAGGAATTACCTTACGTCTCTCCCAAAAAAACGTCTTTCGATGGAAATTCAAACTTAGCGTGTACGGACATCACCAAAAAAGGGGGGGGGGAGAACCCGAATGTTTCAAAGCATAAGCCTGTCAAAGGCCTCAGGGCCGGGTGGAAGAAAGGAAGAAAGCTACAAACAGCGGTAGGGGGGAAGTGCAGCAAGTGCACAGGGAGGGAGGGGAAGAAGATATATCGCTACCGCTGGACGATGAATACGCAAAGCTGCCCGGCTCTCTGTATTCGTCAAGTATCTGAGGGAGGGGCGAGAGAAAAGACAGAAAAGAAAGCGTCTTGACCTCGCGTCTTACCCTGAAAAAAAAAAAAAAAAAAGTAGCAAGATCTAAGGTGCGGGCAAATGAACCATTGTTGCAGTGGGAGACCGGAGAAATGTCCAACAAAAAGGGGGTGAGTTGGTCTGTCGGGTTAGGGGGGGGGAAGGGGTTTGCAAGGCTCAGAAAGAATAAGGATGAGCATTAACGAAGAAAGAGAGGATGCCAAATAGAGAAAAAAACAGGAAGATATACCCTCGTCTTACGAGACTGGCGGCAGCTTCGTTCTGGGGAAGGGACGCAGGCTACCCCGCATACAAAGGAAAAACGTCTTGATCAGGAGCCTCGTACAAAATGGAAACAGCAATTCGCCATATCCTCCGGTGTATTGTCGTCCCCTTGGAAAAAAGAAGTGGATTCCCCTTCTTGCGATCTAGCGACATCGATAAAGGACGGAAAAAACTGAGGCAGATCTTTTTGAGGGAGAAAATTGCAGGTCCAATCGGACCTAGAGAGAGAAAAAAACTTAAACCGCGTACTCAGTGTTGTAGCGGAAATGTGGAAGAGGAATCTTAAAAAAAAAAGCATAGGGGATTGGGAAAGCTACTGTAAGGAAAAAATGACGCGGTGGTTGGGTGCAGGGGTGCAGCCACAACCTTGGGGTGACCCCCGACCTAAGTCGAAAAACGGGGTTTGGCGGCGCAAATTCCGGGAAAATTAAAAACTGAGAAAGGAGGGGGGGTGGAACCTTGTAGTGTCCCACTCCCAAAACCACAAAAGCAATGCATGTGTCAAAAATGCTCGTTCAAGTCAATACGCAAGACACTAAGGCAAAATCAAAGGTTTGGAACTGAGGGAAAACTTGACCGAGTTCCACTAAGGATGGGAACTCGGACGGCAGCAGTCTTGGGGCCGGCGTGAGGGGAGATAAAGAAAAAATGACAAGGTGATGAGAGTGAGAACTGCGGATCAGGCGCGACGGGAGCAGTAGAAACCGGCCCAGAGTTGGGGCTGGACTCCAGTCAATTCCACACGGAGCGTTAGCATGATCACCAGGGCCATAAGCCTTGAAGGGGAAAAAACGGGCTCCTCTCTTTCTCTTTGATCCCTGGGGGCAAGTCATGGGGGGCGAGAACATGGAAAAGTCATTAAACGGGTCGCCATAAAGGGGAGATCAGGGAGGGGGGGGACAGCGTGCAAAAACGAATCATGTTCCAGAAAGATGGCTTAGGCAACGCCGCTTCGAGTGATGGCCATTGCGACTTAAAAAAAGAACAGGTAAACGCACGGTCACACGCAAATAATGGATAGGGTCCGCGTAGGAACGCAGTACCCGCGGTGCGGGGAAAGTTGCGGCAGAATGCGAATCACGGGGGAAAAATAACAACACCTTCCGCTTCCAATGACTTCACAAAAAATGTTGACACGACAGAAGGAAAAAGCCGGGGGGACTCGCAGTCAAAGACAGAAAAAATGGAAAAAGGGTGCAGCGAAAGCACTGCAGCAATTGCAGAGAAAAAGAATTGCAAAAAAAATCCGAAGTCCGGAAAGGCACTGGGAGCACGCAATAAAAGACGACGACAGGCGATCAGAAGGTACCGCCGTTATACATGAGTAGGCGGCTCGGGGGAAAAGGGAGAAAAAATGGAGGGTATACTTCATTCGGGAACGTGAAAAAGGGCGTAAGTTTGGGGGTGGGGGAGCGCCGGAAGGGTATGTCGGGAGTTAGGGAAAATTCAAAATAATCCGCAACGCCGGCACACGTGGAATGGAGTCACCTGGGATAAGGCGACAGCCGGACGGGAGCACCTTCCCTACCAGGCATCACCTGTAAAAATCGTCCAATGGGGGAGATAAGATGGAACCCGGGGATTTGGCCGCAGGAAAAAATGCGGTAACTGCAAGGTGAAAGGTAGGCTGCGAAGCGCGCCTGTCATTACGGGGTTTTAAAAAAAAAAAAAAAAACGACCGAGGGCTTCAGGGCTGGCGCGAGCAGGGAAAAAGACAATGCAAACAAGACAAAAGGCCGATAAAAGGAGAGGCATAAGACGAAAAGCCAAGACGAGGAGAGGAAAAGGAAGGAGGGAGGTGAAGGGGAAAAAAGGGAAGAGTGGAGGAGAAAAACCTGAGCGGAGGGTCTGGGGGGGGGAGGATGAGCAGGGGGAGGAAGAGGAGGGAAGTAAAAGGGGGTGAGGATGAGGGGAAGCCAGTGGGGAATAAAAGGCATGGGGGGAAGGGAGGGGGAGGAGAGGGGGGAGATCACGGGAGGGGAATTTTAGGGATGGAGGGGAGGGGGCGGGGTGAACAAGTGAGGGAAGTCAGGGAGGAGGGTGATGGAGAAGGGGAGAAGTGGGGAAAGAAAGGGAGAGAGGGAGAAAGGGGGAGGAGTGAGAAAAAAGGAGAAGAAGTGGAAGGAAGGAAGTGGAAGGGGGGAGGGGGTGGGGGTGGGGGGGGGGTGTGTGGAGTGTGCTGGGGGCAGGGGGCTGTAGGCGGTGGAAAGGCGATGACGAGGGGGAAGAGAACGAGGAGAGTGTGAGGGAGGGAGGTGAGAGGAACAGGAGGAAGAGAACAGGGAAGTAAGAGGGGGGTGATAAGGAAGGGGGGAGAGGGTGGGGGGGGGGGGGGGAGGCAGAGGGAGATGAGGGGTGGAGTTTGGAGGGGGAGTGGGGGGCGGGTATGGAGGGAAAGGATGGTGGGGGAGCGCAAAAAATGCAGAAAAAAGAGTGACCTCGGCAGGACTCCGTCAGATTAGGGGGATCAGCCCCAAAAGTCATTCCCAGCTAAAAGACCCTTAAAGGGGATGCAGCAAACCTGGTCCGGGAGAGGGATCAGTACCGAAATGTCACTCGTATTATGGTGGGTGTTTAAACAGGTTATAGACGGTGCGGACATTTACGGGACAAAGTCGAACCATCTTCAAATTGGAACACAACATTCACGTCAAACAGAATGGAACAAAAAAATATACCAAAAAGACCTCACAATAAGCGGAATAGATGAAAAACAAGGGTGGGATCAAAAGGGCTCTTAAGTGAAAGAAGGGCACAAACAGGAAAAGACCCGCCTAGGATGGAGGGGGAGGACACTCCATATTATTGGGGGGGGGGGGGAAAGCTTTGGAGGGTTCTTCTTGATCCGCGATTGTGGCCTACCTGGGCGCAAAGAAGGGGGGGAAAAAGGGTTAGAAATCAACAACAACAACGGAGGGAAAATAGAAAAAGGGAGAACTTGGACAACGTCGGCCCGGGAGAATCTTAGGAAGTAACGACCCGGAAAAGCGAAATCACAAAATAATATGGAACTGCCGAAGGGTGAAACGGCTTCAAATCTCTCAAAAAGAGGGGGTCCCAAAACATGCATCGCTAGTTCTCGTCCAGCACGCCAGATAGAAAAAGGGTTCAGACTCTGGTTTGATTCCGGAGTGGGGTTAGTTCCAGGAGAAGACAGGTGGCACGTAAAGAATATAAAACAGTGGTTTGGGTTGGGAAACACCTCCGAGAACCATTCAGGGCGATGAAGGATTCGAGAACTTCCTAAAAAGCATGAATTAAGGGAAAGTTGGTATTCTGGGCTGGGGGGGTAAGTCATTCATAAAGTGTAAACAGAGGTCACGGGGAGTGCCTCACCGGCCATTGAGAAAAAAAAAAGAGTCGCACATGTTGTCGGGGGAATCGGGTCCGTTTAAGAAAGAGGCGACAAGCGCGCAAAGACAGGCGTGTTTTTGCCTAAAGAGGAAGGACCTGCGCAACAGCTTCATATTGGGGAAGAAAAAGCCATTCCAGGCATGAGCAGTGGTAGGGACAAACCCCGTCAGGAAGAACAGCGTCAAGCGAACCTATACTGGGGGCGAGAGGTTCGTGGAGGCGAAACGAAAACGCGCGAAACGAAAAGGTCAAACATGTACGGGAATGGAAAGTCAAGGTATAACAGGGAAACTCGGGCAAGGATTAAGGGAGTAAAAAATCCCGCAAGGGAAATCAGGCGGTCGAAAAGGGGGTGAGCTGACCCAAAAAGGCAGCATGAACCACAAGGGAAAGAGGAAGGGGCGGAAATCGATCCCAGTCCTGGATCCGAGCGGCGCCTACGAGCGGAATTCGTAACGGTAAAAGCTGCGGAGGAATCGCCGCGCGTATTAGTGATGCTCCGCGGGACCTGAACGGAAACCAGATTGGACCGTGAGATGACCGGGTGAAAAGCGACGGGAAAGCGCAGCTGGGTAGTGGGAGCGGAGATTTCGAGCAAAATTGGAATGAGGCGAGACACGCTTTTCATGGTAGAGGTGGAAACCAGTCACCTCTCGAAGCAGTGTTGGGGGTGTAGGAGAGGTGCGTGATTTGGAACCAGCCGTTCTAGAACTTTTCTCCACAGCTTCTGCCTGTGGCATCCGCCAGTAACCTCAAAAAAAAAAAAGACGGGGTGCTTACTAGAAACTAGGTGGGGGGGACCGGAAAGGATGAGCGGCGGTTACCTTCTTCTTAAAAGGATAGCGTTTAAGGATTAGACAAGCGTGGCATCCCGAGAAGCTTGGACGAAGCGTGGAACAAGTCTATGCACATTGGGGAGGGTGCACGATCAACCGAAAAGACCCGCGAATTTCGTAAGGGGTACCGGGCGCAAAACGACGCCGGAAAGGGTTCTCGCCCACACCCCAATCCTTTCTCAAAAAAATAAGAAAAATCAGAAGTGCCCTCAAAAATCTTTAAAAAAAGGGATGCGTTGTAGTGTTCAAGAACATAGGTAACGGGGTTTTGAAATGATTAATCGGGGTTTGGATCTGATTAGTAAAGAAGTAGGAGAGATCCCAGAACATCCAAGGGGGGGAGTGGGCTTCTAAAACACGCCGACACTGAAGAGGGAGGGACCGCCACAAGACGGAGTGTGAAGAAGGTTAGGTAAGCAAATTGGAAAGCAAGTTGAAGAACGGGGGGAACTTGTGTGATCTTTCCAACGATTTAAGAGGGGGGGGGAAGTAGCGCATAAAAAAAAAAAATAGGGTATATGAGGGGGGTTGATGGAAAGAATCCACGGGGATGGACCTACTCGCTGATTTGACACAGGAAAGCGCCGACCAACAAAAACGTGGTCGGAGGGGGTAAACACTGGGACGGCGGCTCACACCCAAGTGGTTTAGAACGACAAAACGGAAGAGGAAAGGTTAAAACATACTCCTTCGAGGAAGCCTACATGCAGGGTGGTATTGAAATTCCACCAACCTTAAGCGACAAACACTGAGGAGGTCTCAGGGAATCGGCTTAGGCAATCATCATCAGACTTGAGGTGAAGAGAATAAATTGCCCGTCAGGCTAGTTCCGTAATTTATACAGGAAGGATCGAAGGGATTATAGGTGCAAATCCACCATAAGGCTATTCGAACTGCGGCTATTACAATTAACAAACCAAAAGGAAGATAGTCTATTCGGTTTGCTTTAAGAAACCCTTGTGGGGGGCATGATTCGAACTTTCAACCAGCTTATGCTTTTTCCTCATCTGGGTGTAGCTTACAGGGGAGGCCCCATCTATAAAACATAAAATTCTTCATAAAGAAAGAAAGAGATACCATAGGCGACTCAACAACAAAAATAGAGAAGGAGATCACCTTAGAGGGCTGAGAAAATTCTCGTGTCGGATGCGGGAAAAAAAGACTAACAACCGAAGACCAAAAAAGGTTAACAACAGATGCATTAGGGGGAAGTTCGTAAGCAAAACAATTTTTAAAGTTGGGGACATACCTTAACTAAACACAGGGGCAGGCGGGTCCTTGTAGCAAGGGGAAAAGCGTGGTGGATAGGAAACTTTGGATTCGAACGGGAGCGAAAGGGGCATCGATCAGGAAATAATAGACGCGGAATGCCTGGAGAGATTGGTTTCTTGGCGATTGGGGGGGGGGAGGTCCAGCGTATAACGTTGTCTAAGCCCACGGTCCAGGGAAAAGAAGAGTTTTGGGGAGGAGATTTGGGAGGCAAACCCACACGGCAAGGAGAGGACGATGAAAATAGCGGGAGGGGGCAAGGGGATGATTGTTGTCAAAAAATTATCACAAAAAGCTAAAGTCTGAGGAAAATCCGCAGACGTTTTTGGTTGAGGAGAGGAGGAGATGAAGAGAGGTTAGTCCCGTTTATTCTTGCCACTACAATCCACCAGGCAAGTAGATAGCATGGTGAGGAAGATGCATGCTCGTTCAAGAGAAAAAAGAAATCGCAACGTCAAGCCACGTGGGGGGTAAAAAAGAAACCATCTTCATCCCTGGTTTGGGGCTTGTCCCTTAACTTCATTCCACTCGTGAAAAAAAAGCGGGAAAGGAGCCAGAAGGTAGTGTCCGGAGTCGGGGGGGGGGTAAACGCCTTCATCACATAGGGAGGTAGGGGGAAAAGGGTGGCTTGGATGGAGCCTGGAGAACCCGGGAACACGATGATGGGGGAGGCACTCGCAAGGTGACTTTAGGCTGAAGTCGATCACCAGGACAAGAAGGGCCGACGTGCGGGCAATCTCAAATTTCTGAGGGTACAGGCGACCGGCGGGGTGTGGGCTGGAAAAGTCCGGGGTTGGAGGGAATGGTCGAAAGTCAGGGAAATATCGCAGGGGGGAAGGTCCGGGTGAAAAGAGTCAAAAGGAATCATTAACCATCTAAGGGTGGGCAAAAGACGTCAGGCGGATTGTCCAGGAAGGAAGTGTATGGCCGAAGTGAAAGCAAAGCCGGCACCGCCCGCAGGACGTTCTGGACATAATGTGAAAATCGTAAAAAAGGTAAGGTGGGCAGGAGAGTGCGTTTAAAATGACGGAAGTTACGAATCACGGAGCAAAAGCAAGGGCCCACTCGCTGCAAAAATGAGGCGCGGAGGGTGGACCTCCGTAACATAAAAGCGTGACCTCGAGGGACACGAGTCAATGGGCTAAAACATCTCAGAAGCCAATACCCCTGAGGCAGACTGCCCCCGTCATTCAAAGTCCAAATACGGGAAGGGCGGCGGAAGGGAAAGCAAGAAATTATACCTCGCGGATCGGAGAAGAAGAAACGGAACGCGTTGTACATGGATCGTAGTGCTGTAAGCAAGGAAAAGGAGACGGGGATAAAGTGCGAGACGCCAGAGTTGGGGGCATGCTGAAGTTTGGTGGGGAAAAGAAAAGGAGTGGAGAACGCCGGGTAAAGATCGTATGTGCTTACTCCACTCATATCGCTAAGCAAGGGATAAGGAAACCCCATGTGTAACTTTAGCTGAATGCCGTTGATGAGAAAAGGGAAGCACACCGACGCGGGGGAACAAGAGACAGAAAGGAGGTCGCGGACAGTGTTCCGAACGCGGAGGTGTCAACGAACCAAGCGCATGCAAATAATTCGGAGGGAGGGGGGGGAGGGGGGTTCCCGGACTGGTGGTCGCGGTTTAAAACTCCCACCTCAACCGGGGGGGCCCTTCTGCAAAAGTGCGACGGCGATGCAAGAACAAAATAGAAAGAGTACAGTCTCTTCAAAGTCAAACGAGTGGTAGTGAAAGGTCGAAGAGAAGTCTAAATCTTTAATCTGCCACAAAGATAAAATCCTCTCCAGCAAACTTAAAGATGAATGCTGGCCTTAAGGCAAAACAGGGTTGAACTCGAATAGGATCTGGAAAGGGAAGAGCGAGGTTGCTCAAAAAAAGGGTGGGATACGGAGGGACACAAGACGGCCACCTCTTACAGAAAGGAAAAAGAGGAAGAGTACCAAAGTCAGCCTGACCGCACACGAAGAAGGGGAAAGGACGGGCCATGACCAGGAAATCAAAAGAACGCTTTGGGAAGTGTTGAAGCCGGAAGGAATACACGGCAGCGGCGGCTCTGACTAGGGTTGGGGGGAGGGGGCTTTTGTCAGGGAGGGAATTCTTGTCTCAGCAGGTGGGTGGCATAACAGAAAGGAGGGGACCAGGGGCCTACTGATGA
>Ga0179593_1376879_pt1 | contig 22191 bp, 16 predicted proteins | sample CZODoug2_1_08_16_FD_185931 | JGI IMG/M metagenome (GOLD analysis project Ga0179593, IMG submission 185931) | Vadose zone soil fungal communities from Angelo Coast Range Reserve, California, USA - CZODoug2_1_08_16fungal (PacBio error correction) | ecosystem: Environmental > Terrestrial > Soil >...
AATGATGGGGGTGGTGAGGTGACTGGAGGGGGTGGGGCCAAGGAAATAGTCAATTTGAGGAATGCTGTGAGGAAAGAACCGAAGGAATTCACGGGGCAGTGCCAGAACTTCAAAAAAGAAAGAGACATGGGCAGGTACTAAAAAAAAAACTCTAATCCGGGGAATTGGGAACACCTGGTCAAAAAGGGAAAGGAGACGACAAGAAGACGACCATATCGTGAAGGTTAGGGAAAACAGTACCAGGGAAAGGAAAAGGGGTGAAGAGTGGAGTTTTTTTCATTTGTTTTTGGGGAAAAAAAAGTGCGAGTAAAATTGTTGAACGATTGTGGTCCAAAAAAAGCATATACCGCGGGCCGAAGAGAGACGGATGGAACGTCACACACCCTTCCCGCCACGCTATAGCGAAGGGGATCATCCGGGGCCGCGAGAACCGAGACGTCCTGTATATAACTTTTGACTGGAAAAATAGGGGATAATGATACAATTCAACACAGGTATAGCCGAGGACGCAAAAACCACCCGACTGGAAAAGAGGCGCTGTTAAGACAAATACTGCCAACCCGGGGAGTGGCCTTCCACCTTGGGGGAGAAGAATAACCTGCTAGGGAGAAGGACTTGAGTACATAAAGCAATAAACCTGTCGCGACCTCGTAGTCGGGACCTGGGGAGGAGAAATTCACAAACAAAGAGAGAGTGAGTGGAGGCTTTGGGCAAAAAAAAGGAGGGGGACGGTAGATAAAAGGATGTATACGTAGCACTGGTGACAGGCCCCGGGGGTGGTCATGGAAGAGGGAACCCATAAATAAAACCTCAATATTGAGACTCAAACTGAGCACTTAAAGGTGGTGGGGAGGATGCCTCGACGGACCAGATCGGATTGACTGGGGTTTCTTTGTTTGGTGGAGGGAAAAGAAAACCATCTTGCGAACGAGATCCGGGCTCATGTGAGAGAAAAAAAAGAACGGATAAAGCCTGTTCAGGAAAAGGAAGTGTCTGCAGACCCCAGTTGATTCGCGAGCGACCAGCCGAATTACAGACAGGGGTTAGGGGGAAAGGGGTAGCACACAGTACACTCTGGGAGGTCGCCTTTGGCTCAAGATACACGAACACTTAAGGCGACGAAAGGGGGAGGGGGACTAGCTCGCACACCTTTAAGGCCGGAAGCCTCAAAAAAAAAAAAAAAAAAAAAAAAAAAACAAAAAAAAAACCAAAAAAACAGATCCGGTCGCGGCGCCGGGGGTGAGGCGGAGTCTGGGAAATACTCATGAGCCGCCTGATGTGAGAGACGGGGGTGTAAACGATTGAGGCCAGACCAATAATGCAAGACCAAAGGGGAGTCAAATAAATTTAGACCTAACACCACACACATCCATACAACAAAAAGGACCCGAAGTGGATTGCCGACGACAATAAAGGGAAAGCCTAAAAAACTCCCTGACGGGATCCTGTCGGGTCAGATCCGAAAACGGTATCGGAAAAAGGCCATCACGCAGCGGGGAAAACGTTCACCGAGAGAGAAAATCCTGAAAGAGCTTTCTGCTTCAGGGACGACGATTCTGAACGGGCACATTCGCGTCATCAATACGGGCGCGGGGTACTACCGTGTCGGTCCCAATAGTGAAAGGTTAGGGGAAGGGGGCTACCTTAAGGGAAAAGTCATGCTCGGTAGAGTTGGCCAAATACACAAAACTTACAGTAAGTGGGTACGAATGAAATGTTGGGTTTCCGCAGATCGAACGTTCTAGAGGAATCAGAAGGTATCGTAAAAGAGGGGGGGAGCAATTAAAAAACGATGAATTGTTCTTACGGAACAACCAAAAAGAAGGGGATCGTGTGCTCCAGAGCGGACGGAGCGATCAGTTGGCACGCCGAGAGCAAGATCCCCTGTCCACAGAGTTGAATGACTCTATGTGGACAAAAGAGTAAACATATAAAAAAAAAAAAAAAAAAAACTTTGACCGAGGAAGGCGAAAGTCTCCTCATGATAAAACTAAAAAGTAGCATCCAGGCAACCCGACGCGATGGGTCGAACAAAAGAACTAATTACAGTTGTTATGTACTCTGGTTGGAGAAAGAGGAACATCCCTATAATACACTGTGTGTGAGACAATACACCCTTGCCTTTTTGATGTCTGGGTTTTTGTCAAGTTTGTTGGCGTGGCATATTGTGTGTTTCATTATCAGTACAAGCCTTTGTAGTCTTAAGGGCTGAAAAGACAAAGGACGTCGAATAACTGAGTGCCGAGGCGCGACCGGCATCGAAGAGGGTGAAGCGCGGGTTTTTAAAGGAAGCGCCGATGGGAAGTGACGAAACTCGCGGGACGGGCACGGTCTGATTCTACGATTGAAAGGGAGGTAAGGGGCGAAAGGGGGAAGAGTGATTTTTGTCAAGGAACTTCCTTCGATCAGGAAAGAAGGGTGAAGTCTAATGACTAAAAGGAGAGAAGCGAACTGGTTTGGTTAAAGAAGCACGGTCGGGGGTTGCCGCTGGGTCTGCAGCGTTCGAGAGAAGAGGGGGGGCCGGCCGGGGGGCGCGTCCCGGCTTGCAGGAGCGATCAGATCGAGAAGAAACCACACGAGAGGGGTATAAGTGAAAGGCATCGGAAGGGTCGACAGAAAACCTTGTCCGGCCCTCGAGAAGGGGGGGTCCCTAGAAGGAAATAATGCGAATGAGGGTATGTCAGGTATAGCGGCACCTCAGGCTTCCAAATCATGATGGAGAGGGCTGGGGGTATCAATCAGCGGAAGAAGGCGCTTTCCTAAGCAGGTAACCTAAAAATGTCCACAACAGAGGTCGTTTGTAGCGGCGTCACAGGGGAGGGAAAACTGAGGGACCTTACCGCGGACCGGCCCTTAAAGAAAAAGCAATTATACAAAAAAAAAACAAATAAAAAAAAAAACCAAAAAAAAATAATAAAATTGGGTGGGGGAAAACCTTACCATGCAGTAACTTTATATCACTCTTTGATCAGGGGTATTGGCCGGAACGGGTGGCCCAAGTCGTCGACCAGGGGAAGAAATGGATTCGTCGGCACCCCAGGTTGTCTGGAGCGATGGCCTCTAAGAGCAGAGCTCTATCTTAAAGAAAATTGGGGAGCGAAATGCGAGAACAGGGAGGTCCAACGTAAAACGGTTCCTTTATTCATCGAAAGAAGAGGGGGACTTTCTCTAAATGAAGGAAAACATAAATCAAAACCTCGGAATCGAGTACGACCAGAGGAGAGACGCAGCAGTCGTCAAGAAAGCGGCCTTCCACGCTCATACACCAAAGGGAAAGGGGTTTACCCATGGGTCGCGTACACTTCCACCAATCGAGGGGCCGTAGGAAAAAGCAACTTCCTCGCCATGGCCGGAGTCGGAGGGGATTCTACTTACAAGACCTATAGTCAAGAGGACCGATTGGGGGTCAAGGCAGCACAATATCCGGACAACTGGCCGGAGGAAAGATGGGGGTGTGCGAAAAAGGAATCTGAGGAAAGAATCCGAACTATTGCCTGTACCCGCAGATTTAGGACGTGGATCGGGGAGGGGTTGGTGGTCGGGGCGCGGCCGGAGACCAATTAAAACCGCGTTCGCGCTGGGCAGGAGCCGTCCACGGTCTTTACCCGAACGGACTACCATGCCGCAAGATTCCAGGTAAACGGGGACGGGAACGCGCCCCCCGGAGTCTCACTCTCTCAACCCACAAAAAAGAGGCAACTAAAGAACAAATCAGGTGTCAGTTGCCCAAGCAATCCGAAAAGATCGGGATGTCGGTCCAGGGGTGCGGACGAAGAGCCGCGAATAGTGAAGGAAGAAGGTAGCACGAGCTCGATTCCAAAAAAAATACCCGGGAGCACACTCCGGAATCAGACGATTTGGTAAAAACCATCGGGAGAAAAACGAGTGGAATCGACCCCTCATCCATCTCAGGCCCCCCAGGGCACGCGAGATGGGTTGCCGAAGAAAACTCGTACCCAATTAGAGGAGGAGACTATCGCCAGGAAATTCTCATCCATACCCCGCTCAGTTAGAGAATGCTGTCGGATCGTTGAGCTGGCAAAAAGTGGTACATTAGTACCGGACACATTTTCAACCAAAACCTGAAACAGTTTGGTGTGCATGATGCTGGGAAGGAGTTTTCGGACTCTGAGGAATGCGTTCGGTCCGTCTACTGCGCAAAAAAAATGATCGATTCTGTCGCGCGGGTTCTCAAGGTAGTATCAAACGATACAGATAAAGAGGGTAGGGACCTTAAACGCGTCGAGGCCTGACCCTTTGAGGGGATAAGGACGTTCGCTAACAAAAACCAGCTGCAGGGGTCGTCGAGAGAATGATGTACAAAGAGGAGAACAGCAAACACTTTTTCCCGCAGATGGGCTCCTTTTCAAGCCAGACTTTACGTGGGAACATCTAGTTACAGAAACCTCCGGGATCGACCGGTATTGTGAAATCAAGATCGGGACGGGAATCACGACCGAACTCGAAGCATTTCGCGGTCGAAGGAAAAAAAAATGAAAAAAAAAAGAAAGTAAGATTTGCAGGAAAGGGGGAGATTTTCCATATCGTTCAAGGCTGGACGGGGGGAGGGCCAGGACGGTACCACCATGCGTTTTCGACTGAGGCAGAGCCCTTGAATAAACACAATCTAACGGCACCGAATCAACACCGACGATATCATCTCATTCCAGGGGCGTAGGCGATCAGGGTCTCCAAGGGTTTAATGGGAGAACGTCCGACGAACGTCATCTCTCAAACCAATATCAGATGTTGGGGAGTAATCGAATAGACAAATAGAGCGAAAAAGAAAAGCCTCCAACCTCAGACATAACCCGCCACAGCTAGATCTCAAATAAAAAAAACAGAGAAAAACCGAACGAATAAACGCTTCCCAACCGCCGGCCAGTAACTGTTTGAAAGTAAACAGGAAAGACACAAGTTCTCAGAAAGGAGGGAGGCCGAATCTACTGTGGACAGGTCGCGCCCTAGAAGAAAGACGCACAAACCCGAGCACTCAAAGACGGGTTCTCGGTTAAACATTACGCGGCGGCATCTGCAGGGGATGCAGGCGTCAAAAAGATCTACTCTCGAAGGAATAGCCTCGCAGTCAGTAGGTCGAAAAGCAGGATAGGCAAAAATAGTACATGCAGCAACGATCTGGGAAGAAAAGAGTAAGAACAAAACATGACAACCTCGACAACCCCTTCGTACAGGGTCACCTGTCGGGAATTCCGTTACCTGTCTAAGGGGGGGGAAGGCAACCCGATCAAGGAGTTGCCGGAGTCGCACTCGGTCAACAACCTGGCTTGGAGCATCAGGTTCAGATCTATGCTCGTCAAGGGGTAACCCTTCGCTAGGAGTGGAAGCCTGGGACGAAGTATGTTTGTCAAACAGGAGATCACCTCGTAGAAGAAAAGAATTCCCTGTCTAGAAACTGCACTAGCTCAAGATAATTCCAAGAAAGTTATCGACCGGTTAGGGAGGGGGGGAAGGGGGCCACTTTACAGTGTTGCTCGTTGGTACGGTTTGTCGCCAGTCTCCTAGTGCAAAGCGGGGACAAAAACCCCCCCGTTCGGGGGGCCTACCAGTGAGGGAGACGGGCTAACAAACAAAACTTTCAAGAGACACTTCCTCTTTCACGGGAGGGGGAAGTGGGGCGCAAACAAAGCATTCACTCCGAAGGAGCAGCTCACAGGGAAAAAGAAGTGGGGACCCGAAACGAGATACCCCCCGCCGATGACTTGGACGCGGCACTGGCAAAACGAGCAACGATCGTTCCTGCAAGAATCAAATGGCTAACTATGGACTAAAATCGTGGGTTGGGGGGGGAGACTTAAACGACTTGGGGTGATAACGTGGGTAAGGGGACCCCTCCGTTCGGACCAAGGAACCGAAGCTAATGTGTCTGGTGGGGTCCACCGTATGACAGGGGTAGTCGGCAGCGCTGCGGGTGGTATTCGGGATGTGTAGAGGGGGGGGGGGGAGTCAGGCATGGGAGGGGGTTTCCTGCCGCTTTAGCTGGCGTCAGTAGGGGGGTCGAAAAGAAAGTCCATAAAACACCAAAAAAAACAGCCACACTAAAGAAAACAGCAGGAGGATGAACAGCACTCGCTCTCGAAGGGAAAAACCTCTCCCCACGACGGGGAACTACAGAGAGCTTTCGTGGAGCAGCTTACAGGAAAAAAAAGGAAGGGCAATAATATATGTCAAATCCACGCCCTTCGGAGGGGAAGAAATTTTGGGGGCTTGTACTAGACCCCGGACCCACCCCAAAGCAGGTACTATGGAAAAGGTCGAACAAGTTTCAACCCCTTCGAAGGACGAGGTGTCGCTCAAACGGTCCAGCTGCACCTATTCCCTGGATTCAGATTCAAGCGCAACGTTGAATATCAAAGAATGTCCACTCTTCTACACCGGTAATCCTGTGGAAGCGGGATCTTTAGGGGAAAACAAAAAACCCCTCAACGCAAAACAGTTTGAAGGTCGATAGGGGGCCAATAAAAAAAGACGAGGGAGAGTGGAGGAAGAAAAGATCTTCGGGGAAGGTATGGGTTCATATGTAACCCGCCAAAACAAAGCAGTAAATCTGTGGGGGAGACTTTCGCGATATGAAGAGCCAAGAATATGGGAAAAAAAAAAAAGCACAGAAAATAAACCATGGTGCGAGGAAAAAGACGGACTACTACAATACCAAAGAGCGATTATTCTCGACGGGTAATTGGCCATGGATGATGAAGGAAGGGCGCACGCAAGGCGTTGATGTAAGGGGAAGAAAGCAGTGTACCGGGGTCAGGGGGGAGGGACACATTACACAACTTTCAAACTAGTGGTTGTCGGCCTGATATCAGGGCGGAATTTGAGAAGGGATGGAGAAAATAGAGCGCAAACGCTCGGTAAACCCGGACGTCAACTCCAGGTTTCGGTCTCAAGGCAACTTGAAGCGAACTCCCAGAGATAATTGCGCTCGGTTCGAAGGGGAGCCAGGGATGTACGTAGCGCTAGATCTTCCAGAAGAGCAAGAGGAAAGTGGGAAACTGGGCATCACAAACGGGGGGACAGAAAGATAATTAGGGAAAACGAGTAAACACACACCAGCCAATTAAATTACCACACCCACCGGGCCAATGTGCATGGCAAAAGGTAATGGGGCGGGGAGGGTAAGGCACATTCGCGTATGTCGAGTTAAGGTAACTATCTTGGACATGGGTGGTCAAAATCGGGTTGATTTTCCGGTGTAAGAATAAGGGACACACACAAGAGGCTTGAATGGCACGACCCAAATTCATCCGTGGGTATTCCAAGAAAAATGCAAGGAGCACTCATAAATGGGGAACAATAGTTGGCGGGGGAAAATCCCAACTTCCTAAGTAAAAACGAAAAACAAAAAGGCAGCTCTCACAAAACAACGGAGTTGAACATATTAGATGAATGGGGGGGGTCTGGCCGAAAGGGGTTATATGAAACGACAAATGCAATTATTGCCTGAAGTTGAATAAAGCCATAGCCTGAGGGGGGGGAGGGCAAAAAAAGCAAAGAGGAAGGCTCGGCCTGGGGAAACGCCCATAAATACTCGCAAAGAGTGGGCGCACCATTCTCCTGAGACAGACCGTGTCTTCCAAAAATGAAAGAAGACCAGATACTCAATGTGGTAAAAGTCACACGCAGACCCGGGGGCAACACATGGTAAGCTTGAGTGAGTGGTAGAATGGGGCTGTGCCCGGAGGGGGGGGAAGAGAAAAGCTGACATTGGGTTGGGCCCTTCGATCGGATCCTAGGCAGCAATATCAACGAAGCCAAAGAAAAGGCAATACTTAGCGTGCCTATAACGATAAGTTTGCCAGAGAAGAGCTCGGGTCCAAAGGACATGAACAGTGGCAAAATCATGATGTGTGATCAGGAGAAAAAATTCGCAGGTAAAACCGCTTGACGAAACACCCATCCTCGAAATAGGAGCTGTTGGTAGATGACATAAAAGGCAACCAGACAAGTGATGCCTGCAGGATCCATCAATAAGAAAGGTTAGAGGTGACGACTTAAGGGATCATCCAGCGGTAAAACCGGAGAGAATACGCGGAAAGGAGGGGGAGGAAAAGAGGGTACTGTTGTACAGACAATGAAATAGCTGTCAGGGGAGTTTGAAACCATATGGGGTTCAGAGAGGAAATTCGGCTTGTTAAGTGATACCACCAAAAGAGTGGGAAAGGCCCGGGGGGGCCGGGAAGTAAAACCCATAATTAAAGAACGCATAGATAGTGGGCCATGCTCAACGAACGTCGGGGGGGAATTTGTACGGCTGACTATTCGACCATAACGTGAGTGACGTTGATGGGGGTAGTGAGGAAACGAAGAAAGGAGAGATAACAACTGATCCGGTTCAGGAAAAATGGTGGAATCCTCACGGCGACGAACAGGAAGCGGCTGGTCGAGAAAAAAAAATTGTTTCGGGATCGAAAGTCGGAACAGGGACTAACGTTGGGGAGGCTCAGGTAAGAGGGGGAGTGTTCCGTTAACTAAAAAAAAACTTCAGGAGGACTCAGCGGAGAGGACTACTCAGGCATAACACTGCCGATAGTCCCGCCTCAGAGGGATAAGGGCCCGTGGGGGAGTGCTTGGCCGGAGTTAATCCGCGGCTTATTCGAGATCGGGTGGGGAAAAAAAGACTAGGAGGGGGGAACGAATAGGCACCGCCAGAATAAAGAGGGCCACAGGTCCGAACTAAACAAAAAACGGCCCAGACTAACAACCCTGATCCGAATGGGCCTTACGCAATTTCATTAAAGGGGTTAAAAATCGCCCCAGCCTCGAATTGGGGTCTCGGAGGGTCAGAGAAGGGGGGAGGCGGTTCCACCGTAGCACGCAACGCTGCGACTCTTTAAGTAGACCAACAAAGCGCTCTTCCTACCGGTCATGCAAAGCTTCCCGGTAAGGAAGGAGAGAAGTTTGAAAGGGGGAGGAGAATCATCATAGCGAGGTATCTCGAAATCAGCCAAAGTTATTTTCTAGGCTCTCCCTGCAAAAGACCAAGGTAGATGGGAAAAAACTCAAAGAGGAAAAGAGGAAGATATGGTTGTTTATAGATCGAACTTGAGGAGAAATCCGGCGTTCACGGCGGGTGGTGGGTGCCCAGACTCTGAAAGAGGAAGCTCAGAGAAGGTGTAAAGATGGCCAATTCACCGCACCCTAACAGGAATTTTTTGGCGACAAGTCGGGTCAATCTGACGATCAAAGTTTAAAGCCAGAGTGAGAAATCGGATAAGGAGAGGGGGCAAATTCCCTGGATGACAATCACGAGGAAAAGACAGATAATTTCCGATAGACCGAAACAGGTCCAAGGCGTAGCTGAACCGGCTCCACGGCCGGGTCTGTTTTGGGCGAAGAGAGGGCATCCAGGAGGGAAGAGGGGTGGGCCAAAAACTGGTAAGAAGGACCGGAAATGGGGTCCACCCTGTGCCTGGGTTGGGGAGGGGTATGTTGGAGGGAGAGAGATGAAAGGAAAAGCGTAGGCAAGAACAGCCAGAAAGGTCGACCTCAGGGATGCCAGGCAGACCGGCGAGCAACAGGTGGAAGAGGTTAAGAGGCTTATGCAGCATTCTAAAAATCGCCGTGACTAGAACGGACGGTTTCAGCGGTAGGGTTAGGTCGGCATGCCGTGTAGGTCGAGAAGTGAATCGGAGAAAGGTTCAGGCCAAACATGGGAGAGCAGCGCCATGCTGGTGGGTATCATTATGGGGAAGGAAACGGAAAAAGAAAACGGGGGGAATGGTTGGGTGAAGGTTCACTTAACCAGAGTGATTCTTTCTGCACATATGCTACATCGGGCAGGCTTCTTCGGGCGGGGGGGAAACGGTGAGACTGGGAGGGGGAATGGATGCGAAGCCAACCGAGAGGGAGAAGGGAAGAGGAGGTCTTACGCCCGGGGCACTCCGGTCGGACTGCTCAGCCTGGGTTATGGAAAAGAGAAGGAGCTTAAAAAATGAAAGCAAGGGTTCAGAGAGGGGTGGATTCAGGTTCCGCAAGCAGAGAAACGACGAGGCTTGTCCGAAAAGTCAGCGGAAAGGTAGAAGGGGGGATACGCCACAAGCGTGGAAAGGAAGCCTAATAAGAACACGTTTACCGGGCCAAGGGGACGCAGAGAAGTCACTTTTAGAGGGGAAGTACCTGTACAGGTAAGAATCTCCTTAACGCAGGAGTCTCCTAGGTACAGTAGTCAAAGTGGGAGCAACGTTGGATTGTCGCCGTGGGGAGAGAAGGGAATAGCCTCGATCAGGCAACTTTGGAGTAGCGGAACCTGCAGGAACGTTCGTCAGCCTCGGCCGTGTCAGGGAGAGGCAGAAGAGAGGGGGAACCTATGGCCAAGATCTCTCAAATCCGCGAAATACCGGCACAAGGGGGGGGAAGTCGCTCTAATGCAATTTACTAAACAGCTCCTGCCTTAAAATATAAACGCCCCGGAAAGGGGGAAGGGTAGGGGTAGCGCCTGTGTTCTGGTACCTTATCTTGCACCTGTGCGGCATGTGCTACAAGAAGATGCGGAACAAAAGGAATCTCACCGGTAGGGGGGACATAGGCAGTAGTATGTCGGCCGATCGGACCCGCAAGCGGGTAGCTGAGACTCGAGGTTGTCGGAGAGGGGCCCACGAAAAGGAGGGCGAATACTGCTTACGATGGTGATGGCGGAACAAATTCGGAATAGAAACCCCTCAGGGCCTTGACCCAAAGAAAAAGAGGGGGGTGAGGTGTGACTGCTGCCGAGAAAGGATGGTAGTTTCGGGATCGGCAACTGGCTTCCTTCCTCTCGTTGGACATCTTCGCGCTCGGGTCGGCGTCCCGGAAAAGGGAAAAAAAAAAGCTCAAAGCGAGAGGGGGGAGAGGAGGTTAGCGGGAAGCTATGACCTTGGGTGGATATAAACAAAAAAACCCAGGGAGTATTTAAAATAGAGAAAGATCGATTGCAAAAGCTACCTTCACCTACCCCTTTCCCAATGTCCGTGAGAGAATCGGCTTCTTGTGATCGTTTTGGGGGACAAAAAGGGGAAGCGGCTCTCCGTTCAGCGACGGAAAGCTTCATCGCAGCTCTAGTATGTGTGCCTGTACACAGTGGTCGCGATTGCAGAGTGAGTTAAGATGCCGATAAGTTTAATGCAGGAGCTTCACCTTATTTCACACCGTCTAGGCTCATCGGCTGTAACCGGAACCACTTACTTTTTCTAAAAGATACGCCATTTTCTCTTTCTCTTGAACTTATTTAGTGGTGTGAACTTGATAGGCGGCCTGCCAAGATAGGGGGCAAATATGTTTGAACGGTGTTTTTGTAGGTGGAATCGCGCTACCAGACAATGGGATAGGATGTGCTGTAGGGTAGGACCGTGGTCCTTAGTCATGTGTCCATAACTGCATTTCACACTTTCCTTTTCATCGAGTGAAGGGGGGGGCCGGTAAAGGTCCGCAGGAGAGGGGGAAAGTGAATAGCTAGGGTTTGGAGCCACTGTCTGGTGGCGTGATATGCACTATAACTGGTAAGAGGGAGCGGCTAGCCTAGCTGATGCGTTACTGGTCTAACGGCCGGTACATCTACTGTAATCATCTCTATCCGCGTCCGGTAGTATGAGCGAAGGAGGGGGTCCGAGATGCTCGTCTAGATCCTGCTGCACAATTTGCTGAAGGGATCCATTCTGTGTCTTGATTGTCCCGTAAGCTAGTCGCGATTATAATCTTCGCCTCTAGCATCATTATCTGTCCACCGGCATGCGCGACCTTAAAAGTGTGGCAGGGAGATCTCTAGATATTAAGTAAATGCGAAGGGATTAGTGACATGTATGGTCAAAAGTTGATCAGGAGAAATAACTTAAATACCAGCCTATAAACCTGTCCAGGGTCTGCGTTGTGAGAGAGGGAGGCGGGCGGAGGGATGTGAAGGAGAATGGGCGCGTCTGATGGAGAAATGGATACGTCCTAAAGTAGCGGGAGATTGATGGGGTTTCTCTTGACGGTCTGCAAGCTTTCTTCCTTGTGCATGCAACAATGTTAGGTCGATAAGGTGGGCGGGGGGTTGTCTACTTCACGAAACTTTGGACGGTGATCTGAGATATGTAATAGGATGTGGGAGGGTCGACCTTCTATAGTGTGTGCGGGTCTGTCCTTCCCGATGGGCGAGGTGGGGTGGTTGATCTGCTTTCGTTAGTCTGTATTGTCTACGTTCGGCAGAGCAGTACCCCTTGTGGCTCGGCGGAAGTACTATTCAGTGGGGGAGTATTTGGCTAATAACACAACGATTTTTGACTTTATGTGGATGGGAGGCAAAGGTCTTCCTACAAAAGTCATTGCATCACTATCTAAGGCGGGGACACCTAGAGAAGGGAGAAATTGAATTGTGACTCATTAGAGTAGTTGGCTCTATGCTAAGATCAGCGGCCGCTTTTTGTTGCTGTAGCTATTAAGGTTCGCTGAAAAGCGTACTGTGGCGAGGGGAGGTTCGCGTGGTAAGTCTAGCCAGACTGCGATTAAAAATGAGCCCTGAACCCCTTAGTTGGGTTGGTCTCACAGAAAGAGACCTTCTACAGGTCATCGACAGAGAGTTGATCCAGCAGGGCCCCTCGAGTGCGTAAGAGCGGCTATAGTCTATGAAGGCGGTTGGATCACTAGTTCATACAGCAATGTTGATTTACTACGTATCTATAAAGGATTCAGGGCTCTCTGTTACTCTGAGCGTGCAAACTAGAAGTAATAAAATGGGGGGACTGGGAAATAATAGATCATTCTGTGAAGTGTCGCTCGGCGACGGTACGAGGGGGGAAATATTGCCGGAAGGTGGGGGAACGGTACCGGAGGGGAGGGTTCGGGGTTCGGTCAAGGCTGGTTTTATGTCATTCTGTCGAAGTAACCTCGCATTTGGTAGCTTCCAAACGGAAAGTACTGATATCCCGGTATGGGATGTACTTCACCCGTTACACGCTTTCTCACTATCATGTAGAATATGCGGGAGAGAGTGCAGCTCAGTTTCCTGGACTGTATTAAGGAGGCAGTGGGGCAATCGCTGACGGGTCCAGCACAAAGATCATCTACAATTTCTCTCGGTGTGAATGAGGAAATGGGAAGGCTCTCGTCAGCGTTATATATGATTGGAGTGAGGCATGGGAAAAACCTCGTAGAACGCTGGATTGTGAGTTTACCTACTCCTGGCTGAGTTCAAGGAGAGGCACCACGGAGTAATTCTCATATCCCATTTGTCGCGTACTCTCTGGATAGGAGGGTGCACCCGCGTCTTTTTGGTGGGCGGCGAGTGGACCGCCCGCAATCGAGAGTGATCGGCTAGCGACAGAGCTTCCCTACTCTCCCCTCTCCCTCTCCGCTATCCTATCTTTACATCTCTTCCGAAAACGGAGAGCTTTCTAACCCCCATGGCTAGATGCGAAGGACTTCTCTAGAAGAACCTCCGTTGCCTTGGGTTAAGTGGTCATCTCGGGGATCTGTTTACTCTTGCTTCGTCAGAGGCAGAAACATCCTAAGGGCCTCTCAGGTCATGTTGCTGCCAGTCGGGACATAACGAGCCAGTGCCCTGGTACGACAAACAGGGGTCTGAGGAACCGCCCGAAAAAGTCTTCTCATGGAACGACGTTCTAGGGGATAGACGAGAAAATGCAAAATCAAAGACGTCAGAGGCTGGCAGGGTACTGACCTCGAATCAGAAAATGCTCGCATCACGTAAACAAGCAAACGCCGCCAAAAAGGGGAGAAGAGAACATCTGTGATCAAACGCCTACCTGGCACTATAATCACACGAAAGTCATAACAAAAAGCCAGGACAGACAGACGCCAAACGAGAGAGAGGTGATACGGCCGAAGAAATCAAAACAATGCGCCCTACTCCGGCATTAAATCAAAACACCAAGGGCGGATCTCTACAAAGACTGGTAAGCATCGGCCATGCTCTAAGCGAAGAAAATCTCTCTGTATTCGGGCAGTCCTGCAGCAAGGGGGGCGACACGATGGGGGGGGGGGGGGGGGGAGAGAAGAGGAGCATCGATAGAGGAATCAATCGAACAAACCAAAAACCCCTCTACAAACCCCTCACAAGGTTTGTCACACCATAAAAAAAAGGTACTTTCCGGCAGGGGGAACACGGTTCACGGAAAAAAGAAGCTTGACCGGATTCAAACGAAAATCGGTCCCGAAGTGAGCGGTAAACAAAAAAAAAACTGCGGCAACTTTTAGAAGGAGAGCAAGTGGAATCGTAGGGGAAAAGATCTGGGTTTTCCACCAGTAGAATGCCACGACACGAAAGGGAGGCTCGCAGAATTCCGGAAGCACTAATGAAGAAATTTGCAAAAAATTATGTGGGAGGGATGGAAAGAAACGGATTTAGGGAAGGGGGACTAACCACTCGAAAACCGCCTTGACCGAAACCGTCCCGAAAGTAGATCGAGGACAAAAGTTGGAAAGCGTCCATGCGCTTGAAAAAAAAGAGGGGGTGAGTCGCCAATAAGAGAAATCCTCCGGAAGGAGAAACCTAGACAACAACTGGTGCCAAACGGGAAAAGAAAACCCCGCTAGGAATGGAGGAAATAACTGAGCAAAAGAATCGCGAGGAAATGCTCCTAGAAGGCAGGACCGGGATGGAAAGAGCCTCCGGTTGTGGTGCGTACACGTGATTCATTGTCATACACGCGGCCAAAAGTCTTAAAGGTCCGGTTCTATCTGGGGAGGGAGGTCAGACAGGGCACCATTGTCGTGTAGAAAGAGCAGAAAAACATTGTTAGATCCTTTCGGGGGGAGAAAGGGGTGGTTCGTTAGGGGAACACATGTCGGGGGGAACGACCAACCTAAAGTGGAGTTGCCTTATTTTTTCTGTCAATAACTCTAAAAGTGTCAAGGCAAAACACACCCCGGCGCCTAACACATAAAAATTTGAATCTCATCAGACCTAGAATTGAAAAAAACAAAGGGGACGCGGGGTCAGGAACTAGACGAAAGGAAAGAAGGGTATAGCAAAAGTTGCGTAGCTAGGGGGGGGGGGGTTGTAGAGGAAAAAAACCGGACCCACTGTGACGAGGTGTCCGGCTCAAGTACGCAACGCCGGGGGAATAGCAGGGGGGTTCTAAAGGAACGAAAAGGGAAGGGATGCATATGACCAACAGCCGGACTGCCCGTGGACGATAGCAAATGAAGTTTGGGACGACGAATGTCGAAACCTGATCGACAGGGGAGCTCGGCGGCTGGCTTGTCTTGGACAGACGAAACAAACCACAAAATCATAGTGAGGGAGCGATACGAAAGAAAAAAGACATCAGTCTGAGCAGGAGATTAAAATAGGGGAGGAATGTGGGGGTGACAGATTCCATGCAAAACCAATCAGGACAATCTTTGGGGGTTTAGTTATCGAATAAAAATATATCCGAAAATGGGGGACAACCAAGAAAAGCGCGGGGTGGTAATGATACAAAAAACTCCGCCATCACTCTGATACTGCTGACAGGATGGGTGTCCGAAGTCAGACTACTTTAAGTCAATCAGTGCACGTGAGAGGGAGGTAATAAAGCGAGAAGGTCAAGCACTCATGGTGGGTAAGGTTAGGTCAACATCACGAAGATGTTTAGCCCCTAACGGGTGTGATGCAAAACGAAGCAGGAGAATGGGGGGGGGGGAAAGGTTAGGCAAGCAGGGCGAGTTCTCTGTAACTGCTGACAGGTTGTGTAGGACAACTGGAAGAAGCAAAAGGAGGTGGCACCTCGAGTAGTGGTAAAATTTGTTCATTATCAAATAACTTCTCCCGCGAGAAAAATGTCAAACAGGTCCACCACACTTTTATATGCGATCGAAAACAATTAAAAGGTCAACTCACGGACAGTTGCATTGCCCAGGTCCTGTATGAGGTTAACTGGAAAAACCAATCGTGGGGGCATAGTCAGGGGAAGAAAGGAGCGGGTCCTTACAATGGTGCAAACTCGGCTAAACGTTTTCTTTAATTGGGGAACCACCTAATGTAATCAGCGGAGAGTCACGCCACGGGTCATCCGAGGTGGGGGGGGAACCAGCGGTGGCGGAAAAATGACCTAAGGTTTTCCAAGAGTGCGTTTAAAAGTTAACCTTTCTCATCACCGCCCCCAACAAATAATCTACTCCGTTCTAAAAAACTCACAACGATTGTCGCGGGGGGGGAAAAGTTGTTGGGGTGATGCGGAGGCGACTATAAACAAAAAAAAAAAAAATTAGGAGTTCTAGTGAAGGCCTTACTTTTAATATTACCCCTCATCCTGATTAATGCGCTGGAAAAAGGAGGGGGAAATTAGTATGGGTAAAAGGAAAGAAACCCACGTTGGTCCTTATTAAGATTCCTGTTACCCCTAGAACGAACAATCGGAAGCAACACCGAATAAAAAGGAAAAGGGCCTAAGGGGGGAGTACGGGCGGATGGGTTAATTGTTGGTGCCGATGGCGCATAGAGAATCTTAACGAATTGGTGGCCCATGACATCTAAACAGGCGCGAAAAAAAGAGAGCAGAGAATTGAACGGAAAGAACTTCGAGACGGGAGTATATAGTGGCCTATGTACATAGGAACAAACGCTAGGACAACGGCAGAAGTTGAAACCGCAGAGGGGATTTGAAAAGGGAGAAAAATGTCAGGAGCCGTCGTCAACGAAACCCACCCGCCTGGGGGGAAATCGAAGAGGGGGAGGCAACCCTAACCCAACGGGAACCTGGGTAGGAGAAGATCGAATAGCCATGTAGCTTGCAGTCTGATATCATCCAGAAAAAATAAATCCTTTCGACTTACGCGAGCTGCGGAAAATTGAGAGGTATAAATGAAAAATGGGGAGATTGATTCTTGGAGGGGAAAAAAAACTAAGGGCGATATAGCCAAGGAATTAAAAACAGAGCGTGCCCTTGGGGTTTCCGGAATCACACAATAATGCATAACTCCTTCAAAGAAAAGTATGAAGGAATACTTGATCAGGAAAGTGGCGGAATGGAATCTAGACTCCAGAAGGGCTTGGAGGTGAGCTGGGGAGAGGGGGAACTACTAATCAAAAGGATAAGGGGGGTCTCGAAAATGACATGGATAACCGTTTCTAAAGCGCTTGAATCTGAGGTCCGCGGCGACATGGCGTAGCGACAGGGGCGCGGACGGGTAACACCAGAGTAAAGAGGGGGAGGGGTGCGTGTCTGAAAAACAACAAAGTCAAAAAGCGACGATCACACTCGAAGTTACGTCACTTCCGGCATCGTCCAAGCCTGAACACAGCGGAAGGAGGAAGTCGTTTGTAAGCGGGGAGGGGGATCCTCGATCAAGGGGGGCGTTAAAAAAAACCCTGTGCGTTCTATGAGAGGTGTTTGAGCGGATTTAGTCCTACCAAAGGCAGCCCAAAACGAAGGGCGGCAACCTACATGGTTATGAAAGAACCACGCAAATCCCGACAAAACCACCAAAATTGCGGAAGAAGAACCAATGGGAAGGAAAGGGGAAATAAAAAGACTACGGGACGTAAAGCGTGAGCCCTCATCGCGGACGGGCGTCCTGAGCATGTCGACAAGGGAAACTACCAAACCAGAGGTCAGCGTCCAAGGGAAGAAGATCTTCGAGCTGGCAGGGAAAGACGACTCTCCGTGACTAAAACTATCAGAAGCGCGGGGGATTTAAACAGTTGGGCCAAGTTATTGCCGGTTATCGGCTGCTCAAGACCGGACAGGAAGAAAGCGACTGGCGAGAAAAGACCTCCCACGATATGAATTGTACAAAATCTGGGGTGTTTTAAACCCATATAGGCGATACGGGGCGAAAGGGATTTGCCCAGGAAGTGGCCCCAGAGGAACCAAAAAAAAAAGTTATTAAGAAAGTCATACGCCCCGAAAAAGGGGGGAAATCTTGCGTTGAATTCGGGCGATCAGGGATTTCAGAAGAGCAGGAAGCCGAGGGTCTCGTGGGGGCAAAACAAAATCCTGTGAAAATCCTCAAAAAAACATTTCAAAAAAGGGGCAAGGGGGAGACAGACCGCACCTAGGAGACTGGACCTAGCACCGTAGCCGGGACCGGGGTTCTCAAGGAAACCATAACAGAGAGATCGGTGGAGCCAAGGGAAGAAAGGGAACAAGGTAGGAAGAAGGGGGTCAAAGGGCAGAAGGGTCGAGTGGCAGGGTGTTTTTTCGGAAAGTACTAGACAGAGAGTCGTAGGCGCGACAAAAAAACCGTCAAAGGAGAAACTAGAGGAGTACCTGCGAAAGAGAGAGGGGGAATACGCAGCAGCATAGGAGGCCGCAGTAGAGTCAACCGTTCCGCGGGTGAGGGAGGTTCGGTCAAAGGTAGCGCGAAGCGGGGGAGTTGCTGGGACGGAAACGAAATAGGCGAATCGGGGTTTGGCGGGAGGGTTCCTAAGTAGGCCGGAGGCAGGTGTTTGTTGCGGCTGGGAAGTCCGGGCGGGAACGGGTTGTGTCTTTTCTTCAGCGGAGCATACGATCTGGTCGCACTGCTAGTAAAGGGAGGTTTGCGAGAGGGGGGAAGAAGAGGCACCACCACCCGAGATGGTAGGAAAGGCCGGGCGGAAGGCGAACGGCTTCAGGACCTGCGGGGGGTAGGCGCAACTGGAAGACAAGCGGAAGGACGTAGTCTGATCTAGGGGGATTCAACTCAGAGAAGAAAAGCAACGAGCCGTGCGGGGGCACTTCAAGGAAAGCAGTACCGGGGAAAGGGCCGAGATTGCTACACTTGAAATAAAAACCCAAGGGGGATTTTCGGGGAACCGGTCGACAGCGCTGCCGGGCTCAAAGGGAATAAAACTGGAGGAGTGCCATGAGGGGAAGGCGTGGATCGGAGAGGCCTCACTTTAACGGGGGGGTCGGCAAATCCATGGGCACAAAGTAGCGGGAGGGCACACCAGGGGGGCGGTGGAGAGGGGGAATCTCAGGCTACGTCAAGGCTCATGTGAGGAGCTAAAAAAAACGGAAGTCTGAATCGTTCAGGCAAAATCGATGCAGTTACTGGGTAGCGCGCGAGAGCTTGGGAAAGGACAGGTCGAAATTCCGAAAAAAAAAAAAAACACGACAGCTCGTCTCCTGTCGAAGAAAGAACCCGGAGACTAAAAGGGGAGACTCTCCAATCACCGAACAACTCCTGCCCGGTCATAGAAAACCCGAAATGTGAAGGGGGTTAACAGGTTTCAATGATATCTTCCTATGTCCATCAAAGAGAACAGCTAAAAAACCGACTCTCCAGAAGGGGAGGGACATGGAAGGAGGCGAGAGAAAGGCGCCGAGTGCGGACGAGGCCGATGGGTCATCTCGCGGAAAGGCACACGTGCCGGCCGCCAAACTGTATAGAACAGAAAGAGGAAGTTGCCAAATAGGAAAAAAGGGAAGGACAGGGGGGGTTGGTGAAAAAAAAAGCGCGCCGAAAAAAAAAAAACTCCATGGAGTCGTCGCGGGGAGGGACCGTCACCTTCTTGACCCAAGACAATGCAGAGTCGCAGCAAAGAAGGGGAAAAGGCGCAGTTGGGAGGAGACAGGCAACAACAAAAAAGAGGGGAGAAAGAGAGAGATCCAGAAGTCCTTCGCGTCCCAAGGGACACAGCCAAAGGCGTCTTGGGGTAAAACAAGAAGGGGGGGATGTCTCCACGCGACGAAACGGTATTCAGAGGAAATGCCAAAAATCACCAATCCAAGAAACCGCTCAAGAAACGACTTATAAATCCCTCTTGTGAAAATAGTGAGTGGCGGGAGTCCTCAGAGGAGCATCCTCTCATTAGGTTTAACCCCGCGGGGACGAGGGGAGATGGTGTACGACCCCTCGGAAGAAAAAAGGAGGATGCCAGTGACTATGCCGACTTAACCAGGACGTCACGGAGATTAAGGATTTTTTCGCTGGGAACTTGGCCCACAGGGTAATAACCGGACAGGGTAACCTTCACAGGGACAGGGGGATCGTGGAATTGGGGAGGGTGGTCGGGTGAAGCAGGAGAAATGTTCAGGCCAAGCATCGGCGCGAGCGATGACGGTGACTGTCGAGAAAATGAAACGCGGCGACCGCTACAAGATCGGTAGACAAGCGGAAAACGCTCGTTCAAGGTCTCAATCGGCCGGTAATCGCACAGCTGCAGTGGTCCTAATCATATCGAGCGTAAGGCCAGAAGCCAAACGGGGGAAAGAATAGGGAAGAGCTCCTGGTACCGAAAAAAACGGAAGGGACGACATCAACGCTCGTTCCGTAAAAGCCAAAGCGACGGGAGAGTACCTTCCTGTCGACCCCTGGGGACGCCATTTTGCAAACACAACGCAAACGTCAAAGAAAAAAGAGTCGGGTGAGGCCAACAGGGCGGTCAGAAAACGGCAATGGAACGGGGAGTGACTCTTACTTTTACCGAAAAACGACGCGAGGTTCTCCTCAGCGAAGCTGAACCCGAAAAACCGGGGAAAAGCACCATCCTCTAGATCAAAACGGCCCCCAGGAGTCAGTACAATGGGCGGTGTAAGGTTCCCAGTCTCGAAAGATCTTCCTCTACCAAACTCTCAGGGGGTAAAAAGGTCGCCGAGATCCAGGCAACGAGAGCAGCAAGAAGGCAAAAAGATCAGGCCGCACGATCAAATAAGAAAAAGATACAAACGACCGGGCAAGAATGAACAAAGCAGAAGAATTGAAAGATAGGGAAAAAGTGGGTCCATAATAACTCCGAAAAACCGAGGAACGAAAAAGAGAGGACCGGAAATCGAGGCTTGAATTTCGAAGGACCTATAAAGAAAACGAAATCACAACAAAGAAACCGCAATGGGGATCGTAATACTGCGGGGAAGCAGATTCATTCAAATCTCTTAAAAAGGAAGGGTTCTAGTCCTGTCATCAGGAAGAGGCAGACAATTCTAAGGTGGCATTGATAACTTCAGCTCATGCAACTAAATCAAAAGAGAGAAAAGCGGTCCAGAACAAAAAAAAAAACAACCAACGAAAACCCCGAAAGTGCACATGTGTCACCCATTGCGGCTGACTTTAATACTTGGAGTCCGTACCAAAAAATAATCCACTCGAGGGAACGGAGAGACCATATGGGAAAAAGGCCCTTGGGACATCGGGAAGACGAACCTGGGCGGCCGGGTCTCTCGGAAAGGTTTATGCTTTCGGGAAGTACGTTTGGGTCACAAGGAAAAAAAGAACAAAAAAAGCAGGATAAAGGGAAGGAAGGGATAACGCTAAACTTCACTGAAAGGGGGCAACTATTGGAAAAAAAAAACAAGGAATTAACCAAGGGGGTGATGGGGGCCTACGGTTCGGAGAGGTCGCTGGGGAGACGAAGGGGAACGGAAGAAATTGACGAAACCCCCGTCCGCCAAAAAGGTGGAGCGGTGTATACCACAACAAGCTTAACAAGTCCCTCACCGCTGTTTCGTGCCAGATACGAGCAAGTAAAAGGACAGTAAAAAAGGGAAAACAGCCCGATAACCGAGAATAACAAAAGTGCGTCTCGATTACACGGATTAAAATTACCAGGGAAAAAAAGGATCAAAAAGACAGTCAGAAAGGGAAGAGGAAGACCTGCAGAGAACCAAACTGTTTGGTAGAGGCAATGAGGCTTCCTAAAGGGTGGGGAAATCACATTATTTCCTACCCTATTCTCTCCGTAAAAAAACCTCCCGGAGCGAAGAGGGGGATTAAAAAAGGGCCCATTTCTTTGGCACGGTGTTCAGGCTCAGCCTTCTGGCCCTAGGGGGGGAGAGTGTGAAAGGTGTGGCGCGGGGGTTTTTATACAATGGGTTAAGGGGGGGGACGAACTTTCGTGTGAGGAATGGTCCTGGGTGGGATCCAGGCTGAACGGGGAGACAAGGGCACCTATAAGGAGAACTTCTTAATGACACACGGCTCCTAGAGAAAAGACCAAGCATTAACATGGCCCACTACGTAAATAACGAGGAGTTGTTGACCGACGCTTAGACCAAGGGGTACTAACCTGCAATGTCTCTAAAAGTGATGAGCAAAATCGTACCGGCACGACAGAATGTGCTGGGTGACGCAAAATGTGCTCAAAGAAAATCTTTACGATTTTTGCACTAAAACACCTTTCAACCTGGTCAAAGGATTCGAAGTGGGGGGGCGCTACAGAATAAAAGAAGGAAGGGGCATATCACAACGAACTTCCTTAAGGCTAGAGCCATGAATTGGTCCGATCCACTTTCAGGGACACGGAAGCGAAAATCGTGTTCGATCAAATAGGAGCTGGAGGTTAAACTAAACACC
>Ga0179593_1640377_pt1 | contig 22191 bp, 29 predicted proteins | sample CZODoug2_1_08_16_FD_185931 | JGI IMG/M metagenome (GOLD analysis project Ga0179593, IMG submission 185931) | Vadose zone soil fungal communities from Angelo Coast Range Reserve, California, USA - CZODoug2_1_08_16fungal (PacBio error correction) | ecosystem: Environmental > Terrestrial > Soil >...
GAAAACCCAAAGGTCCGGACGGCTCCGCAAAGCCGATCGCTCACCACAGGAAAGCAAAGGACATGTCCTTTAGTTCGGAAGTAAAAGAAATAAGACCACGGCGGCAGCAGAAAGGCTGCGGCGATCACAAAAAAAAAAAGGATTTCCGGAGGCGTCGTCTCGGGAACAGGCACCGTCCGGAACTTTGGATGGATAACCAGCAGTCGTCTTCTGGGGAGGAGGAGGGGGGAGGCACAAAAAAACTAAATCGAAAAAAAAACAGACTAGTAGGCCAGCGTACTACGATTCCGATGACACAACTGACGATCTTCTCCGCCCTGATCACAAATATTGGGGGGCGCACTACAACGGCATCCTGGGAAAAAAAAGACGGGAAAAGTCAAAAAAGGGAACGTACACTTTCAAGGGAAGGTCATGCCGGACCCAGGGGTTGTGGGGGGGGGTGGGGGGGGGTGGGGGGGGGGGGGGGGGGGGGGGGGGGGGGGGGTGGGTGGGGGGTGTGGGGGGGGGGGGGGGGGGTTTCGCTCCAACTCAGAAACTTCATCACCTCTTCAACTAGCTGGAAAAGGGGGAGAACGGCCCTCTAGGGGGCAGGATGGGCGTTAAAAAAAAAGAAGGAATCGTCAGGCTAAGAAACGCTTGCGCAATCATCCTTCAAACATGTCGTGCAGAAAAAAGCAAAAAAAGAACTGGCACCGTTCGCAGAAAATCAGAGGGAAGCCGGGGGAAGGGGGAAGGAGAAAGGATCACTGAGGGAAAATACACAGGGGAAAAAAAAATTTCCGCTTGGCTGAACAGGCTTTCAGGGCAGGTCTTTCAGGCTCAAAGGCTGCTCCGATCGTCTCGACGATGGAAAAAAACCTCGGGAAAAGAAGAAAGAACTACGAAAGGAAACTTTTGAGGTGAATTTCTCATCAACTTGCATCAGTTTCGTCGCGACGCAGGCAAACACGGCTATGCGACTCTCGACGTTCAGGACAAGGGTGAAGAAGAAATTAGATCTTAAGAAGAAAAAACAGCCTCGAAGTAGATCATCCACATCCTCCTATTGCGGCTCTCAAGGGAATACTATCTTCGGCACATAAATACTCTCGGACTAAAGGCCAAAAGGAAAGCCTACAAACCGGGTCTTCAATGACATCGACCATTCGCTGACCGGGACGGCGGGCCGACCGTCAAGGAAGGTAATAAAAGGACAGCGCCGCCGAAAAAAAAAAAGCGGGGTGGGATAAAAAATCTAGCAAGGGGTCCGGGCAAGCGCGTCTATTTTTCCGGCGGAGAGGGAGGCCGCTGAACGAATTCACCACCCAGAGGCCTAAAAAGGGACTGCGGGAAATACTGAAAAGGGAAAAAAAAAAAAGAAAAAGACCGGGGAAGGCTCTAGAAAAAAAAACCTCTCGATCGTCGACGGCTCCTATTCCTCGCATCGAGTAATCTCGTGCGAACTTCGTGAAACCCTCACCTAAAGCGTTGACACAGCCCAAAGGGGGACGTGCCGAAGAAGGTGCTATCGAGGGGAAGGAGGAAAGATCTTCGCCCACAGCTCTCAGGCGGCATAAACCCTAAAAGAAGCTCACCGACGGCTCACCAATCAGAAATATAAAAGACAAGGAGAAGAAAACTCAGAAAAGAAAGGAGGTTTCAAAAAGGAGGAGATCACAACAAAAGGGGAGAGGGAGGAAGGGTTTCGGCGATGACGATGAAAAGGCCCTTTTTACATGTGCCGGCCTGCTTTCGCGGTGTTTATCTCTGTCGCAGAGTGAAAGGAAAACTAGTGGTGAGCCGGGGGTAGAAGGAGGAGAATTCGGGAGGGGGGTCTCCCAAGAAGGTTTCGGCATTCCCCCGGAAAAGAGGGGGCCAGGGTCACCAATCCGTTTGCTGGAAACAAATGGGAGGGTCGAGGTTTGGGGAAAAAAGGGGAAGTCATCTGAAGGGGAGATCGCGAGTGGGGCGGGGCTATCTCGCCGGTGACGCGGGGGGGTCGGAGATGTAACGAAAGTATCCAGCCAAGGACTGAATAGAGTGAACAAAGGGGTATAGGTTCCGGAAGCTGGTGGAAGGGGAAGCGAAGCGCCGCTCACCAAACTGTCTCGCCGAATAGGGAGTTCAGGAATCACCGAGTCTGATAAGAGGGGAGGACCGAGGCCGTGCCGGGAAAAAAGAAAATCAAAAAGCCTTGGGGGAGACTTCGCCAACAATGTGGCTTCTTGAAGACGATGCTAAGCTGTAGATGTGGTGGAGGGGAGCTCACCGCTGAAGGGAGGGCCAAAAGGTGAAAAGATGATGATTTTGAAAGGGGGAATAGGGCTGGAGAGGGGGGGGGGGGGGGTGAGAGAAACGAGGGAAAAAAAAAAGAGAAAAAAACATGAGAGGGAAGGGGCTCGTTTATCGTGCTGAGGCCTGACTAAACTGATAAACCGTTGTTGGACGTCTTGTATCCGGGGGGAGCGGGTAATAGAAAGAGGTCATTAATGGGGGATCCTCCGAGGGGTTTGTTCCTGTAACTTCATCTCTGCTGAACGGGGAAGACCGAGGCCGCTGGAAATGAGGGCCTTGAAAAAAATGGGGGGGGAGGCTTCTTCCCGAAAATCGTCGTATTTGTCCGAAGGATCAAGGAAAACTTCGGCTCCCTCTAGACTATTTCTCTAATTCACAGGTGAAAATATTCAGGGGGGAGAACTGCTCCTCGCTTTTGGATTTCTTCTCCTCTTTCAGGAGGAATCGAAGCGAAAAAAGATTCCCCTAAAGGAAGGAGATACTTGGGGGGGAAAAAAAACTAGTTTGAATGCGGGTACGTACGTTTTTCTACAGGCGCAGGGACCTAGCGAGGGGAAAAGTTTTCGGGGAAAGAAAAGGACGGGGGGGCGAATATTTTTGCCCGGGATTTCCCTGGATTAAAAAATGGAACAGAAGGGGGGGGACGACCTTTCGGAAAAAAAAGCATACGGAAACATCGGAATCGTCGGCAAAAGTGGCGTTGAAAAAAAAAAATTCCAAAAACCCAAAAGCGGGCGGCGTGGCTGTGGTAGAGGAGACCAGAGCCCTAGGGAAAAAGTATTTTGACAAAAAAAAAGCATCAGGGGTGTGGTTGGGTGGGGGGGAAGTAAGGGGATGTGGAAAAACCGACGACGCAGAAAAAGCCGAATGAGGTGGAGGCTCGACGTCTCACCGAAAAAAAGAAAGCGTGGGGGGGAGGAAAAATAGTAATCCGGTAAAGGGGGAAAAGACATTACGAGGAGATTTCGCCTTTTCGCGTTGGGTGAAGAAAGGGGGTACGGAAAAAAAGATTTTAGGGAAAAAAAGTTCTTCTCGTTTCCAGGCTCCTTTAAGGTCTCACCAAAAAAAGGAGGATGGGGAATGTAAATTATGAGGGAAAGAACGCCACAAAAAATCGTCCGCCGGCTCGCGAAGCCGATTCGATCACCACAGCATACTTGATCGGTGGGGGGGGGGGGGGGGGGTGGAAAAGAGAGAAATCATTCAAAAAAAATGTTCGTCAGAAAAAACAGCGTTTCTCTGTCAAGTCAGTGTAGACGCTAGCCTAAGGTAGGCGGGGAGAGGGCTTCGCGGCGTTAAGGGGGAGAGGATCCGCGTCAACATAGGTTGGGTCGTCGCTGGCCTGGTCGGGAGAAAAAAAACGAAAGACTCACGAAAGTAAACACATAAAGATAAGTGGGGAGGACGATGAAACCTTCTGAAGAAAAAGAGAAACTTATAACAAAGGTCCGGCGGAACGTCATCCTGAATCCTCGAAAATACGTAACAGGCACGTGAAAAAAGAGACAAGCAAGGAGCCAAATAGGAGGGAAAAAAAGATAACCGGACACTTCATCTGCTCAAACCAGGAGGGAGAAGGCCAGCAGAGAGTTTCTAGAAAAAAGAAGGCGGCTAAAAAAGAAACCCGCTTTCTGCAGCGAGGAAATAAGCATTGCCAGTCAAAGATAAAAAAACTAAATAGGGGGGGACGGCAAGACGTAAATCGCTGTAAGGAGGGAGGGAAGGGCGCTACATCTTCGCAGATCATCGCGACGCCAGGGGCAGGCCATTTCCTGGGCAAGAAGGCGGCGCGAGGAAAGTCATAGGGGAGACAGGGGGGGCAGAAAAAAAAGCATTTCACCGGCAAAAACCGTCAAAACTCTCCTATCGACCTACCGCAAGACGCGGCGCTATATCGCCGGAGGGGAGCATGACGGGGATCCCAAAGAAAAAACGGTCGGATGTAGAAAAAAAGAGATCAAAACGCGCGCAAAGCTCTCCGCTGAATGCAACACAGGCACTGGGGATGGGTAGGAAACTCGGGAAAAAAAGGAACCTTATAGAAGAAGTCTGCTCTCAGAGGAAAGAAGACTTCTGCCAGCTACTCGAAAGGGCCTCACTTCCCACGCTTAGATGGGAAGACAAAGGGGGAGTAAAATAGGAAACTCAGTACGGATGGAAAGGTAACTTTTCATACATCGCAAGATGTGTAAAATAGAGGCGGCACGGAACTAACTCCGCCGAGAAGAAAAGCTCGTTGATCCTGAACTTCTATCACGTCTTCCGCTGCAAGTCGTCTTCTTAAATATGGGCCAAAAAAAGATGGGCAACGAACAGCTCTAGGAAGGAGCCCTAAATATTTAAAAAAAGTGCGTGTAATCAAAAAAACGCTGCGGCCGCCGCCCACAAAAGCGTCGACGCACGGCGTTTCCGATGATTCACATCAGGAAGAACGAAAAAAGAAAGAAAGCACTGGAAAAAGGGAGCGTTAAAAAAGGTTGAAGGGAAGAAAGAAAACCCAAAACACAAAAAAAAAAAAAAAAAAAAAAACAAAACCCCCCCCACAAAACAAAAACAAAAACCCCCAAAAAAAACTTCCTGGAGGGGGGTGAAGAATCTGTACCTGAAGTTAAAAAAAGTCGACCCCACGCTCTCTAACACGAAAAATCACGCCCGCCGGCATCTCTCACCGCGCGACGAATAACCCTCTCAGAAAGCTATCAAGAGAAAAAAAGGCACGCTTCATGGGAGAGGGGAAATCTCAACAACAACGAGGGATGTAATTTGTCGCGATGACGATGAGGGTGCCCTTGTTGACATTGCTATTGGTGAGGTCGATTGGAGCAGGGAATGAATGAAAGGTGAGATATGTCCGAGGAGGGGGGACTCCGGTGTTCGAGAGGGTGGGGGCAAAAAAAAAAAAGAAAAAACAAAAAAAAAAAAAAAAAAAAAAACAAAACACACCATAACAAAAAAAGAAAAGAGGAATCACACTCATGCTGGACGAAGGAAAATTGTCGTGGTAGAAAAAAGTCGTTGCCATTAGGTCGAGGTTCGACGGCCTAAGGGAAAACGAAGGTGGTAGAGACGAACGGCCGGGGGGAAGCATGTTGACAGGAGAAAAAGAGAGTACTCTCTGGAAAGAAACCACATGTCACCGGGCCTGTTAAAAAAGCGCGGGCTGGCCGCCGATTTGTTTTTCAGGAAGAAAGGGGCTGGTGGCTCCGTGAAAAATGACGTAAAAAGGGCCGTCGGAAGCTTTGAGAGACATGGGGGGGGGAAGACGAGAGGTTCGAAGGAGCGCTGTCCTATTCATGGACTCACGCCAAATCTGGACAAAAAGCATTTGCGGGGACGTCTTTATGAGGTCCGAGGGAGGTTAATGTTCGCTGCGGGGGACTTTAGTCTCACCGGGCAGAGTATTTCTTAAACGCGCTCGTGAGGGAAAAAAATGTGACCGGGAGATACGAAGCCTCCTGCGGGAAAAGATGCTTCACCGTGAAAAAAAAGCTATATCGCTTTCGGGCTGCCGGGGGTCGTGCTGTCGTCGCACCTGGAACTGTCAGCAGGGGGGGGAAGAAAAGGAAACACGGGCAGGAAACCCTCGGCGCCGGTGAAAAGTGCGTATCGAAGAAGGAGGGTGGTGGTAAAGGGGGAAAAGGAAAGCGCTGGAAAAAAAGGACTCTAGGAAGAGAGAGGAAAAAAAAGAGGCAAACTATGTCACTTGCTGTCTCCCAAAGTGAGGTGGCGTCTAATCTGATCTCGAAAACTCCTCAAAAAAGGGGGACGAGGCCGAAGGGGGAGGCTGGGGGAGACCTGAGGATGGAAAAAAAGGTATACTCGGACTCCCTTTTCGTATGGGAAACGCCTCTGAAAGTGAGAGATCTAACAGAAGGATACATGAAGAGAGGGAAAGAAAACGCGTGAGAGTTCCAAGGACTCCGACGACGGAAATCTAGGCTGAGCCGCTCGATGAATAAACGTGTCGATATAGGGGGAATCTAATAGGGAGATGACGTTGGGGAAAGCCAAAAAACAAAAGGAAAGCTCATTGCTGATCCTCTGGTGAAAGCGAAAAGAGGAGAGGAAAAAAAAGGGTGTCGTTGAACCGAGGGGATCAGGGGGCTTACTCGTCGGGCATCCAGCTCTCATTGTACCAGGGGAACAAAAAAACAAACAAATGGGGGGCAACAAAAGGAAAGAAAAACCGTGCAAAAGACATCGAGGCTTTTGCGGACGGTCTCCAACTCATGCCGGGGGCCGTTGCTACAAAAGCTGAAAAAGGGGCGCTGATGGAGTCCAAACTACCAGACAGGAGAGGGATCTGAAGCAAAGGGAGGAAGAACGTTCTTAGTTGGGCTTTTTAGGCTCTAGGGTCCCGCGGTTAATTAACACAAAAAAGGGGAGGGGGGAAAAAGAGGAGATTGGACATGTACAAGAAACCATAGAGGAAGAGAAAAGAAAAGATGTCTATCAACCAAAGGCAACGGCGGAGTCGTTCGGTCTGGTCGGAACATTAAAAAGGCTTTAGGTTCGCCATCACGACCAACGGTCAAGAAAAAGTTCGTGGGAGACGTCAGAAGGACGGTTCTGAGCAAGGGGGAGCGTCTACTGCCAGGGAGACTGTAACGTTGCTCTGGATCCGTCTTCAACAAACTTTCTAGAGATCAAGGGGGAAGGAAGGAAAGACGTAAAAAAGGACGGGCAAAAACAACTAAACTGAAAAAAGAAAAAAGATTACTACCGTCTGGGGGGGAGGGAGACCTTATCAGCAATGAGGAAAGCGGGACGCAACGTCATAATTCATAAGCCGAATGAGAAGAAAACACCGGAGGAAGATCAGAAGGGACGTCAAGGAAGAAAGGCAACAACGTCAAAAAACAAAGACGCTTCGTTCGCCGGGGGCACTACTCAAATGAGCCTGATGGTCTGCAGTCAAGGAAGGAGGGAGGAAGACATAAGTCTGAAAGAATCATGGAAAGGGGGGAAAAAGAGGAAAAAAACAGCACAAAAGACACTTGCACAATGTCTGCACGAAAAGGAAAGGCGCCGGCGTTCTAGATATATTTTAAATGACGGAAAGGGGCAAGGGGGGATAAGAGGGTAAGCTTCAGGCGCTCTCTTTAAAGACGCGACTTCCTTGAAAAAGGGGACCTCTCGGCGCGATCCACCCCCTACCGCACGACCGAGAGTTTTAAATCAGAATTCAGGTTAACAAAGGTCCAATTTCAGAGTAAAAAAAAAGAAAGAACTTCTAGCAGGCGCGGCTCTCGCTGCAAACCACCGTCATGCGGTTGAAACCTGCGAAAAAAGGGAAAGGGGAGCGCAACATCAGAAAAAAAAGAGAATATGAGATAAAAGCCATACAAGAGAGGGAACTCAAACGCCGACGCAAAAAAAATAAGTCAGACATCGGCAGCATCGTTCTTCAGCAGAGACGGTCGCGCAGTCCACGACAGATCGGAATGAAGGAAAAATCTGGGCCGCAGAGCACTGACGGCGTTCTTGGGGCAGAGAAGGATTAACTTCATCGAGCAGGGGGGGAGCGTCCTCTTTATGGCGCTTGTAGGGCGATTTGGCGCGTTCGAAAACCGCTCAAAAAATGAGAGGGGGAGAAAATACTATGAAGGTATAATGAAACACACCGCGAAAGAAAAAGGGGAAGCTCTCGCAGGCTCCCCAGACGCTCAAAAGGGAGAAGAGTCGGACCACGCTTCCTAATTCCGAAATCCCTCGGCAACGCTGCTAAACTCTAAACCGTAAAAGAAAAGGGAGGGTTACGGCAGACTTACGATAAAAAAAAACCCTCACGCTACGAACACCGCGCATCAAACTCAGCCGGCAACTTCACCGACGGCTTCACCTAAGATACAACCCGATCTTGAAAGGGGAGGTGGGAAGACAGAAACCTTGGAAAAGGAGGGTTTTTCAATCGAGGGAAAAAAAATACAACTCAACAACAAAACGATGGGAGATGAGTGTCGGCGTATTACACTCAAGGGCCAGGGGCCAAGGAGGGGTAGGGGAAGCGGTGGGAAAAAAGAAGACAAAAAAGTCCAGAAACACTTTTCAAGGTGTACGAGAAGATTGCCAGAGGTTGGACGCCTTTGGGGTTTTTCGAGAATAAGCCGATCGGTAAAAAACCCAAGAAAGGGGATAGAATGAACACCCGTGAAAAAATCTTCGTGAGCTTTAGGAAAGAGATTTGGATTAAAGGACTGAGATTGATCGTGCGAAGCATCGGCCTGTGGTCCGCTAAGCGGGGGCAGGGGAGGCCGTGTGAGGAGTTTTCGTAGAAAAAGCACGGCACAAAAACGGGAAGAAAAAAGGGGCTTCGCGGAAGCTGGGGGGGGGCCTTCTTCAGCGTGATCGCGAAAGGCCACATCGACCGCGCCGCTAAACCGCGGTCTCTGCCGTGATCGATCCTTTCAATTCATCTGAAGCAGAAGAGGGCGGCGATGTCGCGGGGGAGGAGGACATCGGGGATAAGGGGTCCGGGCCTTGTCAGGGCGACTGCGCGCCGTCGATGGTCTCTTGAAGACATGAAGGTCCGCTGGTAAGCTCGGCATGGTGACGGGAAAAGGGGAGGAAGAGTAGGGATGGCTCGTGAGAGGAGCAGGTATGATGTTTACTGATCTAACGACGAAGTTCTGGTGAGGTCTCGTCGCCGCAGAGACCGATCGGCGATAGGAACAAAAAGGCGAGGGAAAGGAAAGCGCGTGGCACGCAGATTCGGAACTTGGGAAAAGGTGTACGGTCAACGGAAAAGGGCAGTGAACCGTGCCGGTGAAACTCAGCGACGTCTTGGGACTTGAAGGGGAAATCGAGTGGAGGGGGGGGGGTTGGACGCTTCAAATCAGGGAAGAAAAGGGGAGCCTCTTAAGAGTAAAGGGGGGAAGCCGTTCAGTGCAGCGCTACCCGTTTTCTGGGCTAATCTGATCGCTCCCATAAGAACCCTCTTGCCTATCGCTAGACGAAGGTTCCTCGGTTCTGAGAGCATCTACCTGCTTTTGGATAAGCCATTTTTGGAGGATCCAGGAAAGGATGAAAAACATAGTGGATCTCCCTACTTCTTCTAAGAGTACGTTGTTTTCGGGGATAGAACGAAAGAACGGGGGTAAGAGGACGAAAAAGAAATTTTAGGATGAGAAGACTGTTACTATAATATTTGGGTCTTATTTCATCATTATGGTCCTCTTCTAAAGTAATAGGGAGGGGGGAAGATCAGGTTGGAAACCTTTGAGGGGAATAGGGAATCTTTGGCTTTCGTTTCCGTCCGTCTTAAGTGGCTCACAGCTGATCGGTAACCCAGAACGTGGAGGGGGAGAAAAAGACAGAAGTTTGAAAGGGGGAGGAAAAGGTGAAGAAAAGTCTATAGGGAGAAGTACTTCTCCACATGGCGCCTAGGACACGCTGCCAAAAGGGGAAAAGGAAAGGGAATGGTTTCCCGAAATCTACCGGGAAAAAACTTTGTTATCGCATCTGTCGGGAGGGACTTAGGCCGGCGTCGATTGGGGGCTGGTTGCTTCGAAAGAGCGAACGCCGTGAAAAGGAAAAGAGAGATCGAAAATGATATAATAGGGGGAAATTTTCAACGCAACCGAGCCTAAAGAACAACCATCGCCGCCGGAAGAAAACAGGGAGAGACAACAGGAGGGGAGCGTTCTGGGAGCTTCTAAGGGGGAGAATCAGGCAAACGTTGCGGGGCAGGGCTGAGGCAACTCAGGGAATTGTGGAAACGCAAAAAGGGGGGGGGGAGCACGGGGGACCCATTTCAAAACGGGCCTTAAAGTTGGATGCTGGAGTCGTCAACATCACTGTCGTCGAGCCAATGGATGCTCTGGGGAGAGACGGGAATCTGAAAGAAAAGAAAAAATCCCAAAGGGGAAGACTATGGAAGAGGGCGCCGACAGAGGAGCTTTCCGGCGGACATCCCTGAAATCCGCCGGCAAATATCAAAAAACCAGAAAAAAGAAGGTCACGGGAGAAAAATGAAACAAAAACGCCTCACAAGTCTTAAGGAGGCATCAGCCGGACAACCACTCATCGAGGAAGAGAGGAAATCTCTAGGGATTCTGGGGACAGTAGGAGCAAGGTCCTCTTCATCGGGGGAGGGGACGGGGGCATCATCGACCCTCGACGTCATCCACCAAAAAAAAAAGCGTCTAAAATAATGCAGATTCACGTAATCGCATGCTAGTCAAAGGGTTCAACCTGTTCGGCAACCGCTCGCGGGCCCTGAGCCGCAAAGTAAACTTGAAAGACTAATCGCTTGGAAAGGGGGGGTGAACTTAGGGTCGCTTTCATCTTCAACTCTTTCGCTCAAAAGAAGAAAAAAAAAACAGAAGCATCCTGCAGAACTCAGCAAACGACCGGCTGGCCGATTCATCCCGGCCCGATTAGATGACGGATACAACTCTTACACCCAAAAGGCAAGAAGGAAACTAAAAAAAAACAAAAGAGAAAAAGAGGCTCTGAGAGAATGAAGACACCGGACGGGGTAAAAAAGATCGGTAGGACAAAAGCGTGAAAAAACCTCAAGGCATAGGAAAAATCTCACATCATAAACGTCCACTAACGCTAAGAGGGAAGAGCCTCACGTGGCAAAAAGGGGGTAACCTCCGACAGCGGCATAGGACAAAAACAATCGTACTTCAAATCAGAAGAAAGGGAATAGAACCGCGGAAGGGAATCGCAGCAAGGAGCCTCCCTCAGCAGAAGGAGCTTTTAGACTGAAGGGGGGAAAAGGGAGCACTGGTGCTTGCAGCAAAAGTGGCGGCGCGGTCTATTTTCATTAGCCAACGGGAAGGAGGAAAGAAAGAAAAAAAAAGGGGGGGGGGGTGGGGGACAGGAGAAAATCATCAAGGGCGGCACACGCTTTCTCTCCAAAAGTCAGCTGTTCACCGGGCGAAGAAAGCAAGGCTCGCCACAAAGTCTCTTATCCGGAGAGGGAAGAAAGCGTCAAGATCATCAGGGAAAAGAATAGATGGTTTTGGTTGGAGAGTACGCAACGATTGGTTACTTCGGGGTAAGGGGTGAATGGCAAAAGATCAAACCGGAACGAAAAAAAAAAAAGAGACGAAAAAAAGAAAGAAGGCACATATTAAGGAGAGAAAACCGTTCATAACATAAAAAAAGAGGGGTAGTCACTTATATCAAAAAGCGACAATCGGCATCCACCAGCGAATGTCAAAAATTCAAAGAGGAGAGAAGGAAAAAATGAAGATCTCTAAAAAAGGGTAAAAGAAGGGAGGAACTTAGGAAAGGGGGGGAATAGGAAAGTGCCGATGGTGATAGCCTCTTGTCGTCTGGTGATTGACTCCGTTGCCTAAATAAGGGACGGAAAAAAAGGGTAAGGGAAAAGAGAAAAAATCTAGATGCAAAGGGTTCGCCGGGTATCGTGTGACCGCCCATCCTTTGAAAGGGAGGAACCCCCTTTACCAGGCTTGCAAAACCAATCCTTGTCTTTGAACGATCCTGAGAAAAAAAAAGGGAAGGGTGAAAAGGGGAAGTTCTAGATCTAAGGATCAACGACTAATAGAGGGGAATCTGTCTAGTCGGCGGAGAGTTACTCTTGATCCCTCTGGGGTTGGGGGGGGGGGGGGGGGGGGGGTGGGGGGGGGGGGGGGAGGGGTTGGGGGGGGGACCTTTTCTTTATTAAACGAAGATGTCACAGGAAGAACCTTTCCTGCAGAGACTTTTACAGTTGAGTTGAAAGTGCGGGGGGGCAACCACATCTGACCGAGAAGCAAAAAAAACTCTCAATCTTCCAGCCTTTATTCTATCTTTAGCGGGGAAGGGCGGGACGGGGGCTTCTAGGGGAAGATCAGGACATAAAAGTGGAGGGAGGAAAACGGCCGTTTCTGTCAAGATGCTCGCCTATTGGAGGACGAAAGTCTTTCGGAGTCGTTGAACTCACAACAGCGGAAAAGGAAAGACAGTCCTAAGAGAGAGATTTTCTAGGCAGATGATGTTGAAGGAGTGTGAAAGAACCGCGTTGGGGCCGACCGAGGCGCTGTTTTCGACTCCATTGAGGATGGGGCGTCTGAGGACAAGGGCATTTTTCCAAAAAAAAAAACACAAAAAAAAAAAAAACAAACCGTTGGATATACGGCAAGTGCCGGTGAAAAGAGACAGGAAAGGTCGTGAGGGAATCCGCCTATGGTGGTTTGACAGGGGAAAGGACAGAATTTCGTACAAAGATTACTCGCGCCGTTCATTAAAAAAGAGGATGCTTCCCTGGGTCGATCGATTTTGGGCGGGAAACGATGCGACGAGTTGGAAAGGAAGAGGGACCGTAGGTTTCTGAGGGCTCTAACACAGGAGGATTGAGTTATAAGAAAAGGGAGGTCGGTACGGGGGAGGAAAAACCCATCCCCATAGAGAAGAATATATTGCAAATACGATTCTTATCAATCAGGGGGGAGGGTGAGAGGTAGGAAAATTTTTTGGAGGGGACTGACGGAAGAGAGGAAAGAAAAGCGGTTCGGTGATGCGGGCGCCGTGGTAGCTTAAATCGGCCAGGTCAAAAAAGGGGGAAAAAAAGGGGGAGGGATGTCGGAGCCGAAGAGAGTCATCTAAAAAGAAGATTCGCGGGTTGTTAAGTGAAGTCGCGCTGGAAATCGGTGATTCATAAAAAAGGGATCACCATGCTCGCCAAAAGGAACGTTATTTTTAATGGGATCCATCATCCACTCGCGAACGGGGAAAAGGGAAATCGCAATTGCATCCGACTCGAGGATGTTTGAGGGGGAGCTACTCTCGCAATTTTTAAAAATAAGGGGGACGGAAACACACTGGGGAGCTTATGGCGCATATAAGCGCGAACTGTTCTCGACTCAGAAAAAAAAACTGGGCAGACGTGAGTTTGGTGGACGGGGGAAAAGAAGGATAAAAGAGGGCGATAGGTCGCGGCGCCGTGAAAAAGAAAAAAAAAAGAAAAATCTCAACAACAAGAAAAGGAGTAGGAGAGAGATTTGGTTGTAATTTGGGACGAACGGGCAGCGGGACGCCAAAAATAAAACAAAAAGAAAAAGGGCCGGGGGGGAGACTGCGTCAAAAACAGCCGGAAAAGGCTTTAGGGGAAAAACCGGCTTCGAAAGGGGGAAATTCAGCGCCAACAGGCAGACGTGCCAAGGAAACGAGGAAAAGAGGGCCTCAAAGGGAGGGTCGAGATCGCGGGAGGGGTACGGCTGCAATGTCAATACAAGCCGTAACGTGTGCTTCTGTATATCAACAATCACTTGGTCTTCTTCAGAAAGGATCAAAGAAAGAAGGAAAGAAAACGACTGCAGAAGGAGGACGATCACGCAAAAAACGATTCCTGAGAAAAAGGGGGGGGAGGGAAAGTCGGCAGCAAAAAAGGGGGGATCAGCAATGATCTTTCCGGCGGCGTACCTGAATCCTGAAGGCAATATTAAGGTCCAAAAAAAAAAAGAAAAAGACAAAGGTCGGCAAAACTTACCCGGGCAAACGGGAAGGAGAACGTGCGGCATCAGGCGAATCACTCAATCGAAGCCAAAAAGGAAAAGGGGACCTCGCTCCAGGAGCAAGTTCAGGTTCGGAAGAGGGATCGGCATTAGTTGAGAAAGAAAATCACGACCCAGAGGAGAGTAGTCCAAAAGAGGGATATTCAAAAAAAAAACTGTGCACCTAGGAATCTCTGGAAAGGAAGGATGTGCTTGCGTAGAGGCCAAGCACTGCATCTACACCCATTGATAAGGGAAAAGAGGGGGAAACAGGCAAGGACCTTCAATCTTAATCTTCTAAAAAAAATAGAGAAGACCGCTCTGTCAGGTGAAAGAAAAAAAAAAACTCGGCTGCTCGAACCTCGCAAAAAAGCGCCAGAGTTTCACTCGTCAAAGGTGTGTGGGGGTGGGGGGGGGGGAGGTGGGGGTTGGGGGAGGGGGTGGGTTTTTGGGGTGTGGAACGGACGGGCGGACGTACCCGCTACAAAAGATTCTGAAAACCATCCACCACAAACCCCACAAAAACGATCAACAGGAAAGCACGTCGCTCTCTTGAATGGAAAGGCCGTTAAAGGTCGGACGAGGGAATTTGCTAAAAAAAAAGACCTATCTCCTCTCCACAGGGGACCTAGTCTTCTACTATCAGTGAAGAACTACTCGAAAGCCTCAAAAACGTCTGAAAGTACAGGACGCGAAAGGCTCAAGAAGACAAGAGAAGATCATTCTCTGACTATCAACCTTCGGGGTCAAACTACGTTGAGTAAAATGATCGTCGCGAACCCCAAAAGGCATGCTCGGTGGAAGAAAATCTGATCAAGTCAGGGGTGGGAGGGAGGAGGTTTATCTTTCTACAAGTCGATGTGGTCAGTCCAAAAGGAGTAAAAGAAGGGGAGAAAAAGACAAGATCCGAAGCTTGGGATTTCCACGAAACGAAGTTTCCTCAAACTACATCAAGGGGAGGGGAAAGAAAAAGGGTCCCCTTCTCTCTCCAAACACTGGGGAAAAACGGGAAAAAAAATGAAAGGAAAAAGTTCTCATAGAGAAAAAAGTCCACGTCCCTCTACCGACACTTGGAAAGAATCCATTCTCCGTTCATCCGGGGAGATTGGTGAGCGGCGCCATATGGCAAGTGGGGGGGAAATAAAAAGAAGAGGGTCGACTCCAAGAGAAAAAAAGATACGGGAAAAGAGCCGGCACTCTTCCAGATGTCACAGGACGGAACTTCACCACCGTAACCATCACCCCGAGGATGGCCATCTTAGAGAAACACGGCGAAAAAATCAAACACGGGAAAAAAGGCGAGGAGAAGGACCTCTCTCGAAAAAAAAAATATATATATAAGGGGGGAGAAATGACGATAGCGAAGTGTTCCGGGGGGGGGCGCTAGTTTTTTCCCTCAAAAAAAAAAGGTTTGGACAGACTGTGGGACTCTGGAAAGGGAAAAGGACCTTGTGAGAAGAAGTCTGGGGGGGGGGGATCCTGGGGGTTCTATATAGGGGTTTCTCCTATCGTGTCTGAAGAATACATTTAATGTAGTTAAGAAAAAGGGAAGGAAGTAAAAAAATACTGGGGAGGCGTAGGAAAAATAGATTTTTTCTAGAATTTGCCCCGAGATTGATCTATGCGAAGTCAAGGAGCGCAGGAGGGACTATCGGCGTAGGTTGTGGTCGGAAGAGCGCGCCGGTGACCGTTATCCTCCGAGGGGATAAGGAAGGAAAAAAGAGAACCGGGAAGGGATTGGGAGGGGGACGATTCCTGAGGGGAGATTTATTGGTTCGTTTTAAAAAAAAAAAAATCGACCTCGCGGACCGGATGCCGAAGGAAAAAGGGGAGGAGTCTAGGACCTGATGGGGAGGGAGTGCCGGGCCTCTACCAAGGACATCGACCTAGGCGTTAGAAAAAAGTGAAAGAAGGGGCGCCGTCGATGAATGGAATAAGTCGAGGGGAGGGTGGGGGACGGGTTAGGGTAAAAAACTCTTCGTTCGAGTGGACTGAAAATCCAAAGAGAGGGGTCGAAGAAAGGGACTGAAAGAGGGGGCTTTGGGGACGCCAGGGTGCGTCGAAACGGTAAGAGATGCTCACCTCTGCCGGGGAGGAAAGTCAGCGAGCGCGAAAAAACGGGTGATCGGGAACTAAAACTGGGGTGGGTTGAAGCAAGCGTGGGTATCCGTCACAGACTTTACTCGTGCCGTGAAACGAAAAAGGTAGGGGGGCGTGGGATCCAAAAAAAAAGGGGGGTGTTTTGCCGGAAAGAGACGAGGGAAGAAGGAGTGGGGTAACAAAACTAAGGGAGGACTGAAAAAAAAAGGCAAATGGCTGCAAAAGGGGAGTCGTACGAAGGGGGGCGAAGCTTATCTGGGGAGAAAGAAACTGGCAGGCCGCTCTATTGGGGATGCAAGACGTGAACAGGGGCTTGGGGAGTGAAAGCAAAAAAGGGAAAACCTGCTGAGGGGAACTTCGGGCGTGGCTTCCTGAGGAAGGATCTCGTAACCGTCAAAAGAAGGGCTCATGAATATAGGGCCTACGGCTAGAAAAAGAATGGACCTCGGAAGCCTTAAGAGGGGGGCGTAACATGTTCATTCTTGAAAGCTCGATCCCTTTAACTGCTGGGATGGGGGGAAATTAAGTAAAGAGGGGGTCAGGAAGTGATGACGACGCCGAGTGGTCTTATCCAGGGAGGGCTCCGATCTTCATACGGTCGAGTCAAGTTAAAAAGGGGGAAGGGGGGAAAACGCGAGAGGGAGGGGGGTGAAGAGGTGTTCCTGAAGGGAGGGAGAAAAGCGGCTCGCATTGTCCAGAGAAAAGGTGATGGGTACTGTTATCCAAAGTCCTGAGTTGGCAGGTCCTGAAGGAAAAAGGAAAGGGGCTGGAATACATCTGCATTGACCGCCGGGGGGTCCGTACAGCGAGAGGAGAGGTTTGTCTCTATGTCAAAAAAAGAAGGGGGGCTTTTGAAAAGCGACAAACATCGCCTTGGAAGGTGGTGGGCGGCTTTATGACGGGAAGGCGGCGATTGGGGGGGGATGTTGAGTGCGAGAGGAAATGAAAAAAAAAAAAGACGCGAAAGGAAAAGGGAAAATGGTAAATTTTCACGGGGGCCCGGGACCAAAAAAACTCGCACCTGCAAAGAAAAAAAAAACCATCGTACGAAGGTAGTCATCAACGGAAAAGACGAAAAAAAAGAAGAAGGGAGATTAACATCAAAAAGGAACATCACCAGGGGGGGGAAAAGGCGCAAGGGACCTTTAAGAGGCGTCATGGTACTGAAAAAAAACAGGGGGAGGCGAAAGGCCCATGGAACGGAAGAAAAAGGGGGAGGGGTGGGGGGGATCTCCTTCAACCATCCCGTTCTTCAAAGGGAACTGGAGACGCTTAGGCCAACACACGAAAACCAGGAGAAAAGAAGAAATCACCGAAAAAGATTCAGGGATAGGCTCCGGGAAAGGGGAGAAACTTTCGCGCGAAAAAGGAGGGGAAAATCCTCAGAGGGGGGGGAATATGCTTCAAGTCACCCAGCGTAAAGTCACCGTAAAAGGGAAGGGGGGGATTCGATCGTCGTCAGCACAGTGTGTACGCCACGCAGGGTAAAGACGGAAGAAAGAAAGGTCGGCCTTCCGCGGGCGGGAGGAGAAACTCCTCTTCATGAGAAGAGGGGGGGTTCGTAGCATCTTAAGGCAAGGGGGGCGAAAGAAAAATCAAAAAGGAGGAAAGAAAGAGGGAGCAGGGGACAAAATCACTGGGGCACCGCGGACACCGAGAGGGGTGGCGGCGCCGCTGGCTCTGATAGCAGGACAGCATCATCAGGAAGAGTTGGGGGAAGAAAAAAAAGAAGCCGGTGAAAGAATTCGGAGCGGGTCAGCGGGGAGGCTGTCTAGGTAGAAAGACTGCTCTCGTTCCGGGGTAAAAGGAAAAACCACCAAGGAGGGGATCGGAAAAAAGGAAAGAGAGATCCTAGAAAGTTCAAAAGGGAAACCCCCCACCACCCACCCCCAACACCCTACGGTTAGTACAGAAACGAAAAAATCAGCAGTGGAAGCACTATCAAAAAAATTCGCTCTAGCTGAGGACGCCAGCGGCACGGGGAAGAGAACTTCTTATCGGTCAGAAGCGGCGATTCCACAACAAAGGAAAAAAGCCTAAGTCAGGAACACGGCTTCCAGACCTACTATTCGGTTTAGCAAAAAACAACGCCGCTCAAGGACAAAACAAAAAAGAGAGGAAACGAAAAAATCAGGATTAGACTGTCCGCAACGGAGGGGAAACTCTTCTATTTTCAATGAGCTGGCCTGAGTTGGAACAGAACTCGGACAAAAAAAGAAGGTTATCAGAATCTATCACGGGGGGCGGCGGCTGCGGGAAAAAGGACAGGATTTGTCGCATTTTAATACTGAAAAGACAGAAGCGGGAGAAAAAAGGGAGGAGTCTCGTAACCACTACCGGGGCAGAGAAGGCGGCGGGATCATCTTTAAAAAAGGGCCCTCTCTCGTCCTGAAAATAGCGATCGCAAACGCGCAGAAGGGGAAGTGCGGAAAGAAAGACTGTCAGGGGGAAAGACTTGGAAAGGCCGGCGCGTTCCACAAAGGGGGGAATTGTTTACGGCCTCCAAAAGGGGGGTCACGGTGGTGAAATAAGAACGAGAAACCTGCATGGCCTAAACTGAGAAGAACAAAAAAAAAAAGGGGGGGGGCGTCATAAGAAGGTCCTCTTCAAAACCCCGTGGCTAGGAAAAAGAAAAATCTCGGCGGCAGCTGAGAAAGCAAAAAAAAAAAAAAGAGGCATCACCCTCTGCACAGGGGAAAAAGGCACCTTCTAGGGGGCATCGGGGACATGAAAAAAAAGGCATCTAAGGGGAGGGGAGGGAAAAAAAGATAAGGAAACTCGAAGGGAGAAGAGGAAGGTGAGGTTGATGCACTTGTCCGAGGGATCTCCCGTGGCCGCCCTATAGGGGGGTGGGAGGAAGGTTTTGAAACGCTTCGGGGAAGAGAAGGGGGATGACGGGGTCGCCGTATCGTGGGGGAGGGCGCCCAGCAGTTCATCTGGGGAAAGGAAACCCCGTGACTCAGACAAGGCTGGAAAAGGGGGTCAAAAGAAGGTTGCGGGGGAGAAAAAATTAGGGGGGAGGTTTTCAAAAAAATTATTCATCGAAAAGGCAGAAAAACCGTGTTCTACTAAGAGGAGAGGTTTTGGGGGAGGGTCGGGGAGTTTAAGAGCCGTGTGTCGGAAGAAGGAAGTGTCTGCTCAACCAGCAAGGAAAAAGCGGTCATATTATGTCTTTGATGAAGTCCGATGTGAATAGGTGGGGACCTGATGGAAAGAAGAGGAGGGAAGAAGGGGAAAAAAATCTACGCAGAAAGAAAGACGCTTTTCGCTCCTTGTATGTGAACGGTATTAGTAAAATAGGAGAAAAAAAAGGGAAGGGGTTCAAGACCGCTGTCCATCGGGGGAAATACTGTCTTCCAAGGGAGGGGGTCAGGACTAGGAAGGGGGGAAAAGGACTGGAACTAGAGACCGCTGTCAGGAGTTGTGCGGGAGAGAAAGGGCTTCCTCGTAGATGGAGGAGGGCCGCCCTCGTATGATAGAAAAACCTAGGGGGGGAAAGAGATACGGCGAGTGCGGGGGGTCCGAGGGGGGAGAATACCTATCCGCAGAGGAGAAAGGGGGGGCCTGTTGCGCATCATCTATAAGAGGAAGGGGATAGTACGTAGACCGGAAAAGGGGAGCCCCAAAAAAGAAAAACAAAACACCACCACAAAAAACAAGGCCAAACGAAGGGGAAAAAAGCCAAATTGGTTGGAGTAATCAGTGGGGGGGTTGTCCGGGCTTAACTTGAAAAAAAAAAAGGGGGGAATCGGTCCGAAGGGGTTTTTTCCTTGGAACCGCTCGTCTATATTCCTTCTGGGGCAAGACCGGATCGCTGAAGATTAATCTGGGATAAAAGGGGGGGTGCAATGAGGCTTCTCGATGGGCTAAGCTGATAGGGGGGATGCCATCGGAGAGGCCCGCTATTTTCAGAAGACGGGGAAGGTCGTTGAAAGAGAAGGGGGAAGCACGGGGAAAGGACTTCCGAAGAGGGGGTCTTGATTTCTGGGAAAGGTCTAAAAGAGAATAGACCAGAAAAAAGAAGAATAAGAGGGGAAAAGATGGCTAAAATTCCGAAGTGATGCAAAATCACGGAAGAAGGGGTTCTGACATTTTAAATAGACTCGTATCACGTGTAGAGGGGAGGGGATAAAAGGAAGATTGGAGGTTCGGATGGGAAGTCAAAAGGGGCTCATTGCGATCCGGGGGGAGGAGCCGATCGTCAGACGGTCTTCAAAACAAAAACAGGACGTCGAAAAATTTTCGTGAAGAGGAACTGGGGAAGGAGTGTCGTGAGAAGTCCAGTGGAAAGACGTCTCCTACCGTGATGTTTGAAGAACAGCAGTCATGGGGGGTCGGGGGGGGCGTAAAAACTTAGTTTTGCAAAAGGGAGTGAAAAAAAGGGAAATCAAAGGGGACTGCGAGAAAAATATCCGCGTTTGCCGGAAAAGAGAAAATTGTTGGCGCTGATGTGCTCCGACGGTGGCGGGGTCCGAAACTATACAAAGGAGAAATTTCCGAAAAGGGGGGGATCGCAGAGAGGCCTCTGCGGGGAAAGGGGGGAGGCTTCTGATCTTGTGGAATGCGCCGTGAAATTTGGGAACCAGAGATCAAAAAGGGGGGGGGAAAAAAGAGGGATTTTCAAAGAAGAAAACTCCAAAAGGACACACCACAGCCGCCTGGCTTCCGTAAGCAAACAGTGTCGATCACCAACAGGGCAAGGACAGGGCAGAGGCGGGGGAAAACAGAAGAGGAGGAAGGGGTGGGGGTGGGGGGGGGGGGGGGGGGGGGGGGGGGGGGGGTTAAAAAAAGATCAAAACTGAGGAGTCTTGGTCAGAAACACGGAATAGAACGCTTCAAAAAACTTTATCAGGAAAAAACCTGAACGGAGCCTTGGCCCTTCAACATCACAATAAAAATTTTCTCTTTAAAAGAGACAAACGGATAAAACTTCTTCCAAGAAGAAAAACTTGGAGTGAAGATAAACTAGAGAAAAAAAAGATCACTGAAAGGTACCACCATCAAATGAAAGAAAGCAACATGTTAGGAAATATCTTCATTTCATCACCGAAGAAGGGAGAGAGACTGCGGCAAACTGCTCTGAATAAAAACTAAAAGGAAAATCACAAAAACGAGGCAGAGTCTTTCGCCGGCAAGACTCTGAGAAAGAAATTCTTTGTGCTTTCGATTCATCGGAAAAAGCGGCGACTCACATCACTAAAAAAGGATGCAGAGGGTCAGACTCAGGAGCCTGAAAAAAAAAAAAAAACGGTTAAAAAAAAGCCCAGGCCGCTTTGCTCAAGTCTTGGAGCTCACTTCGAAAAAGAGAGGTCACTTGAAACCGCCTGCAGGATAGGAGGAGAAAGATTCAGCGAAACGGGGGGGGGGGGGGGGGCACCTAAACCTCGCTGTTGCATGAACATTCACAAAAAAACCCTCTGTCTTATCGACCTGAAAGGACGCAGAAAGGAGGGGACACCTGGAAACGTAACGGAAGAAAGGAAACTCAGAAAGAAGAAGGGGGGTCTTAGAAAGGAATCACGGCGAAAAAAGGCCTTCCAAAGGCACGTGAGAGGCTATTCTTTCTTCCAAAGGAGGGAGGCTCAGAAAACCACAAAGGAAAAAAAAAAAAAAAAAACAACAAAAAAAAAAATCGCCTTAGAAGTCAAAAAGAAGAAAAAGATGCTCTCGACCTATCATCTAAAGGCCAGAACATGACTCGAAAGCAGGAGGTTAAAGTAAGAAAGCGCGGGGTGGGGGTAGTAGGGGAAAAAAAAATTCTACGAGAGAGGAAAGGAAACGTGCTGTCATAAAGGAGAGAGGTGGGATGAAATAGGAAGCGTAACTTAACCTAAATGAAAAGATGAGGAAGGATAGGGTGATCACTGAAGAAAGGTCAGCGCGCTCTTCATGGTGGAATTCTCCAAACTCGGGAAAGGGGTACTAAGTCATGCCTATCACATCGGCTGAAAAGATATAATGCATTCCGCTTTAATTCAGCCCTGAAAAGGAATAAGAAATCCTAAAAGAAGGGAAAAAGTTCTCAGGGAGAGGCGCGATCGAAAATACTTTCATCGAAAAGGGACTGCACGGGGGGGATGCAGCCAAAAGCTCACTTTCAATACGCTCTTCTCTGAAAAAGGATTGGTTAAGGCAGCCAACCTCACGGTTTATCCTGCAAAAAACCCCCACCCCACCCCTGGCCCAAAACCACCCTCAGCCACGATCGAAAACTCTCTTCTAACACCGTCGCATCACCTCGCCAAGAGTAATTAAACGGAAGGATTCAAACCTTCAGGAATCACGCAAAACACGGGCGTCATCACCACATTAGAAAGGTCAAAAGGGGGGGGGGGGATCTATTTCATCGTAAAAAGGGGGAAAATTC
>Ga0179593_1759749_pt1 | contig 22186 bp, 14 predicted proteins | sample CZODoug2_1_08_16_FD_185931 | JGI IMG/M metagenome (GOLD analysis project Ga0179593, IMG submission 185931) | Vadose zone soil fungal communities from Angelo Coast Range Reserve, California, USA - CZODoug2_1_08_16fungal (PacBio error correction) | ecosystem: Environmental > Terrestrial > Soil >...
CCTTCTTGCAAAGGAGAAACAGAAGACAACTGCAAGTTCTCAGGAGAGCCCTACTACCGAGAAAAATCTAGTGGGAAACCCTGCAGAGAAGGAGAAAGAAAAAAGACCTTCTCAGACATCGTCAGAACCTGGCCGCCCTCCGCTAAACTAAATGAAGCGCCGATGGGAAGCGCAGGCGGCAGATAGAAAAATGGAAAAAGCGCGGGAGAAAGAAGATTCACACGCCATTTCCCTGTTAGGGCAGCCACCTCGTGCTAAAGAACAGGAAGCCCTCACCCAAAGGAAGAAAGGTAGCGAGAGAGAACTTCTAAAGGGGAGAAAGACACCGCGTACTGGCATCAAAGAGGGTGACTGTCGCGTATTTGGAGGGGGCAGGCTGGTACGACCGAGAGGAGAAAACGTCGAATCTGGCCATTTAAAAAGTGAGGAGACTCGGGGACGGAAACGCTCCTGTCCGAAAAGGGTCCGTTAGGTCAAAGTGTGGACTCCCACCTCCCGCAATAAAAAGTTCCCGCCTCCGAGAGGAGGGAAGTAGAGACGCGGAAAGGAGGAAGGAATTTCCTAAGAGAGATGTATCTGGGTCGGAGCAGTCTTGGATACCCCCTGCGATAAAAAGGAAAAAATTTGGCATAGCCTGTCTCTTCTGACGGGAAAGCGAGGAAGGCGCTGGCCGGGGAAAAACGCTGACGGTAATCGTCTCGCTTCCGGGGGTACTGCTTAAGAAGACTAAATTCAAAACACAACGCACGGCAGAAACAAGGCTGAAAACCCGAAGGGGCATGACCGTGGGCGCTCGGCGGGGGCGACAGCTCGAGACGCATTCGGAGGAGAAGTAATTCGAAAACCCAGACCCGAGTCTGCGAAAGAAGAAGTTTTCCCAGACTGTGAAGAGAAGAAAATCCCTCTTAAAAGGAACGGTTCCGGCCAGGAAGGAAACGGCCTGATCCCTCACAACTCAATGGAAGAAGGTCCACTGCCAGAATAGGGGGATTCCACCTTAAAAAGGGTTGCTCCTTCCCTTCCTAGAGAGAAAGCGCACACCTCATTAAGGCTCCGGTGAATCGTCTGAAAAAGAGAGATCTCCAGAATCTGTGGGGAAAGAAGGGATTACGTTACCAGCAAAAGGGACGAAAGTTCTCCCCTCTTCATCGAAAAGGACACAGTTCCTGGAACTTGCCGGACAAATAAGAATGCGACTGAAAAAAGCCTTGCGAAAATCATATAGGAGAGAAAGAAATTTCTTACCGGGAAAGAACCTCCTCTTACGTGAGGAGGGGGAGAACCGTAGGGTATGAATGAAAGAAAAAGCGGATCCAAGGAAAGGGCCCCCGGACCTATACAAGGGGAAGAGGAAGGGTTCGTCATTTGACCTCGGGCCCGTTCGTAGTAGCCAAAACGGGAAAGGGGCGCGTGGTCCCGAGATCGTAGAACTGGCTTCGGAAGGAAGTTTTACAGAAAAACGCTCCGGACCCAAGGAGAAAAAAGACCTCCCCGGAGGTCCTCAGAATCACCGCCCTTCTGGAGATGTGAGGGAGGCATGGAAGAGGAGAACTAGAATGGAGCGGGAACGGGTGTGCCGGGACTATCAAGAAAAAGAAAGGGAGAGCGCGGCAAAAGCCATCGAGAGAGGAGAATACACGGTCCCTTCAAAGGGTGTTGTGCCTGTCCTGAAGGAACTGAAGGGGGACGGAATCCTGCAAAAGAGAGCCAGCTTCGAGCAGAAAAAAAAGCAATCCCGGGCGTCCTGGAAGGAGGGGAAAACTGTCTCTGCTTGTTTAAATGGCGCCGATTCACGATGATCCTCAAAAAAGAATGCGAGCCTGGACGCCTTAGCAGGGTAGGCTCGTAGGCGCAAAAAAAAGGATGGATGATAGTCCTGCGGCCATAGAAAGAAAGTCGTCGTGAAGCTGGGGCCGTGTGAACACCTTTCTCGCAGAAGAGGGAAACCGCTGACGTCCTGGCTGAAACTGCTGTTAAGAGGGGGAAGGGACCAAAATAGAGGAAAGCACGGAGAAGGTTCATCATCGACTGGAGGTCCCGATAAACGTGATCGCGATGGAGTCCTCAAGTAGGGATGCCCGGGAAAGTCCCTCTCGAAGCCAACGAGGGGATAAGCGTGACTAATATACATACCGGGAAGGATCTATACGGAGGAAGGGCAAGAGATAAACCACTGGGAAAGGATTGTAATTATCCTGCCTGTAGACGCCCTCAAGGAATAGCGAAGACTTGCCTGCCGGGCACCGACATAGAATGCGGCGGCCTAAGGAGAAAATGCTGGAAAGGGAGTCTCGTTCAAGAAGAAGGGGGGAAGCCTGGCGACTTTTGGACAGGAAACCTGACTTGACCACCGGAGAAAAAACGTCGCGGAAAATTAGATGGTGGCAACCCGGCCCAGAAGGTCGTAAGCCATCATGAAGAGGAAAGGATAAGCAAAGGTCTATGATCTGCGAGCAGGAGAAAGAACAGGTGTATTTGCCTAAATGCGGAAGCCAGAACAGCTCGGAGAGAGGGAGTATCATGAAGGGGGAAAAAGAAACCGACCGTCCGCCTTGCTTTGCTACCCTGTGTGCTACCAAAGGGGGGACGCCTCGAGGGGTAGTGGATGAAACCTGGACCACATGCATGCCATCAAAAAAGGAAAAAAGTCCAAAAAGCCGAATAAAGGGTGGAAGCCCATATCCGATGTGCTCCCTCCCAAGAGGAGGGCGGCGCGAAAACTTGGGTACGACAAGTAGGAAAAGGCGCCCCTCACCGGGGGGAGGAAACGCTCTCGCTCTGGAGGAAGATCTCCAGGACGGGAGGGGAATCTAGAGAGCGTCGTTTTAACTAAGGGAAGTGAATCTTTTCGGTTTTTAGGGAAGAAGGCGCCGCGTAGATAAACTCCAAATTCCGCCTAGAAAGGGAAAGACTCGTTTCTCACTTTTGAAGAGGCAAGGGGCTAGAGATAACGCAGAAATATCTCGTTTAAAAAACGTGTAGAAAACTAGTTGAAAGGGGGAATTGTTAGGATAGGGGGGATTCCGGAGGTAATCCGTATAATCTGTCGGACATCCGGTCATACGAAAAGACGTTCTCAAAGGGGGGAGTTGTCCCCTCTAAGAACGGCCTCTGTAAGAGGAAGAGGATGTCAGTTCTGGGAAAGATCGGCCAACAAAAGAACTTTGGGAAAAAGGAAAGCAGCGGAATGTTGCTGGTCAACAGTCATCGTCTTGCAGTCCAACAAAAGTAGGCCAAAACACGGCCAGGCCGATGAAACGACGTGAATTTGAAAAGGGGCGTTTTGTGTTCTCTGTCCGGAGAAGGCTCCAATAAGGGAAAGCTGAAAATGAGGAGAGGGTGCCGTCCTGACAGAATGTCTTAGGCGTTTGTCGGTCTAGGATAGGGGCTTTAACTGGCCTTCCAGACCTTCCTAATGAAAAGTGCGGGAATGCCAAGAAGAGAGGCGGGGAAGCCACTTCATGCAGCAGAGAGGTCGCGTGGTCAGAGAGAAAGGTCAAGCCTCCTTTCATCTTGGAAAAGGAGGACCTCCTGTACTCTGTCTCTCCGAAGAACGGTAGCCGAAAGAGAGGAGGCGCTGCGTAAAAAAAGACGCTTCCTTTCTAGAGCCCGTTGGGCCTTTCTCGAAATGAGAGATCATACAAACGCAAGTCCTCGACATCCCTCAATAGGAGCAGACAGTAGCTACAAAAGGGCAGGTCGCGACGTGTGGGGATCCCTTCCTTCATAAAGCCGGAGAGACCAAGCCGAGCATGGGTCCACTCGGCCCTAGAAATGTATCCGGCCCGATCTTCATACAGCCACGCGCCAAAAAAACGCCGGCCCTCCTCGATCAAGGCGACAAGCCCGCCGGGGCGACGAGTGTGTTCAAAGTCAAAAGGCTTTGGAGATCCGGACGAAACCCAGGGCACATCCGGGGGAGGTGGCCGGCTAGCCCACTCGCCATGACGAAAGGGGAAAAGGGACTGCATGGCCGACGGGCGACGTGGAGACCGACCTCTCAGTTTGCCAATACGGAACACTCAGAAGAACCGGGCAAAAAAAACATTTAAGGACTATCTCTGCATGGAGAAAGGGGAAGCCCTCGACAACTTCGAAGAATGGAAGAAGCCTTGCGTCGTTTTGAGAAGAGATCGAACAGGTCGTGGAAGGCCATACAAATTTGAGGAAACGCTTAATAACGATCCATGTTGTTCAAAAACCTTGCTCGCATTCTCGAATCTCTCATGAAATGTAGTTTGAGAAGAGGTCCGGGTAACAGGTCGTCCCTGGGGGGGTGCAGAAAAAACATCCGTTGTTTCATGAAAAAGAAAAGAAGAATTTTAGCTGGGGAGAGGGCGCGGCTGGGAAAGAGGAGCTAGGGTGCATTGAGCCTAGGCCATCATGAGTACGAACACCAGGGAGAGGATGGAAAATTTCGACCAAATATCCACGACATAGAAGAATATAATCGACGAAAAGACGACGGGGGTCCGAAAAAGTCACCATTCCATTTAAAAAAAGACACACCCGACATCTGCCTCGCGAAAAACTGCTCCGCAAAAATGGAATCCACGAATAGAAGAGAACGGTAATTAACGAGAAAATCTGGAGAGCCTTCTCAATCTTTACGGAGAGATAGAGGATCTCGCATCTCTGAGGAGATGAGGCAGTGAACAGGGCAACCGACTTAAGAAAAAGATCCCGAACCACGCCACTTTTTTTCTCGGGTCGCGGAGTCGAAAGTCATCGTCTCCCCGAAACGCGGAATGAGCGCGCTTGTGAGGTTCTGTCGTCTTGGAAAGAGGAAAGTTACAGGGAAACCGGGAAAGCAAACGTCGCCGCTGGAAAAGGAAGACACGGCTTCAGCGGTCGGCGCTCGCCGGAAAGTCCCCGGAATGGCAACAAAGGCTTCTCCTCTTTTTAAGAAAAGATCAGGCGGATAAACGGGAAGCGGGAGCGGATAGGACGACGTCTTCTGATGGATTACGGGACGCAAGAGACGGAGCCGAGACCGAACAGCAGGCAGGGGATCAGCGTACATGTGCATAGCCTTGAAGGGACACTTACAGGAAGGAAACGTGGGAGAAGGGCAAAGGGCCTTTGCGAGCACTTTGGGATTAAAAGGGGGCTCTACGCATTCGGAAAACGGCCACCGCAACGGTCATCTCAGGAAGCCCGATCTTCAAAAAATCCTACCATGATGACGGGGGGAGGAAAAATCTCGAGGCAAGCTCACGCTGAAAGGCATTGACTTCTGCTCGACCCTCGAACTCGGCTGCTGCTTACTTCTAAAAAGAAAAGGGACCCGCCGTAGTTAACAACGGAAAAGGCCCTAAAAGGAGCCTGGTCCAAACTACGTACGCTTTTGTAAACGACCCTCAACAAGAAAGAAAGAGATCAAAGGCTTGGAAGAGCCTAAAACCTTTGTACAACGGGGCGAAAGAACGTCCTTCTACAGTCTTCTAAGCTCACACCAGAGGAGGTAACTGCAAAGCGTGAGTCCTTCTCATGGATAATCCTCTTCTCTGGGGGGAACCCCTCGTAAGGTGGGAGAACAGAAGGAGAAGGAGACCCTCTGCCAGAAGCTTTAACGGAGTTCCGATCTTCTTAAAAGACGGCAACCGAAAAGACGGGCTGCTCCTTGGGAAGCAAGGAGAACAAAATGCTAGACGCAATGAAATGAGTGTGTTATCCAGACGCAAGTTCACTTATTTAAAAGGGCAAAGTCCCGCATCACAAAAAGGACCCGGAGAGAACCTTGCGGAGGGAAGTCATGAAAATTTCGGCGTCGCTCGCCCGAAAAACGTCCAACGGAGACAATTCACGCTACTCTTCTATATCATAGAAAAAGGGGACAAGACACGCGTGAACGAGAAAAGGGTAAGAGGATACAGACATTCGAGGGAACAATGCGCCTCGTGAAATTGTGAGTTAAGAATGGAACGACCGCCGCTAGCCGTCTTGAGAGGCAAATGCGCGTTCGTCATCTGAAATCCCTAGCAGGCATAAGGGAATGTCGCGCAAATAGATCACACGGGAGGATTTGACCTGTGACGGGAGGCATTTGTCCGGACAGTGCAGGGGCATCCCCATCTACTCTATAGGACGGGGAAGCTGGTCGCACCACAAGAAAGCGAAGGGAGAGGGGTAGGTGTCCGGTGGAAAAATCACCTGGACCGAATAAAGGTAGAGGCCTGTTCGCCTGGAGAAGGCTGCACTATCCACCTTGACGAGCACTATCGGAAAAAAGAGGGGAGGCTGGAAAAACTTCGAGTAGGCCACCGTGTAGACATCCTGTCCATGTAAACAGTCCTGTTCTTTCTGAAATGTTAAAAGCCGCAGCGACTACTTTTCATGCTTCAAAAAAACGGAGTGAACGAGAACTTCACAGGGGGATGTGCCGGCGATTGATCCAAGAAAGAGTCGGTTTCGTGGCCGGCAAAAGGAAAAAGCAAGAACGCCACATCCGCATGAAGAAAGAAACCGAGAGATGAATATACTTAACTCTAAATGAAAAAAAAACGAAGGAGGAACAGAGAAAGGAAAAATGTATAAGCGGCTTCATCGCGTATTGGGGGGAGGGAAGCGGTCCGTTTGCGGCACTACATAGCCGGACGGCTCCTCCATCGGAACGGGAACTAAACGATGGGAATTCTGACAAGGTAAGAAGCTAGCTTCCGGAAGACCGTCCAATCGAAAAAATGAGTCCGATCACGGTGGAACTCCCCCCAGCTACACGCCGGGTGACTGCCCTGCCAACAAGGCCTATGAATCTGAATGAAGATGGCGCGACCGTAGATCCTAACATGTGAACGCCTGATTCCGAAAGGCTCAAAAACGAAAAGGAAGGTTGAATCGGCGAACCGGAAGGGGAAAAGAACATCCGGTAAAGCTACCCTGGCAAAAGAAAGCTGTCTCTCGCGGAAGCCTGCCCACGAAGGAGGCCAGTGAACGTGGTGGGGAACCATATCGCCTGGCGACAATAATGCAAGCCTCTCCTTGAGAGGGGGAAGGATCTTCAAGCCAGTCCGACAAAAGTTGTGCCCTTCTGCAAGCAGGGAAAAGGTCATTAGGGAAGATAGATGTTATCTAGGGCAGACAGCGCGGCGTTACCGCCTTTATTTTGCAGCAGACTTTCTGTGTTCTGCTCTTGAAAAAAAGAGAGCGTAAAAAGGGACTCTCCCGGAGAGATGAGCTCGTGAAGAAGGGAAAGTGGCCAGGGCAAGAACTGGCCAAAGACGGTCAATTGAACAATCGTTCTCCGTCTGTAGATTCCTTTTACCGGAGGGAGAGGTTGTCATCAGGTGAAACATCTTAATGTGAGAAAGACCCCTCACGGAACTCTTCGGTAGAGTCGAAAGCGTCGGGAGAAAAAGAAGGGGGGCTCGCCGGGCCGGACGAGGAAAGTCGTCTTTTTTCCTTTAGGTGCACGAAGAACGGGAAAAACGCAAGGTTTCAGTCAGATGGAAAAATGGGGAAATGTCCAAAAAAAGGTGAGAAGCTTGCCTATCATGCTCAGGCCGCGACCGATCAGAGGGGAAACCTAAGGCGAGGGTTTCCTGAGGAAAAAAAGGTCACCGGGGTGCCGGTCTGCGCCGTTGCAAGCCATCTTACAGAAGGGGCGTAGGACCAACTTTCTCTGTAACAAAAACAGAATGGGCCCATTCTAAGTTGTAATTCGGTTCCCTCTTTCAAGAAAACTTTAACAAGGGAGGGGAGAAGAAATCCTAGACAATAGTCTTGTAGCGGGGAGAGAAGAGTCATTCATCCGAAGTGAGCAAGCTTCTCGGAATGGAGGAGAGATGTCAGCACATAGACAAAGAAAGAAACTCAAGGGAGGGTCTTGAGAATATCCGGGAGATGTGCTATCTGCCGTGAGTTTCCTTGATAGGAAAGTTCGTGACAGGAACAAAGAAAGGACGCAGAGGCCTCGACAAAAAGAATGATCATGTCAAGCAAGGGTACATCTTACCTTACCGTCAGAACAAAGGTCTATGCAAATTACTCTTATCCCTCGAATCGGCCAAAGACGCGATCCAGACCCTTAAACATGACGAAAAGCAGCCCGAAAGATTCGCGCAAACTCCTCGATACAAAAAAAAAAACCTCCGTTTCTGACGACAGCAAGCCTATTTCCACCTAAAAGCGGCCCTCAAGCAAACGGAAGGAGCGGGCCTGCGAATGCCCCAAGGTTCTCAGACGGCATGTCCAGAGTGCTGCGCAACCTTCGAAAGAGTACTCCCGGAATATCGCCGACTAAGAGTCAACCGAAGACGGTGGGGGAGATCAGCGAGAAGGAGCCAAGCGACAAACGAGAAAGCACCAAAAAAAAACCGGGAATCTTTTGCTTCTCATAACGGTCTCCTTTTCTGGAAGTAGGGGAATGCCAGCTCACTTTCCGCAAAGTACAGCGCGGCTAGGATTCCGTATTCTACTTGGAAACGCAGGAGGCCAGCATCTTTACGACCCATCGTGATATCTCTGAGACGCGGATTGTTCAGAAACGGGTAGAGAGGGGGCAGTTATTGTGAGAACTTGCCAAGACGGTTGGGGCTGAACACTCCGAGAAAGCTGTTCCGACGCCAGGTAGGCTGGCGTCGGGGCTATAGGGGAGAAGTTGTCGAGAGGGAGTGGCCAAGACTACAACCGACAACGGAGAAGAGAGATCCTGCTGCCCTAAGCAACATCCCTACATATAGGATAAATCTAGCCCAAGAAGGAAACCATTAAAAAGCCTGACGCTTCAACGGGCGGCATAAGGAATACCTGCTCAGCAAGCTTGACCCCTAATGGCAACCTAAGCTTTCCAAAAAAAACGAAAGGAACGAGGGAGGAACGATGTTCAAGCACCTTGACAACGAGGAAGAGAGGAAGGACGATCGATTTCCTCCTCCATTGAAAGTGTAGCAGGCATTCACCTACAAGGAAAGGCTAGGGGAAACAAGAACACCCGGAGTCGCGCGATTTTAGAAAATTCAGCGATAAAAACACCGCGAAAGAACGGTGCTCGCTGGGTCGTCGGTTTCTATCCAGAAAAGGGAGTTGGGGGTACGAACAGAAAAAAGAAAAGCTTCGGAAATAAACTGTGTAAATGGAGAATCTCTTTCGGCTTCCTCGAAGCACCTTCTCCTCTCAAAAGAGTGACTCACCGCAGCCACAGGGACATCGGCTGGCGTACACCGTTTCAGGGAGAAAACTGTTCTCCCGTCGGGCTGATTTAAGCTTAAGCGAAATAAGGTCGTGCCTCTGAAGATGGAAGAGAAGGAACATGCGCTTCGCTGTGTTATCAGATAAAGGGAATATTACGAAGGTTTACTTTGAAAACCTGAGGAAGCCGGCCTGGCCCTGGGAATCGGGCAATGGCGTTTGTGCTCTATCATTCGAAAGAAAAATTGCTCTCAGACGACAATCTCCAAGCTCCACCCAGAACCTTCGGCTGACCGGCAGCGCGGGCGTGTGCTACAGCTCGATTCCAGGTCGGGCGAATATCTGCCTCACATAGGACTGAGTCGCTACCGCTAAAAAAGAAAACAATACGTTCTAACGATCTGGGCCCCACATTGAAGTAAAAAACCGGGAACGGCCGAACGCTGAAAAAAATACATAGCAGATGCCAAGACAGACTCGGAACGAAAGGGAGATTTCGGCGAAACGAGCCGAATCATTTTGAAACCCCGGTTACGGAGAACGCACAATGAAATAAAGAGGACACCAGGACAACACCACAAAAAAAGAAGCGCCGCGTAGCTGCCGGCTCGTCTGCCCGCTGCCAAGGCGTGGGATCCAGTTAAAGGGGGGGAACCATCAACAGGGACTCTTCAAAAGGTCCGTTCGGACCAGTAGATACTCGTTCACAATAACGAAGAAGCTACTTGCTACTGGCCGTGCGGAGTTTACCATAAGTCAGGGGATAAAAGGAGTCGGAGTACGATGAGACGAGCCCAATGGCAAGTAATGAAGGGAATTCGGCAAGCTTATCCCCGAAAAAAGGTCCCTTTCGGAATGACTCAAAAAACTAGAGATAAGGAACAGGCTTTTGAACGTGCTCCTGCCGCTCCCCGCTACTCGAGAGATCGTCGCCCTGCGGCAAATCCCCTCCGAATTAAATAATTCGACAATGGACTAAAGGGGCCAGAGCAACATACAGTCTTAACGAAGCCTCCCTCAAGGGAAAGTCTACTACAATAGCCTCGAGCAGGCGGGAAGGGTCCCAACTGTGCGGCGTTCTTCATCTTACAGGAAAAGAAGGGCAGATCTGACGAGGTCACAGGCATGAGGGGGAGATTGAAATCCTTAGAAAATTTGTCTTGAAGAAGAGGAAAGGGGCCGTACATGGCGGCGTAATTACGCTAGCTGCACAAGAAGCCGAGGCAAATTGTCAGGATCTGCAAAAAAAAAAGGGTCAGTAACTGTCCGGAAGGAATTCAAAAAAACGATCCTGTTCTGCTGAGAAAGCACTATCCACTGTTTCTGCTCTTACGCGCATATCGACCACCCTTCTTCTTATCAGCAAGAGGCTTGAAGCTGACGCCCTCAGAAATTACTGGGGGAAGGGGGGGCCACCAAGGTCCCAGAGAAATCCTTTTGCTGAGAAAGTACGTCACTTCCCCTGTTCCAACTATTCAACATACCCCTCCGTCGTGCAAAGAGCTGGATGTACAAAATCATAAAAATGGGGGGAATGAGGTGGGGAGTAAGGACTGAAACGCAAGGAAGGAAAGACATCCTGACCCCGCTTGTTTGAGCTCTCAACATCAAAAAGGAAAAGAGAGATATAAACCAGCGGGGTAAGAAAAGAACAAGGGGGAAGGGGGAGGATCTTGGGAGGGGGGAAAGCCCCTAAGGGGGAATCTCATCAAGGTACAAAAAGGGAAGCGGACTATTATGAAGTGAGTCTCCACAGGGCCCATCTTCTTGAGGAGGGGAAAAGTGTCGAACTTGAACATCTCAGAGATAAATTCCGCAGAGAACCCATCTTCACGACAAAAAGAAAGGGACTTAATTTCCATCAGAATGAAGCTGATCAGCACACTGTAAGAATAACCTCATGTGGATGAAAAAAGGGGGGGCAAACAGCTCGAACAATGTAGGCGTCGGGGGGTCTCAACACCTGGAAAAAGCAGAATAACTCGAACATCCGACGGCCGCATGTTCTTGTCTACCCTTTGAAAACGAGGAGCGAATATTCCGAAAAAAATCTGGGGAGGGAAGGCTGGTCCAAAATGCAGGCCAGCTAGCGTCACATGTCCACAAAAAAAGAAGAAGAACGTTGGGGAGAATCGAACGGAAAGGCCCTGCAAAAAGGAATGAAACGGATTACTAACGCGAAACCCAAATGCACTGAGGAATACTTCTCGCGGCAAAAAGTCACCACGAAACTCACAATCGACCGGCGGGAAAAGAGGAAGTTAAAATTAAAAGGGTGAACGGGAAAAAGGGACCATAAAGGAGAAGTTCTTTCCCTCGCCAAGGTCAAGAAATTATCTCGCCGAGGCGGGGCGAAACTGTCGACGTTTACGTAAATAAAAAGGGGCCACGCGCGTTGTCAGGGAAGAAAAAACTTAGAGGGGGTTACCGTGTTTCATCGGGACCTCTGGACCTATGAATTCCTTGAAAAAGGGAGGAAGGTGATCCCCCCGAAGTGCTCAGGGATCTTACGAAAAAAAGCGATCTTGCCAGGGGGCAGTCACTTGGTCGCACAGGGCAACAAATTATAATTCTTCTGTAAGTTTTCTTTTTCCGAGGGCCAGTAAAAAAAAGAACGGATCTGTCTATCCAGAGACCTTTGGGGAAAGACCTTCAGCGTCGGCAGAACATCCTTCGAGTTAAAAAATGGGAAAAGACCAAAAAAGTCTCAGGGGAAGTTACCGCCTCAAGAAAAATCCTATACCGCCACCTCGAAAGTGCCTAACCTGAAGGTAGATTGCCGCCGCCAGCCTGAAGGTCCATTCTTGGAAGTAACAGTCTGGTTTGGAAAGAAAACAACTTCTAGTTGAAAGTTCTGCAAAGCAATAGAGCTCGTCGGGCAAAACCCTCATCGCGTTAGAAACGTCATTCATCCTCCTGACGGGAAGGAGCCTAGTCAGTAAGAAATCCAAAAAGAAGGCCCCCTGTCCTCAAAGAGAGGACCGTCAAGGGGACCGAAAGTAAAATGCGGTGTATTCCGCGGCGGAAGTGGCCGCTGCATTTCTATACCTTGAGTGAAGGATCGAAATGCTTCCATGGCTCGAAGACGAAAGACTCAAAACTCCAAAACGATTGTGATCGGTCCGCGCTTGTTTTGAAGGAGAAAGAAAGGAGCCAGGTCCTCTGAAAAAAAGCATGGAGGACAAACTACTATGAAAACCCCGGAGACGCTTCCTCAAACAAAAGAAGAGCGCCGGGCCCGCCGCGAGAAACGCTCCCTCCAAAAGCGGAAAACGTCCTCAGCGCCGGGACCTACCACATGGAAGCAGGCACGCACGTGGCAAAAAAAAAATCCGGAGAGCCGAAGAACGGGGGGAACCGTCCTCATGACGCCCGTGATCACATTACGGACATGCCATCTCGAGAAAAAAAAAGACACCCGTCATTTCCCGCAGCAACAGAAAAAAGTCAACGAGGGGAATTCACCAAACCGCTGAAAGTTAAAGAGCTTCCTGGGGAGACGAAGGACGCCCTCTCCAACGAGCAGCAACGGGCCCGAGTGCTGTTTGCGAACGGGCGAATGGTTCAGGAGGAACGAAAAGACCGCGGGGGAAGACGAGAAAGCGAGATAAAGTCCTACTGAAGAAGAGAAAGAATCGTGACTTCCCTCTTGAGCGAAATTAGTTGTGCTACAAAAGGTCCAGGTGGGTGTGAAAAGGCGGGAGAACTGGTGGTGGAAAGGTACCGGAAAAAATTCGGAAAAAATAAGGACTTGTTTCCTCGCGGCGGAGTAGTGAACGAGTGTACTGACCGATTCTCAAGGTGGACAGCCGCAGTGCCAGCAAAGAGAAACTAGTAGGAGTCCTGCTTTCCCTCGGATGAAACGCCCTACATATCTCTGAAATTCGCTATAGAAGGAGGACCTATACGCCAAGAGAGGAAAGAAGGGTGTAAAAAGGACTCTTCCCGAAAAAACCGACGACCTGATAAGACGGGATTAGTGGCCTCCAGACGCGTAAATAAGAGAGCTACATATGAGACTAAAAGGGAACGAAAGCGCATTAAAAAGAGTTATTCGAAGAGAATCCATGGCCAAGGGTTACGCAAGAACCGACTTGAACCCAGGAGCATGAAGCCCTCACCCTCTCCAAGGGGAAATGAGACGTTGGTAGACCGTGGAAGGAAGGCCAAACCGCGTAACTTTGCAGCGAAGTCTTAGTTGAGTGTACTAACAACGGAGCAGGGACACAGAAAGTCGCGCTGTGCCATGTCCGTAGGAACGGTCTCATTGCTACGGGCACGTCTGCGCGCTCCAGGGGAAAACTGAAAAATGTGATAATCGACAAGCCGTGGAAAAAAAGGCGGGAGAGGAGACTCTACTCTGCGCCGTCGGGAGGAAAGCTCCGGCGGCTGAGGTACAGGGCATCGTACGTCTTTGAAAAAACGGCGGGGGGATCCGTAAATGTGAAACGAAAGAACGGAAGAAACGCTAGGTAGCCGGCCGGAGGCCGCTTCCTGAGGAAGAGAGCTCTTGCCTTGGTAGCCTTCTCTAAGTCATTCGCAGAAAAAGGCACCGAACTTCAAAAATAAACCCGCTGTACGGAAGGTCGAAAAGACCATTGCTGCGAGAAACGGCTCACATGACCTGCGGCTTGACAACGAGACCCTAGACCCGCTCTTCTGCAGGAAAAAGAGAGGAGGGGGCCAAGAGCAGAGGGAAGAGGAAGACTCTTGAATCCAAAACCTTCCATTGAGGTTCCACGCCGAGCAGGGTGTCCTCTACCCGAGAAAGCCATGAAGACATCTTTGGGAGAAGTTAGTGCAACTCTGGTAGAAGTCTGCTAACAGGAGAAAAAACCTACCTCGGTACTCACCTCGTAGCTTTCGCTTCCTGGCGCATCAGGAAGGAGGAGACGTTGTAAAACCGACGGGATTCCACGGAAAAGAGAAATACACCGTAGGACCCTTGGCCTATCAGACGGGAAAACGGACAAATGACGACTGCTTACGTGACCTTCTTCCCTTTAAAGAATAAGAAAGATCGAGATCCTCAGAGGCAAGGGGGGAAGAGGTACCGTGGGAAAGAGGGTTCACGTATAACAATCTGATCAAAACGAAGAAAGGACACGATTCACCTTCCGCTACACTGAGAAACATAGGATTTCTTCAGGAGGGGGATTCGTCTCATCTAAAAACGAAAGACAGGAGCACCCTCTAAGAAAGGGGAGGAGGTCTGCGGGCAAAAACTCATTTTTACGCTACGAGAGCGGGGTGTACACTCTCCTAACACAGGAATGACGAACATCCATGCTTAACGCAAGGAAGAATAAAGAAGAAAGTCATTAGATTTTAAAAAAAGATGACTACAGAGGACCGCGAGCCATGAGAAAGGTTGGGCTTCATCGGCCGGGCCAATCCTCTTCACATCATAGCCCGGACGCTTTTGTCATTCATAAATAGGGGAGAGTGAACACGTCTTAGGGGGAGTTACTGGCGAGCTGCGGAAAGGGGCGGAGGAGACACTCCATCTTAGAGCCGGTCGGCCCCAGTGTAGCCAAGCAAAGAGGAACTGTCCTGCTTTAAAAAGGGGAGCCCTTCGAAGCAAATAAAGAAAAAAAGCAGCGACTGTTCTTCATTCGGCGGAAGAATGCGCGCCGGGGATAGAAAAAGGATGCTGATCACTTCTCTTCCGAATCTACTCCTAGGTCATAATTCGGGGGGCGGGGGTTGGCCACCGTGCAAAAAAAAGACAGGGCCCCGCGACGTCTGTGAGGGTCCACATCGCCGGCTTCAGGCGTTGCACGAGACTTCCACTTCATCCGCCTGGGAAAGACACTTTAACGCTTATCGGAAAAAAATGTAAGGGGTTTCCAACCAAACAAGACGAGCTGACGCGAGGGGCGGGAACGAAAGAAGACCGCTTGGGATAAAAAAACTGAGGAGGAGAAAATAGAAACAGCGGGTTCAGATGTACTTATAAACGGAGAACCCCTCGGAGGTCAGCGGAAGGAGAAGGGTACCTCTCAAGACCTTGCAAAATACGACGAGACCAATTTCCAGGAGAAGAAATTGAAGTTCGCGGAGGGAATCCTCGATGTGGAACAAGTTGAAGCTAGTGAAAATTGAACAGCGCAGCAAAAAGAACGTTCAGATTCAAGCAAAAAGAAAAAAAAATTCACGGGGCCATCAGGCCGGGATAAAAGTTGGTAGAGAACAAGTAGAGCAACTGTGATAGTCCAAAAGATCCTACCAGTCTCGAAAGGGGAGGATCATTTCCCCAAGGGAAGAGACCAGGGTATTACAAGTCTCCTGGGGAAGACAGCTCTCGAAGCTGCGCAGGAGGTAGCTTTTATTCCTAAAAAAAGACTAGGCACGCGAGAAAAAGTGTTGATACAATCTAAAAGAAAGGAAGCCAATGTGACGGAGAGGGCAAAAAGGTACGAAAGGATCGTCCCGCCTGACACGCCTCCCCACCTTTAGAAGGCCGAGCTAAGTACGGTCCCTAAAAAAACACAAGAAGGGATGTGAATCTAAGGAGGACGCAGGATTTAAAAAACGATGTTAGGGTGTTCTCGTTGTCACGCCATGAGCCGAGACAACCGGGTCCGCAGGCTTGCAACCTGGTATAGAATATGTGACTCGAAAGGGGGGGGAGAAGACTACGGGAAGCCTCGTTGAATTTTCTGAGGCAGGTTGAAAAACTCGTTGACCGTGACCGGTGGCATAAATGGAAGAGATGAGGAACCGGGGAGTAGACAAGAGTCACCTGTCCTAAGCAAAACTCTCTTTATTGCGCAAGGGGGGGAACCACGCTAAAAAGGGATGAACTCCAAGCCCGCCTTTCAGAAGAACGGAAGTAGGCGTTTAATTTAGGAACTAGCAAGAGTACCGCGTAACAGAATACTGACAGAAGCAAATTGTCCTGACCTGTGGCTGGGTCACCGGAAGGGAGGCAGGTCGCCCACTGCACGTAAAAGCAACTAAAAAAAAATCGCGCCGGAAGAAAAAAAAAAGACTGGAGGCGGGAGGGTGTATCGCGCCGTCTCCTGAAAAGACCATCACTGAAAGCGGAAGACCTGAGGTTTAAAAAAAAACATCCTAGAGAAATTTGCGGGTAGAGGAAAAGAGTCAGGTCGTGGTCATCCCACGCACACAGAGAAGGGCAAAAAAAAAAAAAAAAAAGAGATGAAGTTATGGAACATCGAAAGTTTCAGCGAAGAGAAACATCTACGTTAGCAATCAATCCGCCTCGCGGGTCCTCTAGAAGAGGCATCTTGATCTGCTCACCAGAACAGACTGTACAATCAAACCCTCCTCCGTAAAGAGGAGGGCTCGGACGAATATCCGGCGCTTAGTGAGAGATCTTTCCGTGGTGTGAAGGTCTCTAGCTGAAAAAACGGACAAACTCCCAACTTGGCAGCGAACCATTCCCCCCCCTCAAAAAGTTTTTGGTCAGACTGGAAGGGATTAACATTTAACTAAGCCGCACGCGGTCGGTCTCTTCCAATGACGACTGATCAGTAAATAAACCACGCCATGAGGGAAATAAACCTAGCACCAATCGAAAAAACTCCTAAGACCGAGTCAGAAGTTGGCGAAAAAAAAGGCCCGGCCAGGGGGGTCTGCCGACGCCAAGAAGCAGTTTCGACGGTTCTCTTTCCTTCTACTCCACAGAACCCGTCCCATACCCGGTTTTTACGAAAAGCGAAGTGCGAGAAACTTAAAAAGATCGCGTGAAAAACTACCTGTCAACATCGAGCCCTCTGCCATTTAAAGGGGCGGGCGATCCTGCTGCAAGGACGCCCAGCAAACTAATCAACGAAAAGGGGGCGTCTCATAGCCGGAGTCGGTGGAGAAAAAAAAAAAAAACCCCCCAAAAGGAAGGCCATGGCTGCGAAGGATAGGGAGAAAATACCGTTTCCAGGGGAACGCATAGTTCAGCAGAGCCAAAGGAGAAAGGAAGTGGAGAGGAAAAATGCAAGACCTGAGGGTGTATGCCGAAGGGGACGGTGTGGTCGCGTCCGAACACTCAAAATGGTGCCCTGACAAAGGAGTGGGCGGGGGGGAGAGAGAATCTAAAAGTTGCAGAGGAAAAAGCTCTCAACACAAAAACGAGGAGAAGAGAGAGCCTTCTGGCCCTAAAAAAGCCCGACTATCGCGGGCATCAACTAGAGAAACAGCAGGAAACTGCTAAAAAGGTCTTCAGACAACCAAAAGACTCAGCACGTCTTGAAGACGGCAGCCCGAAGATCTCAAAAAAAAGAAGAGGAGATCAGCTTTGGTCGAAACCCGAAAGGTCCTACGTTAAAAAAAAAAGCCGCTCTGACGACATGCCATTGGGCCAGAATGGATCCCAGGAGCCCTGACACCGCACCCCGGCGCAGGAGAAGAAGTGCTAATTCAAGAAAAGGGGGATACCATGAGAAGAAAGGGACTTGCAAGAGGAAAAAGGTCGTCGGAGGGGGGAGAAAGTGTGGGTGGGGGGTTTGAAAAGCTATAGCGGGCCCGAGAAACAAAAACCGCGAGAAAACATTGCGGGGGGGGACTGCGCTCGAGGCCGCGAAGGAAGATTGCACGGGCTTTCGGCCCAGGTTGGTGTCCTCGACCTCCGTGTCGTCCACACTTAATCGACGGGAAAGAGGGGGAGACGTCGGGCTGATGAAAAAAAGAGCGTTCGGCATCGAGAGGACTCTGCGCTGGTATAATCTTAATTTGGAAGGCTCGTACTTGACGTAGGGACGAAAACACCGCGTACCTGATAAGGAAATGGCGGACTTACATTAAGAACGCGGGGCTCTAAGAAAATCACACGGCAATCGCACGGAGACAGGCTCTCCGCCGCGCCTACACATATAAGTGCGGCTGACCGGCAGCGCTGGAGAGAGGAACACGTACAGGAAAAAAAGACCGGAGGGAGGAGAGACACACTCTAAGACTTCTAAAAGGACCTCCTATCTTCATGGACAAGTTCGGCAGGGCGAAAACTCTTGCCCCTACTCATGGGAAGGATTCAACCAAAAGCTGGTTCATAGACCCGCACAACGCCAGCCCCAATCTTGCGGACAAAAACGTGTCGGGACACAGGTTACCTCGAAAGTAGATACTTCGCGAAAAAAGAACCGTCTTAACTTCAAAAAAACGGTGAGACTCTGGGACAAAACGGGGACCATTGTACGGAATCAGAGAGAGGGGGTCGAAAGCAGGAGGGACTTTTACAAAAAAAAGAAACTTCCCAAATCTTAAGATAATAATACACCGGACGTACCTTTTCGCATCTTCGTAAAAGAAAAACTAAGGAGTTACCAAATTAGAGGCGAATCAATATCGAAAAAAGTTCGTACAAAGTACCGTGTACCTTAGGGAAATCCTCCGCAAAGGGCACGTGTACGTAAGGGAAGACTAGAACAGGAAACGAAAAAAAGAGTCAACATACCGAAAGGGACAAAAAAAAATAGTATTCGTCTGGAAAAAAAGGCCCCTTTTCGTCGAGCGCCCTTCTCAAATTAGAAATCAGCTAAACAGCAGCGACACGGGCTTCAAAAAAAAGTTTTACGCTATAAAAAAATTAACGCCCTAACCGAATATGCGTCAACATCCATAAGGCCGCCGTGTCTTCTAGATCACATCCGACCGTCAAGGGGGGTGCGTTTCCGCATGGCAGTGAAAGGAGGAGGATGGCAAAAGAATGGGTGCGAAATCGGAGAACCGGAGAACTTCATCGCGAAAGGGCATGGGCCAGAAAAAAGGGGCCTCACATGTTCCTTAGACGGGTTTGCCCTGTGCCTGGCGAGAGGATTTGGACCGTACAGTGCCGGCGAAAGATAACAGAGTGGGACCTGAAAACCAAGGAACATCGAACGGTGGCTCTCTGGGGAAACCTGACTCACATTATCCGCAAGCCGAGCCGGTTCGGAAAAGCAGGGCGGCATCTATCCACCTTTAAAGAAGGGGAGAAAGGACGACACCGCTGAAGGGACAGAAAGAGAAGGAAAGGATACTAAAGAGGGGGACCTGGTGTTGAAAAAGACTTTTCCCCTGACGTCCTGGTGAGGAAGCCTTTTCAAGTCCGGCAGCTAAAAAGGGGGCTTCCATACCCCGGCCGCGTTCACGAAAAGTTCACAATGGCACGAATAGCTAGGAGGGGGTGAAGCAACGGACAAAGGGAAAAAGCGCCGATGGCGGGAAAAAACACTCTGGTTTATCTATGAGAACACCAAACGGCGGCTTATGAAAAGAAAACAGCGGGTCCAGGTATTTATAAAGGGGCAAGAGGGCATAGTCTGAGGGAAGAGGGATCAGAAAAGAACACTCCCGAGAAAGAAAATTCCAGGGTAATCGATGATGAAAGGAAGGGCTCGTGAAAGGAACGGGGGTTATGGAATGCCGGCGATGTTGGGGAAGTCTTCCTACTTGAACATAGAAGAGAAAGCGTACCTCGGTCAGGGAAAAAAATCGTCCAAAAAAAATGGCATCAACACGGTTGGGAGGAGGCGCCTCCTTAGAGGGGGCAAAATAGTTGCCGAGGCGACAGGCTCATACGGTAAAAAAAATGGGGAGATCCCCCGGGACCACCGAAAAAATTTTGCTTGGATACCCTGAACTAACCAGCTTCTCGAAGCTGTAAAGAGAGTATCAGAGAAGCCCAGTTCAGCCACAACAAAAAAAAAAAAAAACAACAAAAAGTTTAGTCACGATCTAGACTCTCTGGCGCCCATTCCATGGAAACCGCGTAGAGAAGACTAGAAGCGTCCCGTGACTAGAAACACCAGTTTGTGCCCTGAGGGTATTCACTGAAAGAAAGGAGATCCCTTACGGGGCACGGATGTGATCAAAGCGTCGTTACGCCATGGATGTTGCGTCGTTTTCGTTGTTAGGCAAAGCCAAATGCGCCGGGAGAGACGTTCAAAGACCGCAGGACAGGTAAGAACGCCGATAGCGGGGAGAAAGTAGGTGGCCTGATTCATGGTCTGGACGAAGACGAAGCCCGCCTTAAACAAATAAAGATTTTAAAAAAGTGGAGACTAGGTGGAACCGGGGGGGCCTTGATAAAAGAAAATTACTACTGCCCGTGCAGGAAGACTCCACCACGAAGTCACGTAAGCGTTCGTCGTACGAGATCAGTATTCTGAGACAAACCTGGACCTTCACGGAAAAAAAACCCGTAGCAGGAGTGCTAGTTACTTGTGCACGAAATTAACAGGGTCCTCCGGTACAAGTTTACGGGACCTTGGGGGGTCAGGAGGGAGGGCATTTCCGACCACTGAAACCATCTGTTCAAAGATCAAGAAAGCGATAACACATTCGCGTCTGTCTTGTGCGCGTTAGCAGTTCTCCTGGGAGGTTACAAAAAATAAACGACCTGATTGAGGAACGCCGCCAAGATTCTTTTTGCGGGAGAGGACCCCCGCGTCGAAATCACCCGAGAAAGACGAGGATTATGAAATTAGAAGCAGAGGACAGACGAACCGCAGCTCAGTTAGCGATCATTCAGCCTTCTATGGGGGGAAAGGACACGCACTGGAAAAAAAAATAAGACCTCCGAGATTTCGCCCACAGCGAAAAAAGATCCGTCAAAAGCCCGTACACGGAGGAGGAGGAACCGGCAGGGGTGGGAAAGGTAAGGTTTCCTGGAGGCCTTCGAAAAAAACGCCAAGATACGCCGACGCCGCCCACAACTCCAAAAATGAAAAAAAAAACAGGTGATCAGTCCGCTCGCTTCCCTTCCGTGAAAAGAATGCACATTTAACTGAGACCAAAAGCAGCGCCTGTCGTCTAAAAGACGAGTAGACCCGACCCTTACAAGACGTCAAGAGAAGACTGGAAACTTCAAGAGAAAACAGGCAACGAGTTTCCCCAGCAAAAAGGATTTTCGCGGATCACAAAAGGAAGGGAACCCTCGTTCCAGCCGGGCGACGGCGCCGGGCTAATCGCAAGGAAAGGAGGAAGGACTCTGGTCTCCAGAAGAGTCAAAGGGGCGGCCCACCTACAAAAAGCCCGAATAGAAAGACTCCTGACTACCGTAACCATCGCGAAAATTTCCGCGTGCGGGCGATCGGGTGGAGAGACGGCGCCTCCAAAGAGAGAATCAATAAATAAAAGAGGGGCTTTCTCAGGTGTAATCCTAAGGCACCTGGCCATAAGGGGGGAAAGTTCGCGCGATTGCCTCGGGTTTCCAGGGAAAGGCATACCTCACCCGAAGAGTGAGGAAGAAGGGGATACGGTAGAAGGTAGTAAAAAAAAAAACAGTTCCTTGTTCAGACGCGTAGGCAGGTCGTCTTGGAGTCCGCCCAGGGTGGTGAATTCAAGCTCGCAAGAGTGCAAAGACGAAATCAGGGGGCTAAGCGGAAAAAGGAGTCTTTCGGTTGCAAAGAGCCATCAGGATCTAGAAAAAAACAACAACGAGGCGAAAGACTGGACCCACGCTGGAAAGACAACATATCGGAGGGTAAATCGAGACTATCCGAGATAGGAAAAAAAAGGAATCGAGTGTTCCTCCTCACTTCCTCTTCCAAAAACAAACAAATATACTTAAAGAAATTGGGGAAGAAGGGCCTTTCGAAAACTACCTGAAAAAGAGAAGACTATGGAAAGTCACGATGCAAGCTCCTTCGGCAAGTCTGAGAAAAACTTGAACCCTAGATCTCAGAAGCCAATCAGGAAACTGAGAGGACGGGATAAAAGTCTAAAAAGGGGGAACCCCGAGAACAATCTCCGTGCACGTGAGGATTGTCTCTTTCGTCTCGTCAAAGCATGATCCGCCCTCACACGCAAAGAGGGTATCTTGAGAAACAGAAAAGGGTAAAGGGAACCGAGTAAAACAACCGGAAAGAAGGGAACTTTGATAACCCGGCATCATGCACGGAGAGGTTCTTCGGAGCGAAATGCCGATGTCACGGAAACGCTGTCCTCACAAACCGTAGAGATTGAGGACGACGGAGGAAAGAGGGGGATCGTAGAAGAAAAGTCTCCAGTGAAAGAAAAAAAAGGCTGATGGACGGGTAGGGAGGATTTGGCCGGACCGACAGGAAATGGGGTCACGTAAATGTTCTAGCCTGGCTCTAAGGGGGGAAAGGACAAC
>Ga0179593_1292448_pt1 | contig 22184 bp, 23 predicted proteins | sample CZODoug2_1_08_16_FD_185931 | JGI IMG/M metagenome (GOLD analysis project Ga0179593, IMG submission 185931) | Vadose zone soil fungal communities from Angelo Coast Range Reserve, California, USA - CZODoug2_1_08_16fungal (PacBio error correction) | ecosystem: Environmental > Terrestrial > Soil >...
CCAAAGCTCCAGAAGAAAAAGTCTGTGCAAACCGGGAAAAAGACAGAATCAAAAAAGCCTATCCAAAGGCAAAGAGGAAGACTAACCAAAAGACTCAGGCGAAAAGCGAGGGTGATAGCAAAGTCCACACCGGAGAGGAAAGCTGGGAAATCTCTCTTCACTCCCCTGCGATCGATGGAAAAAAAAAAGTCGGAAAGAATGAAAAAGAATGGGATCCCCAATTCCTTCCCGAGCAAGGGGGGGGGAACGCAAAGGGGGGACCAGATAAGAGAAGAGCGATCACCTGGAACATGACACCCCTTCCATAAAATCGCAATGGAAGAAAGTATCCTCTATAAACGGATCAAGGAGAAAGAAAAAAGTCTAAGCAATTCATTCTGAAACACAAAAGAAGGCACCAACGCGCAGTAAGTTAAGAAGACAAAACGTCATGGAAACTTGGCCCCTCGCCCTAGAGAGGTCCAGGGGAAAGAAAGCATCAAGAGAAGGAAGAAGAAAAAAGGGGATGTGCAGGGATACGTCGAAAGAAGTGGGAGTAGGCGAAAACAAAAAAAAAGTGCCACATCGAATGAAAAAACGATCTGAAGGAAAGAAGGGAGGGGACTTTGGGCCTCTACAAGAGGAATCTTCGGTAGATCCAATTTACGAAATCGGGTCCTAGAAGGGTCAATACCATCTTCGGAGGAATTCACTGAACGGGAGACGATCCGACGACCCACATGGGAGCCAACGAGGGGGTCAAGAAAAGAATCAAGCGCCCCACTTAAACCATATCCTAATCTCTAGGTCGCCGGGGGAATTCCGGCTGGAAGGTGAAATAAAGCTCGGGGGAGGGCGCCCTCAAGTTTACACAGGAAGAATTATTAGCTTCGCGCCGCAAATTCAACTACCGAAACAGTAGCCTTTCGCAGGGGAAGGGGCGTAAAAACCACAGCGGGACAACATCTCGAGGTTGAGGAAAACTTGGAAAGGGGGGGGAAAAGAAATCGCCGATCTTGTGAAGCTCCCAAACCCTCGAAGAGCAGAAAACTTAATTCCTGATACCTAAAAAAAAAAAAAAGGGGGAAAAATGAGTAAACAAAATTGTCCAGCGCGTAAAAACACGACGCAAAAAGGAAGAAAAAACTCTCGTGATGAACTCGCCCGACCGTCTGAAAAGTTCCCCAATTCCCCACAAACAAGAGAAAAAAAAAAAAATGACAATCTAACCACTCTCAAAATCAATATGGAACATCACAAAAAAAAAAAGAAAAAAAAAAAAAAAAGTACTCAAAGAGTGCTCACCGGCTAAGCATGGCAAAACGGCGTTATTGCGCCTGCGAGGAAAAACATACTTCCACATCAGAAGAGGAGGACCGCCGCTCGACCAAATCCTCGAGACAATGCAAAAGACGGAATCAAAGGACAGAACTTCATCGGGAAGAGAAAAGACCCCCGCGGCGCGATCTCGCCCAGAAAGAAACCGCCTGGGAGGGGAGAGGCAGCTATTTGGACAAAGGTCGAACTTGCCCAACGAGGAAGAAAATAGAAAGACTTTCTCCCAGCGTCGGCCCATCTGAGCGCCGCCGGGAAGGTCAAAAGAAGGGGGGGAAAAAGACGACGCAAGCACCAACGGCTGGGGATAAAAAAATCCAAAACACCAAGGGAAAAAAACAAACCAAAACAGAAAAGGGTCACGGCTTGAGACGCCGGATCCTAACCATTAGGAACCAATTCGAGCTGTGAAACACCAAAGATGGAGAACATCGGAAAACGCTAAGGTACGGCCGACCGCGAGGTTCGAGCCATCTACATGTGGTTCATGCCTATTTAAGAGAAGGGGATTCGAGCCGTTCATGGAAAAAAGCACACCTAGGGACAGGAATGGAGGAAAATGACAAGGGTGGTCCTACCAGAAGGAGATTTAGGGGCTCAATTCCGCAGAGAGGGGAACCACGGAGATGACTGGGTGACCTGAGTTGTCCTGGGCAAAAAAAAATCAGGAGTGTACAGGTAGAAATTTGAAGACAAGTTCTGGAACCAAGCAACCTAATCTAAGAAGAAATACAAAGGACGAACCAGTGGCTTCAGCGCCAGAGAGGAGAGCGAAAAGGACTAGGTCCAGAAGAAAGGGGAGGAAACACCGCGCGTGTCCTGAAGAGCACAGACGCCACCTTGAAAACCGACCCGAAAACAAAAAAAGGGACCGGGCTAGTCAAGTCAAAACACGAAAAGCGCCACGGCTGGAAGATGTGTCAAATCCTGAATCCTACGCGGAAATAAAAGCAAAAGATGCGGGGCAGCGCAAGTAACAATAAAGAGACTCGGCAAAAATCAAGGACGAAAAAAAAAGGGAATCAGGCGGCGTTAAAAGGGGGGTAGGAACCGAGTTGAGGAACTCAATGAGCGACCCGGGTCGCTAAGTCTAGAGAAACCACAAGAAACTTAAGGAAGTCCAAAATAAAAAAAAAAAAAAAAATACAACACACACAATATCCAACACCACATACATAGGAAAACACAAAATGAATACACAAACACATAAATACACTGCAAGAATACGAAAATAAGTGGAGAGGAACACCAACAAAAATAAGGTCGTCGACATAACCACACAGGGACTAACACACAAAATGATAAAAAAAATACCTTGGGATTAAAGCACGAAGAAACAAGCCAAAGAGAAAGTCAAGACACGCAAGGAAACGGAGCTCTGCCGTAAAGAGTCGAAATGAGCAAAAAAACGGGAACCCAGGAAAAGGAAATCTACGGAACGGTTGCAAATCCCGGAACGGAGAAACGGCAGTACAAAAATGCCGGCGAGTCTCCAGAAGGAAAAAATAATGGAACCCAGAATCCCGAAGAAATCTCACCTAGGGGGTCGCGGATCCAGTCTAAAAACCGGGGAGAGCCCCCAAAGTGCCGCATTACAGGGGCAGTGAGGGAGGACTCGGGAATTGCGTAGACTAAAAAAAAACAAACACCCGGGCGGGGCTTTGACAAAAAAAAAAAAAAAAAAGAGAAAAAAAAGAAATAAAGGGGGGGGGAAACAACAAAAAAAAAACATCTAAATCTAGACGAAAGGGGTGATAAAGCCAAGGGGCGGGTCCATGCGAATCGACTGAACTCAAACAACGCCTTCTGACCTCTTCTAACTGGGGGTGAATCGTTGTAAGTGAAGAAGACGAACCCCTTTGAAAACGGAAATGCAGAATCTGGGGGTACACGGACCTCAAAAGAAAGAGAGGAACCGAAAAGTATCCACCGAGCTGGAATCTGCGAGTCCACCAATAACAGAATAGATGGAGCAGTCTCGCAACATCCCGATGCCAAATCCCTAGCCGGCATGCGAAAGAAAGAAAAAAAAGATTCCCAAGCCCCGGTATAGAGGGAGGGGGAAAAAGAAAAGGAAAGTGAAGAGAAGTACAGAAAATCGATAAATCGGCAACGGCGAGATTAGTAAAAACGCCACAAAACAAATATTGTGGGATGAATCAGAAAAGGCGCGAAGAACCCACTTAAAGTCCAAGAGAGGTCACCTCAACAAGCAAATAGAGGAGGACTCCAACAACGTGCCGGGGAAAAGGGGACTCTTGTCGAGCAAAACTTCGACTTGAAAAGATGCGCACGACAAGCAAAAAAGAAAACCGGAATCCGGAAGGACAAACTCCTCTATCTAAAAAAAAAAAAAAAAAAAAAAAGAAGAGAGGAGGGGAAAAAAAACTGGATTTTAAGGGGGGGAGGGTTGAGGATTAAGCCGGGGGGACTTTTCTAACTGGCGGGAGTCGAAGTGGAGGGATATCCAAGAACCTCGTTCGGCAATGGGTTCTCGTGTAGGCGTTTGGGCATGGACACTATTCCAGGTTGAAGTTGAGCTTCTGGATGTTTCTTCACGCTCCTGAGAGGCTGAAGACAGTGTTGGTTAGGGGGTTGGGAACTAAAGCGCCGCCGAAGACCGCTACAAAAAAGAACTCTCCTAGATAGTTCAATATATCAGTAATAACGGTGAGGGGGAACTTTGAGGGGGCCGGATCCGGACAGGATTGAAGCGGAGGAAGGGTTTGCTGATCCAGTTGAATAAGGAAGGCTGCAGGCTTGTAGAGAAGGGTGCTCGGAGTTCTAGAAATTTTGGGAGTTCAGGCAAGAGGGGAGACTGCCGAGTGGGTCCTTTTGAGAAAAGCGCGCACGGAACTAGAAGTTTTTTCGCCTTTGGGCGAGGCGAGGGGGGGGGTTGGAAGCGGCTGCTTAGAGGGGAGTTCAGGTGGCGAGCGGTTCTGGGGAGGGGAAAACCGTACATTGGGGGAGTTCAGTTGGCGAGTCCAAAAGCAAACCACCAAAAAGATGTAAGGAGGAGTTTGTCTCGAAGGTCTCCGGGAAAAGGGCAATACTTAAGAGCCTGGACCGGGGTCACGAATGACCCTTGGGGGGGGGGAGCAATGTTTTCATCCGAGTATCATCTTGGCACTCGTTGAAGTTACAAGGGGGGGGTTATTCTTTAGCAGCTCTTTGTTGGTGTCTGCAAAATATATTATGTCTTGCTATCTAAAGAGCAGAGACTAACGTTCGGCGAGGGGCCTGGGGGAACTGTTCGCAGATGAAGCAGGGATTTGAAAAGAAGGGGGGAAAGTAGCAGACGGCGGGGACCGGGTCGTTGGGGTGGGGGGGGGGGAAAGGGTCGACGGAAATGATGAAGGGAAAGCGGCTGGGCTAGTTCTGAGCTCTGATGCGGAGGGGGGCGGTGGGGGGGGGAGGTCGTAATGGATTTCAGGCCAAAACGGGAACAGAGGATCTGGGTGCGATCGACCGAATGGGGAGTATCCGTGGGAACTCCAATTTGGAATAAGGGATGACTTAACCTTGAAACCCTTTGACATGAGACTGAAATCCCCAATGCAAGTGAAGGGGGAGTGAAGCTCTTCATAAGAAAACCGGAATGGGGTGAGGGGAGAGAGGCAAAGAAAAAGGGGAGAGGGAGTGGCTGGGAGGGGCGCGGTCGACGACAGTGGAAACGAAGAAGTCTCGCCAGGGGTTGGATACGGAAAATGGAAGGGGGGAGACTTATGGGGCAGAGAACGGCGTCAAGCAATTGTTCGACTCTGACACGGAAAGAGGAGCGGGGGGATTGACAGCAGGAGATACATACCAGCCGTGGGAGGGGAGGAAGACACGCGGCAGAGACTGGGGTTTCGAGGTTCGAACAAGGGGCGAGCTCTCAACGGACGCCGGTGGAGAGTGATACGAAGTAAGTTGAGCACCGGGCAGCGCGCATCCCTGGATCGAAAACGACTTTGACATTGGGGCTGAATTGGGTTAAGAGGGAATTTCATTTCGTTTGGGAAAGCGGCCGAAACGGGGAGTAGTAGGTGTATTTCAGGTCAGCCCGATCGTGCAAAAAGAATAGAAGTCTCAGAAAGGGGAAAAAGCGTTGCGGTGGAAAAGTCTAAGTGTGGTCGAAAGGAACCGGCAATGAAAAAATCCGAAGAAACGAGGGGGGCGTGGGTTGCTATGCTTGAGAGGGGGAGCGCGAAGATGTAGAGACCTCGACAGGCGGTTATTCACACGCACTGGTTCGAGTGGATGATTGGGTGGGGGCAAAAGGCGGCGAAGTCAATGCGTGATTCAAGATTAAGACGAGGATCTTTTTTATTTATAAAACGTAGAGGTCTCGGGTGCCGGGACTTGCTAAGTAAGGGAGGCGGTTTTTAACAAGTATAAGCTAAGGAGGTAAGAATGATTATGAATGAGGAAGGTTCTCTAGAAAGACGGAGAGATAGAGATGATAGTAAAGAGGAGTGTGAGTAGTTCCGAGAGAAGGCAAAAATCTGTATGAGAAAAGGGTCGGGGAGGCGGTACAGGATGCGACGCTGGAAAAATAGGGTGACTACGTCGAAATGGTACTATCCCGCCATTTTTCACGATTATTCAATAGAGATGCAGGACAAGGCAAAGATGTCGATTTCAGGTAGGGGCTAGATTAAGTAGTGAGCCACGAACCTGGGGAAGTTATCTAGGCGGGGTCGGGTCGGTTCAGGTGCTAGGTCATTACTTCTTCAGATTCGATATGGTTGGGGCATTAGAGTCCTAATATTTAACATTCGGCCCCATAGAAAAAACCGGGTAGCAAACTCTCTGATCACCCTTGAAAAGCCAAAGGAAGGGAGGAAATGAAAGAGTAGCTGGAAAAGGGCTTGGACGTGGAGGCTGTTCATTGTTTAATCGTGGTAAGACTTTTTCCGGGCATCACGAGAGTGGAATGAGACCTTTCGTTACCGAAGTCTGGTAACTGAAAAAGGACTCATTCTGCCACCTTTCGGGCAGTCTGCTCGGGACGGCGGTGTTGTTGGTAGGGGGGGGGTCAGGAAGGACGAGTTTGCCGAAAAAAAGGTTCGGTCGCAATTCCGGTGGGGGTGGGGGAGAAAAGCGAAAACTTCGATCCATGGAGGGGGTCCTAGTTTCATTTGAGCAAAAAAAACTGGAAAGGTGCAGCTGGCCGTTAAAAAGAGCTCTGAGATACTCCAGGTAGCTTGGGCGGCCTTAGGAGAAAGAAGCGCGGTCGTCGATGGGTTTTTAAGGTGGCGGGGAACATTGAGGGGCCGAGGAATTCAGGGAAGGTCTTCGTCGTCCGTAAGTAAAGGGACCGGGACGAAAACCCTACTTATAGAATGTCAGACGTTGACCACGGGGAAGAATGGCCCGCTCGACAAACTTGGGGGAAACCGACTCACAAGCTTCATCCGGGGGGGACTCAGATAGTCTGGGGGGGACTATTTGCGGTGAAAAGGGAGGAAATGATTTTAGAAAAGTTACCATTCCCTTTGAAATGTGCACTTTTCGACGTAGAAAAGGAAAGACACGCGTATCGCTGGGGGGAGAGGAAGGTCTGTCGCTCGAGGTGCCGGAGGGGTCTTCTAAGGGGATTGTCCTGGGTCAGGGCAGAAAACGCGCGTGATTCCAGGGGGCGGGCAGAAGGGGGGGGGGCCGTGGAGTAGCAAGACGGATCAACAATAATTAGGAATTTGGGGGTATATATAATGGAGAGGACATTCGAGGATGTGCGTCGGAAAAATGGAAGGACAGGTGTAAAGGAGGGTGAAACTGGCGATCACAAAAAAAGGGGAGGCGTTGAAAAAATATCGGGCCACCGGCGGACGAGGAGGCAAAAATTTAAGCACGTTTGGACGATTTGAACGTGAGGAAAATGCTGAGAATGAAAGGCCTCCGAAGTTGCCTGGGGAAAAAGAGCGAGCAAGATCTTTTGTAGAGACAGTACTGAAGCGGGCTTGGAGAACATATAATGGGGAACTTTTTACAGGAGTCGTTAGCCTCGGGAGCGGCCCGATAATTTCTCCGCGCATCGGGAAGGAACTATCTCCATCACAAACCGCTGACGTGAAAAAAAGGAGAAGAAACGGAAAAACGTCCAAGCCGCGTCGCCAGAAAAAGGGAGGGTACTCCGGGGAAAAAAACGATGCTCACGAAAAACGAGCCCTTACAAAGGGGGCAGGCTGTCGAAAAAAAAGGAAAAAACTCAGCAGAATCGAACAAAAAAAAATCCTGTGAGCACCAAGCAAAAAAAGGGGCCAAAAGCAGAAACTGGGGGGAAATCGCTCTCAAGGCACAATCCGAAAAAAGAAGAAAAGGCTTACCCGAAGGAAATCTCGGGCTGTCCCGGCACCGGGCGTTTGGCCCAACAAGATGGAAGAGAAAACAGAAAAAAGGAAGCACCGGGAGGTTGGAGAAGGAAAAGCCATGGCATCAATTTATCAACTACAAAAAAGGGCCTCCTTCAGGCGACCAACGCCCGGGAAGGGGCAAACTACCAGAAACAGACGCGTTGGCATCATATCGATTCACCGGAAAATGAAGCACCGTAGCATACTCAAGACACTCGGCGCTAACTCAAAATATAGGAACGCGACGACCCAAGGGGTCTAAATCTAAGAGTGCCTCCAAGGGAAAGGGGGAAGTGACAAACTCATAGGAGAAATGAGGGGGTCCACTAGAAGTGAAACCAGAACAACTATCTTCGTACGGAATGGCGGTTTAAGAAAAAGGGAAGACTTAGTTATGCAACGACATTATTTCGCCGGCCTCGAAAGTCAACCATCGCTAAGACAGGGAGGAAAGGTCAACCGGGGAAAGAGAAGGCCGGAAGGAGAATTGAATTCGGCTCGGCCACACGATCAGCGAACAAACAAAACCATCGAAGAGCAGGGAAATCAGCTGAAGAAGCCGCTGCGGAATTACCGCAAAAACGGGGAAAGGGGGGGGCGAAAAGAAAAAAAAAAAAAACCCCCCCCAAAAACCCCCCCCCCCCACCCCCAAACCAACACCCCCACACCAAAAAAACCCAAAAAAACCACAGAAAAACTAAGAGGACACTATGATCAGTCGCAATCGCAAAAGGAACCTACCGAACTCCTCAGGTGGCGCGCATGGGGACGGAAACCCTACCACAGAGAGACAATCACGAGTAAGAGCGACCGCCTTTAGACCGTTACACCTAAAAACCAAGAGAAAAACAGTCTCCCAAAATAAAAGGAAGTCAAAGCTCCACAAATCAGTTCAGCAACGGGTCAGGACGGTCAGAACGCGCCTGCCAGCACAGAGAAAACAAAAAACGTCTTAACTGAAGAAACGCGAAAGCTCTCAACGAAGCCTCTCCCGCGTAATCCAATTCCTCCACGTCCGGAAAGTGATCCAATGTGAGGTAAGCTGTTTGGACGAGGTTCCATAGCAAAGAGAGAGGGAGGGCGATTCAGGGACCCAGGCACCTCCAGCTACTGCTGAAAAATCAATACGCACTATGCCGTAGCATCATAGCGAGTCAACGGACCAGCCGAGCCAACGCCACGCCTGCAAGTAGAATGGCCGTTGGATGGGCCAGATACGAATTTTCCAAAGGGACGAAAATTCAAAACTATTACGGAGCAAAAAAGTTCTCCCCCAGTCGGGAGGGCTAGCCGGAAGTGGGATAAAAATGACTACGCTCACCATCCGAGAAAGCTCGTGTCACCACATCGGTAAAAGAGGGGGAAAATTCGCGACTTCACATCTGCCAAAAAAAAAAAAAAAAGCAGGCGGTTCATTCTCGAACCGACATCTTCGCACGAGAACAAAAAGACACGCTAAGCTATGGGAACGAAAAGAAAAAAAGATTCCCAGCACAAGTGAAAATTCGCACAGGCTCGAAGGGATTCGGCCGGCCATGGAAAAAGCAAAAAGAAAGGGGGTCAGTAAGTGATGGGAAAAACAAAGCGGTATTGCAGACCCCTGAGATGTCGGACCAACGCGTCTTTCACAAATTAAAAGATGACTGGGGACAGGTCCGTGTCTGGCAAAACATCGCCACGTAAAAGAAGAGAAAAGTGACTCCATGAAAAAAACAAGCGCCTCCAACGACGATCATATCGACTACAAAGGGCCGCACCAAAAGTCCGTCAGCATCCCGGAAAAACTTCGCGATCCCTGCTCACCTCCACAAAGGAGGAGAGGACGGGCATGAAGAAAATCTCCACGGGAGAACCAACCACCCAACACCAAAACCCACCCCAAAAAAAAAAAAAACCAAAACACCCCCCCCAACCAAAAACCCCCCAAACCACCAACAGAAAAAGAGAAGCACGACGAATTCGACGAACAGACGTCACCGGAAGGAAATGAGAACTGCGGTATGTTACTCCTTATGAGACCCTTCGGCGAGAAAGGGGGCCGCGTCGAAGCCACAAAAGGGGAAATAACGCGCCGAAAAAAAGTAAGACCTCTGCGCGGGAGAGACGTAAAAACAAGGGATCGACTGACTAAACACTGAGTTTCGTAGACCGAGGCGGATCCTCACTCGAGGACTCAGCTAACGGCTGACGACGAAAAAAGAAGGGGAAACATGCTGGGAAAAAAGAACTTCCACCTCGGCACGGCCACGGGAAACATCTTCCAAGCAAAAGTTTCCCCCGAGGAAGTAGAAGTACGTCAAGATGAATTCGCAGCGAAGAGGCTTCAGCTCCAGCCAAAAGGTGTCTACGTCTGGGGAAGGAAAAAGGTAAAAGCCAACCTCCAAGCGCCGGGTCAATATACTATTAACGGAAAAAGCAAGCTCTATTACCAATGCAAAAGAAAGGCAGGCTCAACAAAAGGAAAAGGCAGGGAGAAGCTGAAAAAAGTCCAGGGAATGCACAATCGCGTAATAGGAGACACAACGGACGAAGCCGCGAAGGCTGACCGGAATATGGGGACCCAAACTCAAATGAGATGCTTCCAAAGAAAAACCTGCAACTCTCAGAGAATCCAGTCAAAAATCACAAGGGGTGCAAAGAAGAAATGGATTGAGTTAGGAAGCGCAAAAAAGGGAAAGTTGGGGCGGAGTACCCGCGAGACAACATCAAAAGAATCGGGGAAGGAACGCATTCTAATTGCGTTTGCAAAGTAAACCTAAAAAAAAAAAACAAAAAAGGAGGGGAGGGAACATGAACTACCTCGTCAAAAAAAAAATCGGGGAAACAAAGGCCTCGACAGCGGCGAAAAATCTCGGGAAACGAACCCGGGGGACTAAATCCGTCATCGAGGGGAGAGGGAACCTCATCCGATGGGCTCGGAATCGAATCTCCAAAAGATAGCACGGAAAAGAAGGGAAATCTACTGAAAACGGCAATGCGCACAGCGGGGTCAAAGCTAGCCAACATGCATCTCAGAAAAAAGTAACGCGTCATTACTCTTGGAAGAAAATCGAGCCCGGCACGGAAAATATGATGTACTACTTAAAGAGGAGAGGGAGCCGTGTGCCACTTCCGAGGCGGGCGCTGTCAAAAAGCACATTCTTCTGATAGCACCTGAAGGGAGGAGAAACCGAAAAGGGGTTACTCAAAAATATTCAAAGGGATCAATTCACAGAAACCCAAGGACAAAAAGTGGGGGGGAAGGAAAAACAATTCTCGGGGAGAAAAGAAGGACCTTCAATCACCCGCTATCTCGCCAGCCCAACCCCTGGTCCAGAAGCAAATCAGCAACAACAACACAAGGGTAAAAGGAATTTTGGCGAGGAATTCGGAAAGGTTCTTGTCGAAGCGGCTGGATCAGAGAAAACCGAGGGAGGGGGGGGGGGGATGGTTCAAGGAACAGAGTTGTTGGCATGTGACCCTACAGGGGTAGAAAAAAAAGATGTAGGAAGGGAGGGACAGCATCCTTAGCGTCTCAAAATGCAATGTTTTGTTATTGCTTTAAAGAGCCAAGAGAGTAAAGCCAAGAGGAAAAAAACCGCACCTAAGACGGGGAAAAAAGGATATCGTTAATAACGGGGACTTTGGGGGATGGGAGAATCGGGCGAATGACGCCGGCTAGGAAGGTGGCGGATGCCCTGGGCGGAGAAGTGGGTACTCATCGAGCTGCGATGCCGTGTGAGGAAAGGACACTCAGCGTCTAATGGGGGGAGATTCGAGGGAAGCGAGAAAAAGCCGGGGGATAGAGTCGATGGCGGCATTGGAAGGCCCATGGTTAGAACCCGTCACCGAGTAACGTTGACTTGAGGCGTGGGGGGGGGGGGGAAAAAGGGGTGCATCTGATGATAGAGGTCGTTATTGTACTTCAAACGTGAGGTTTCTTGGGGTACTGAGCACCCTTAAAGGGAAAATGGCTAGAAGTTCGATTCAAAAAAAAGAAACTAACAAAGGGTCCAAGGGGGAAGGGGGGGGGGGGGGGGGGAGACTTTTTAATAAAAAAATCAAAACTTAAGAGAGGACAGCACTAACAAAATTGTAGCAACTTGGGGAGGAAAAGGGGGGAGAAAAAAAGGTTGGGAACGGACTGGGGATCCTGCAGGAGATCAGGGTCTAGGAAAAGAGAGTTGTCGCGGCAATGGGGGGGGAGGAAAGGGGAGGCTTCATAAAACTAGAAGAAATATTGGAGGACTCGCGTGTTCGCCGATGAAACCAGCGATGATTTAAGACAAAGAGCAAAAAACGGAGAAAAAGAGGGAGTTTTGCTCATTTCGACGGCTTGGAAGGGGACCTGGGTAGAGCGCGCGGCGGGTCGGGAAGAGAGGATTGAAGAAGTTGAGGGGGGCTCGTCGGAACGGGCTTGAAGGAAAAAGACAGAAACCAGGGCGAGAGCTGGAGCGAGAGAAGTCGAGGCTGACGGGAAGAAAAGTGTTGCCGTAACTTTCGGAAAGCCCGGAAAAGACACCGGCTTTGAAAAGGGGAAGGGGGATAAAGGCCAAGGGCAAGGAGTGGAAGGACTCTATGCATGGGGGAATAATGGGCGCAGCGGGTGCCCTTATATCGAGAAAGTGAAAAAGAGTTGGGCCGTCGCGGCGACGATCGAAAAGGAATAAGTCGAGAAGGGGGGGGGAAGAAGGATTGTCTGCAAGGCGCGCTGGTCGAAGGCGCGGCTGACCAGCATGTTCGGGGAAAAGAAAAAACGAAAAAGGGACCTGTAGCCGAAGTGAGAAAAGCACCATCTGCGTCTTCATGAAGGACAAAGAGAAAGGGCTGGGTCGTGTTGCGACGAGGTAGAAAAGGCTCATGCTCACGGAAGAGGGAAGGGAATTTCGCCTTTAGAAGAAGTGAGCATGCATCGCGCATGCTCTGATAAAGGGAATGCTAAAAAGAGTGGGGTCCCAACTGGCGGCCTTTGTAGGAAAGGGATCGGTGGCGCTTGGAAGAACTTGGCTTATTTCTATAGGAGTTGACCACCGAAAGGGGAGGGGGGCCAGACAGCAGAAGAAGGGGGAACAATCATCGAAAGTGGAAAGACTTGAAAAAAGCAGGAGCGAGAGACTTTTGGGCAAATCAAAATGGGGGAAAAAAAATCAATTCCTTTAACTTATGCTTTTTTAAAGGAAAGGAGAGGGAAGGGAGAGCAATCTTTATAGAAGGAGGGCCTCGACTTCGCGTTTCGAGAAAAAGGGGGGAAAAAAGGCAAGTAGGCTGACTGGGGACTCTTTCTAGATGGAGGTTTGTCAAACAGCGCGAGGTCAATGGAGTATTATGAGGGGGGGTGTCGGAGGGGGGGAAAGGGGGGAGCTTCGAATTTGTTCAAGCCTGGTGTGGGTGGTATTAGAGCAGATGCCAGGGAGGCCTAAGAATTACCGCCGTTAGAAAACATTAATGGAAGGCTGCGTTATACTATCTGGGGAAAAAGGTGGGAAAACCTTCCCGCCCTTGGACGAGGGCCGACCTTTAAAAGGAGGGGGGAAGAAGACTGCGCCATCCATTCTATCGACGTTCGCCTTCGATGGGACTTCCTGCCTGCTCAATCAAGGATTGCCGTTGGGGGGAGAATTGCGCTTAAAAGGGGCTGCGGCAGATCTTTATAAGGGAGAGGGAAACAGAAGTCTGTATTAGTGGCGAGTTCTGTGTAATGAGCAGGCGAGAGAGAAAAGGTGCCGATGGCGCCCAGATCTAGCAAACGGACAAAGCTCAGGCCCGGGCCAAGGGGACACTGGATGGGAATGTGTCGACGCTAGAGGGGGGGGCTTCGGGGGGAGATATGGAAATTGGGGGAATATATTGGCAAACGTGTCCAATCAAAGGGAGGGGGCCTCACTAGATGGTGAGGGCCGTTGCTCGTTGCGACAGGAGGAAGGAGAACGGGAAACTAGGTGGATCTTGAAGAAAGCAGTTTTCTTATATAGGGGAAGAATGTAAGGGGGGGGGATTCGGCCTTCGCCGGGTTTTAGGGTGGAGAGGGCACAAGGGGAGGAAAAAAAATTTCAGAAAGAAGACTGGCCCGCGAGAGTGTCGCGATAGGGTGGGGGGCCACACGTACAGAGGAGGAGTGTCAAGGAGGGGAGGGCCGGTTTCAGGGCGAACGCGAACTGCTCAGAGGGGAAGGGGTACCGTTTACAGCGGAACGGGAGAGTAACCGAGATGGCAGGGAAAAAAGGGCAAAATTCCCTTCGAGAAGCGAGGAGTCAGCCTTCTGAGGGGGGAGGGCGCTTGCAGAGATGCGGACGCTGCCCGGGGAGGAAAAGGGCGGCGCGGTCCGATAGTCGCAAGGGAAGGGACGACGCCTGCTGGCGGACAGAAAAAAGGATTGAAGCCGAAATCGGGCCGTCGCGCCAGAATCCGTTGATTGGAAAACACGCAAAAAAGTCAAAAGGAAGGAGAAGGAAAAGGGTCCTGGGGAAGGGATAAAAAGTTCCGGAGCCCTAATTGGGAAGGGAACTAATTTAAAATCCCGGTTGATTTGCTCACTCGGTGAGACGTAAGCGGCAAAAGGCGGCTGGAGGAGGAGGAAAGAGATTTGCTGGGGCAGAGAGGGCCGGGTTTCGAAAGGGTAACAGAGGTGACGACGAAAAGGGATGCAGCCAACCAGGGAATTCGTGGGGGGCAGGGAAAGGGTGGCCGGGCGGGAAGGAAGGGGACCCAAAGGATTCCTGTAAAGGGTAGAAATTTGAAGGAGGCCCAAGGGAGGAGGGTCCGAACTTACGGTGCGAAAGGGGAAAAATGAGCTGTATGAGGGGGACGGGCGCGGCAGAAAGAGGCGTGACCACGGTGCAGACCGAAATGCACTTCGGGTCATCAACGGGGGGGGAAAAAACGGGTCTTTTGGCGAGTCAAATGTCGAGGCAAACGATTTCCAAGCCCTCCGCCTTGGGGGGAAGGGGGGGGAGCGGGCGGAAAGAAGAAAATGGGGTGGGGGTTTTCGATAATCGGAGTTTCAGGGCGTTGAGTGAAGTTTGAAAGGGGGGGATCAGGGGGGGAGTTCTCTTTATTCTGCACGAGAGATGTTCATTCCCGCGCAACGCCGGAAAAAGGGGCGTATCTCAAAAAAAAAAAAAAATAGTAGGTTAAAAAAAAGATAAAAGTCACGCACCGCACTCAAGAATTCTTGAAAAGGGGAAGGAATAAAGAATGCGAACGAACGCAAGAACCAGTTCAAATACTAACCAAGGTCAAACAAAACCGAACTCTAAAAAGTAGAGAAAAAAAAAACACATCGTGAGCGAAAAGCCACACAGGGAAGGATGCTTGGAATAGAGAGGAAAAGAGGGGAAATCCTAAACGGCCAAAAAAAAAATAAGTAAAATCGTCTTACCCGAGTAGAGAAACTCGGGGGACCCGACCGGTGGGGGGGAAAAAAGAGTGGGAAAAGGGGGCTGAGACGGCAGGGAAACTGTGAAACTCAATGGCTCACCGACCAGAATGTTGAGAAAAAGACGCCCGTCGAAATTGGCCTAAATCAGTGTCTCGGCGAAAATCCTTCTGGGACGACTGGTCCTGGGTCCTAGCAAAGGAAGGAGGAAAAAAAAATAAGGAAATAAACTCCGGGGAAGATCAGACGTTTCCGTCGCACAGTGACCGAAAAGAGCGAAACCCCTATAAAGAGCGCGGATCATCACTCCAGCTTCACACGAAGACGCCAAGGTTCGTTTCAAGGTAAGAGAAAGAATGCCGCCAGGGACAAAGGGAGTAAAGGTCAGAAAAACGAGAAAAGAAAAGGGAAAATTGACACAGAGAATTCTCCCTACTATCTGCGGGAAGGAGGAAGGTTTAGGAAATGAAAAGGAATCTGAGGAGGAAACAAATTAAAAGAAGCGCATCCGTTCTGGAAATTGTCTAAACAAGGGACGTAGGGGGTCCCGGAAACTTGTCGACTATCCCGTCGAAGCCGCATCATTTATAACAGACGGCATCACTAATCAAGGAGAACCAGAGGGAAGAGGCTGAAAAGGAAAGGGGTTCCCGAATGGAAAAGGAGGTAATAACCGCAGCTCGAGAGTATCATCAAAAAAGTGGGAAAAACGCAATCTGCCCTATAAAAGACGGAGATGTGCAACTAAGGGGATCCAGAAGGGACTCCTCTATGGAGATGGTGACAAAGAGGCGAAAAAATAGACGCTGGAAGAAATCTCTCGGAAATTTCTGCAACATCGAAGGGGAGTGGGGAGCGGGCAACGAAAAAACCCAGAGAAATAAACTAAAGCAAAAAGCACAGGAGTCAAGCTCACATCAGCGCAGGCCGTAGTAGGAAAAGAGACACGGCTCGAGAGGGGATTAAGAACCGAACAGGGAGGAAAGACTCAACAAGGCAACTCCAAGCTCTCCAAGAAGCAAAAGCCGCTGAGGCACAATTATGATTAAATTCCATGGGAGTGCCACCGAAGCTTGGGGGGGGATCAGTCGAGGGAGATGGGAGCCATACAGAAGGAAAGCGGGCGGTCAGCTTCACCGAATCGCCCCCATCCATCCGCTCAAATGCAATCCGTCTTATCCAAACCGGGACAGAAAGGAGAGCTGGATAATTAACAGGCAAGATGGAGTCATTAAGATCGACAGCCTGCGAACACTGGAAGGGATTGGCAGGATGATCATAAGGGTAAAAATGTCTGCCTGGCCCCGATAAGGAGGGGAACAAGATGTGGGAAAAAACCCAGCGTCGGCCATAGTACAGCCTGTGATAAAGAGGGCGAAAGAGGGACTCGAAAATCCGCGCATCGGCAAGCTGGTCAGAAAAAAAGAGGCACAGACAGCGAAGTAAGGGCAGTCACCGAGTGTCGCAAAAACAAAAAAATGAAAGGGGAAGGCTTGGTAAATTCAAGCGGAAAAAAAGCCCCGTGGGAAAGAAACAGAAGATCTGAGGAAAGAGTCTCCTCGAATGGTCTGGAAAGCAAGGGGTCCAGGCAGCTGAAACGATGGTTGGGGGGGGGGTTCCTCGAATTCGCGCCTTCGTGAAAAAAAAAAAGAGGGGAAAAGGAAAAGGTAGAGGGGGGAAAAACTTTTTACCAAAAAGGGGGACGTTCGATCATGCCGTCCACCGGCGTCTGAAAAGGGTAGGGATGACTGGGGGGAACTCGCCGTTTCTGGCAAAAAACTCGGCGTGGAATACCCGAAATAAAAGAGTCCGAGTCAAAAAATTGGGTTTTGGGGGGGACAACAAGTGAAAAAAAGCGACACGAAATCGGAATCGTCGCAAACCAGAAAAAAAGTTAAAAAGAGGCATCAATCATCAGCGCAGGGCCGATGTGCAAACTACAAAGGTAGCTAGGCGACACCGTGTCGCTTCAGGAAAAAAGGCTTTTCGGAGCACAAGGCGAACCACCCGCCAAGCTCTTCCGGAAAAGGAAGGAAATGGGAGCCCAACTGCTTGCAGATTGGGATCTCCTGAATGAAGACGTCGGCTAAAGCGGCCTCGTCGACATAGCCTAAGAAATGAGGAAAAAAATGACACCTAGGCGGAAGAAGAAGGGGAAAAGTCAAAGGGAGCGAGGCTTCGTTTACAGATCGAAAGCAAAGGGCAAATCCAGATAAAGGGAAATAGCTCCGCTCGGGCCCCCGCAAATCCATATTCACATATGATTCCTATTCAGGACACAACTAGGCAAAGAAAATAGCCGCATAGAAAAAAGGGGGAGGGTAAAAACGCAGGGACATTAGAAGTCGGCAAAATGGGGATGGACCCGGGAATCAGAAACCTCTTGGGGGCGTCTATCGCTCCATTCCCGACGGTTGACTCTGTGCTTAAGGAAAAGGAAGAAAAGACCACCAGAAAAAGGACCGCAAGGAAAAGAGGGGGAACTCTATAAAAGCCGGGAAGAGAGGAAAGTAAAAATCAAGCTCGTCGAAAGTAGAAAAAGTAAAAGGCCATCAGAATCTGCTCTACTTCCTTTTTCAAAGGAATCGCAAAGGCCAGAAACGCTAGAAACTAGCGGAGGAGGGGCTACCGAAGAGGAAGAAAATAAAGATAGATCCGAAAAAAGAGACCATGGTGCAAGAGTCACGGAGAGCCGTCCGTGAAAAAAGGTGATCTCCCAGGTGGAAAGAAGTGAGAAAGGGACAATGTTTAGTGCGGAAGCAGCAGCCCGCTTTGCGGATAACCCGCGCGACAAAATACGCGGAACAGAGTGTCCTTGGCAGAAAGGACGCTACGACTTAAATCAGGTACGGGGATCAGTAAAAAAGAACCAAAGAGGGTAAGGAACGACGAGAAAGTACAGAAGGAACTCAACAGCCTCGGGGGAGAAAAAAAAAAGGTCGTGGGGCGTCGAAACAAGGTTGAAACGAAAAGACAGAAGATAGCTCCTGAAGAGAAAGAGGCCTAGATTCCCTCGGATAGAAAAGCAACACCGCCGATTCAGAAGATGCTGGCCACAACGGCCTGCGCACCTCGAGGTAGTCCAGTGACTCACAAAGGGGACAACTGCAAAGAAAGAAAAGGAAGGAATCGACCGCTGGAGAGAAGAGACCAAAGTACCCCCGTTATTAACGAGCGGTTTTTACTAAGGAAAGGGAGGGGGAGGTGCCTGGTCTTGACTGAAACTAGGAGGGAGAGGTAAAAATTCAAGAAAGAAAAAAGGGACGTCTGTCGGAGGGGACGAATAACAAGAAAAGAAAAGAAGGACTTACATGATCTAGGGAAATGCCAACAAGCTAGGGGGAGAGACAAAACCCACTTGAACAACTTGCAGAAAAAAGAGACGGGGGGAGCGTCTCAAAACTTCAAAGGTCTCCCATCTCGAAACCAGAACCAGCCGAATCCGAAAAAGAGATAGAGAAACAAAACAACTAGGAAAGACTGGGGTTGGGTCAGAGGAGGTCGGTGTTTGCTGGGAGACGGAGAGCGAAGTGGAGTGGTTGGGGCACTAAAAGGGCAGGGGCGGGCAAGGGGTAAGTTCTTTCTGGTAAGAAGATGTTGTTCAATGGGACCTCGATCCTGGAGTTTTAGAGGGTGGGAGGGTGACTGAAAAAAAGAGGAGATGCGCAGAGACAGGGTGGGGGGGAGGGATCTGTGAACAGAAGGAGAAAACGAGGAAGTGGGCGCAGAGAAAAGGCCAGGAACCTCAGCCCTATTAGTAGTTCACAATAATTTGGGGGGGTAAGGTGGGGGGGGAAGAGGGACAGGGAGGAAGGAAGGGAGATTGGGCGGAGTCAAAGGGGGTTAGATCGTTTCCTCAGTCTGCGCATTCAAGTGGTGAGTGCAGATGACTTCGAGTGTCCTAGCGGGGGTGGAGAGTAAAAAAAAAATCGAACAGGGGAAAATAAGGGCAATTCGATGCGGCCGGGACTTTGACCCAAGCGCAAAGAACGAGGTCAATTTGGGCGAAGCGGAGATGCTTGTTTGAAGCCTGAGTGAAGTTGAATCAGGGACTCAAAATTATTGGGGGGAAGGGATCAAAGTAAATTGCTTTCTATAAGTTAGACGGAGGAAAAAGCACAGAAAACAGCCTGGGCAGAGAGGGTTGTGTCGAGGTTACTCCGCAAAGCGACTGCGAAAGGAAAGCAAGGAAAAAAGGGCTATTACGGGGGTTTAGACACTGTTTTTTGTGGGAAAAGATCTCATCTGGGAAAAGGGGGAAGAGACGGGGTTGCGGGAGCACGAATTTGAGGTGCTGGATGGGGAGTCGAGAAAAGCAGAGAGCCTTTGAAGATGTAGGGGAGGCGCGTGTCGCCGATGAATCGGGGAATTGGAAGGGAAGAGAAATGTCATACAGGGGGGACGGGTTGGGGGGGGTGAATAGTGAAGAATCTTGAGGAGGGAAGGTAGAGATCGAGATGTGCATCGTTCATTGCGCTCGATGACTGCAGGGAAGTGAGAACAGGGAGGGAGAAAAAAAGCTAAATTCTTAGCGGGGAAGCGAAGAGAAAGGTCAGAGGCTGACGGATCAAACCTTGGGGGGGGAAAAACTTAGGAGATGACCTTCTTTGTAACTAAGACCGCTTTTGAAGACTGCTCTTGATACCGTCCTGGCCGAAGAGGTGGAAGACGACTTCATTAGACTCCCATGGAGGTAGGGCGAAGGGGGCCGGAGTACGGGAGAAGCCGTGAGAGGGGGTTGAAGGGGAACGCACGGAAAAATACAGTGGTAAACTGACTTCTAAAAAAAAGTTGGGTTGACGTAAGATTGTAATGCTATATTAACTAGGGGTCAGGAAGGAAAAGAAAATTGGAGTGGGAGGGACGAGGCACGCTTTCCTAAAGGGGAAAAAATATAAATTAGATGAACGCTACGTTTCGATTCTTCTGTGAAGACGCGGAGACGGGCGGGAGTTTTAAGGTTGAAAAAGGGGCAGGAGGAATCGCGGAAAGGAAGGAGGTGTCCGAGGTGATAGACTATTACTTTGCCATAGCAGGGGCGCATGAAAAACGGAGAGGGTCAGCTTCTACTTGTCCCAGGGTCGGCCTTTGGGTTCTAAAAAGTAGGGAGTTGGGAAGGGAGGAGTGGGTGATAACTGCAATTGGATAGGCGTGGTATTTCCACTGGGGGAGTACAAGGGAAGGGGAGGGGGTCAGGGGGGACAGACAAGGAAGAGGACCAAGTCATCGTGAAATGTGGGAAGAACGTGGACCGGCATCTGACTTCAGGGGGTGGTCTAAAGAGAAAGGGACTAAAAGATACTTCCTGTTGGGAGGTGTTTCCAGGAAGGCGCAAGCCTGTAAGGGAAGAATAAAGGGAAACATGTCTGGGAATCGATCTAGTTGAAGAGCGTCGAATATTGGGGCTCTTTCGAAAGGAGGGGGGGACACATCTCGAAGGGGGAAAACTGCGGGCCGTACGGAGAAGTGGGGTGGTGTGACTGAAGAGGGGGGTAGGGGAGGCTTCTATTGGGACTTGGATTTGGTGAGACATCAAAAAAGGCGCGGAATATCGTCGAGGAGGGGCAGGGTAGAACATTTAGGCGGAGGGGACATCTGTACGACGAGAACTGGGGGGAAATAGTTGGACCTTATAGGGGGGGGATAGAAGACCAGGAATGGTCAAAATTCAAGACCCGCGGAGATTCCTGAGAGGGGAGAATTCAGAAAGCCCCAATGTCGTTTTCCGTGAAGACTTCGAATGGTCTGAGGCTATTCGGGCGAAGACAATTTCTTAGGGGGGAGGTGTAGTTAGGAATCGGAATCTCAGGGGAAAATTTGCAGTTTCACAGATCGCCCCGAACAAAACTCGCCTCAAAAAGTGGCAAAACGTAAGATACAATAAAGGGGGGTAAGGGAGGAAGAGGTCTTCGGAAAAAATGGTGCAGTGATTTGAAGGGGAGGTTCAGAAGAACGTTCTGTCTTTTAAAGGAAGAGGGAGTATGGAAAGTAAGTTTCATGACGTAATGAAAGCTGGGAAACGTTTGGGGAGCTGAAGAATGAAAGTTGAGGGGCAAGGGCCTTGTCAGTGGCTTGAGATCGGGTGTTGTTCGGTGGCGAAAAAAGACGCGAAGGGTGTTCTCCAGGGGGGAAGGGGGTTAAAAGAGGACAAGCCGAGAATGGGCCGTGTAAAGGGAATCAAAAAAAGGCAATCGCGCCAGAGAGGAGTGTCCTTTCAGGCCGTAGTTGCATTTTGCGCCAGCAGAACAGGGACTCCAAAGGCTTGCAGGGAAAAGAGAAAGGATCTCTCGCTAGGGAGGAAGACGAAAGGCCGTCGAGAAAATCGCCCATCGGAGAATGGGGGGAGGTGAGCTTGAAGCGATCAGCGATGCCCGAGTCAATGAAAGGAGGTGAGGCCTTATATTCTATGAAGGGGACTAAAGCCGCCTGAGGCCTAAAGGATTTCAGAGGTCCGGGGATTAAGTAAGCTAGGAAAACCTAAATCCGGTATTTGCCACCTACAGAGGATCGTGAGAAGGGGGGGGTTTCGGAAAAGGGCACTTCATAGGAACGAGAGTGGTAATGCGGGAAAGGTACGACTGAAATGGGACGGGAAAACGGGTTGCAGGCGGCAGACCCTACCTAGAGGAGCAGTGTGAAAAGAAGAAAAAAATGGTCGAGGTAGGAAGGGAAGGGAGGGGCGGTTCAAGGGGGAGGTTAAATGCCTTTTACTCTGAAAAACGCTTGATGAGGCCACGGGCGAGGGATTCGAGAAAGAATTGAAACAATACAGGGAGGTCAAAGAAAGGATTCCTTTTTCTGGATATCTTAGAAAAAAGGGTCTGGAAGGGGGCTTCCTTCTAAAAAGTCCTGTGGCAGAGTGCCATGGCCGGGGGGCCGATGGCTACTTAAGCGCTGCGGGGTCCAAAGGTGAATTGCCCACCGGAGAAATGATTCAGGGGGTAAATCCGATGGGTGAACAGAGGGGGTGGGAGATTGCTGGGTGTCGCAAATAGGATTGTTCCAAGAACACTAAGACTTTTTTCAAAAAGCAAGGATAACGAATTTGTTGAGACGGATGGAAGGGGGGCATTTGCTTGTAACAAGAGGGGGGGAAAAAAAAGGGTGGTGAAGGCTTTTCTTGTCATCGATGGCTGGCCCAGGAGGAAAATAATTTTAAGGGCCAGCGGAGAAGATGT
>Ga0179593_1607688_pt1 | contig 22183 bp, 20 predicted proteins | sample CZODoug2_1_08_16_FD_185931 | JGI IMG/M metagenome (GOLD analysis project Ga0179593, IMG submission 185931) | Vadose zone soil fungal communities from Angelo Coast Range Reserve, California, USA - CZODoug2_1_08_16fungal (PacBio error correction) | ecosystem: Environmental > Terrestrial > Soil >...
CGAGATGATAAGAGAAGAGGAGGGAGGTAGGAGTGGGGGGGGAGAAATGGAGGAGGAAGAAGAAACCCAACAGGAAAGGACGAGAGACGGTACTGCCAGGAGGCTAGTGGGGACTGGGGGGGGGAAGGCGCAAGGGCATTGTTGGTGGATCGCATACTAATATGCCACTCCGGGTGTGACAGTGCCGGAAAAAAAACCGACTCCCAAATCGTGTCGGGGATGGGCATCTACGGGTGTCAGGTTTTTTAGAACAGGTTAGACGTTCTGAAAAAAACGGTGTAAAAAAAGCTCGAAGATGGAGATGCTTAAGCCTTTTAAGAATGCTGCCAGTTGAAAAAGGCAGTTTTACTTGCGTGTGTTTTTATCTTGCCTAGTCTTTTGTCGAGCAGCAGGACTCCTTGCTGGATGGGTCTGGGAGGGGCTTTGCGGGTGTTTCATCTCAGGGTCCTAAGGGGGAGTTAAAAGAAGGGCCGCTGGGGAGGGGAGTTGCCGGTTGCAGGTGCATTGGGGGGAGCCATCGCCGGGGGGGGGGGAGGACAAAGATGATGTCTGATTTCAAAGGGGTCCCAGGAGAGGGGGGGAAGGACGGTTTACAAGAAACTCCCTGGAACCAAATCAGAGCGGGGAGTGGGCATGCGATTACCTCCTGCAAACGAGTGTATGGAAAGTACCCGCCGAGATCGGGGGGTTGGAAGGGAAAAGTCGTGGAGCTCACGATCTTGGTGAAAGGAATCGCGGGAGGATTAGGGAACAACCGGGTGGTTGGGAAAAAAAATTGAGGCTTCTTCGCCCAAGAAAGGTAGTTCTACTGTAACTATTGCATGAGGAAAGCTCCCCCCCTGTCTGGGGGGTGTGTGGGGAACGTACTAGGGAACGGAACGCATCGGGTCTCAACAAAGCCAGGGGTCGGGCACTTGTCCGGTGTTGTTGGACGGGGCTAAGAGGGGGATCTGGACATGGACATACCAGTTAAGCTTCAGGGGGGAGGTCAAGAGGAGGGGGAAACCCCGAAATGAATAAGGATGTAGGGGAGGGAATTATTCACTCATGTTCGGAGTGAGGAATGCGGAAGATAAAAAATCAGCACTCGGTGGTGACCAGGGGGGTAAAGCAGAAAAGTGCTCTCTTCTTTTAGCAAAGAAAATGATTCAGACAAAAGCGACTTCTTGCACACCTGATACTCTGGATCAGTCAAAGAGAGTGGGAACTCTCCACGCCGACACGAAGTCCATACGAAAAGGGACCCTTGGCCCTCTCTGAATGATTAAAATGTTGATTCCGCTTGAAGGGGGAAGAATCTGGCCTACAGGCCGAGATCGGAGACGCCACAAAGTGGGGCCAATGCGAGGGCAGTCACGGAGGAGAACGACCGGGGGTGCCCGGTCTGGGAAAACAAAAGGTGCAAGGTAGACAGTACTCAGACCACACGGACTAAACTATGAGGCAGCGAAGAGCAGAGGATGTCGCAAATGTTGATGTCCAACGTCTCATTACAAGCCCCGGTTAGACCGCCGAGTAACTTGGTTTGACGGGGGGAACATCTCGTGGAGGCGGGGGACGGGTCCAACACCATAACCAAGGGATTTTGCAAGGTACGACGGGGCGAACAGCCTCTCGGAAAAAGGGCCGGGGGAGAATCTGGACCGCCGGGTTCCATGCAGTAGAAGAAGTGTGTAAGAGACAGGACGACCGCCGTACCAGAGGGGGGGGGAATAAATCCTCAACAAACAAACACGGAAACGGGAAGAGTAGGAGAGGGGAGGGTTTCTGAAAAACGAGAAAGGCCGGTGCGGGGTTTTGTCACCACCTGCGCCACGCTCGACCAGAGAGGCAGAGGAAATAAGGCGTCCGTAGCCGGGGAAGGTCATCGAGGACCGGACGTACCGCTGGTCAACAAGAAAAGGAGGGGGGGGGGGGGGGGAGGGGGGGAATCACTACCAATGGGGGCGCTAAACGACGAGATGGGATGGTCTTCGAGTCAGGCCGAATTTGTCGCGTGATTTGAAAGGTGGACTCAGTCTAAGAAGAGGAAGGGCTGACGAATAAAATGAAACGGCGGGGTCACTCGCGTGCACTGTAGGTCAGGGGTTTCTAGGAGGCTCTGATCTGCGGACATTGGGAGTTAATGCCTGTAGACTTTCGCCTCAATGTGAACGCGACTGGGTCTCAGAATTCGTAACGAAGAGGGCTTGCTTCGCATGGGGAACGGAACCGTTTTCAGCAAAATAAACTATCACCAAGCTGACGCTCAACTGGCTTACTTTTGTTAGTCCTTCTGTTTAAGGAGTGAGAGAAAGGATACGCCTTTTCATAGCGGGGGGGGGGTGGGACGAGTCCTAGAATTGGCTGGGGGAACTACGTGGGTCCGATTGGGAGACGACTAGAATGGGGGAGAGTCAAGGGGGGTGAAGAAAGAAAGAGAAGGGGGTGCCTAGTTGGGCGACGGAGAACGGAAGGCGGGCTGCGTGTTGAAAACGACGTACATTCAAAGGCGGTTTGGGACAGAGAAATTGGGGGAATTATGGTGCACGAAGCGTCCCTGAGACTGCCAATTGGTCCCCTCGCCCGATTTGAAAGCACAAAGGGATAAGGGCCCAAAAAATGAAGCCGGTAATTTAGAACAGCATTGTTCTGAAACGTAGGGGGGGGAAGTGCACCAACACCGGAAATACCCCTTCTTGGTTCGAGGTCCCTTCTCCGGAACGAGCAAAAGAAGGGGACGAATACTCTTTTTTGATGGGGGTGGCGACGAAACTTGACAAACGTGTTTTCAGCGAAGCTTACAGCAATCAACCACACGGTTTTCCCAACGCGAGTTTTAGACGGGGAAAGGGGAAACGATCGCTGGGGATGAGGCGGGTGCCGTCAACAGGGGTCCAGCCGGGGGGTCCGGTCTAGGTGTTCCCAGACCACGTTGAGGGGTAACGAGGCCGAAAGGGTCAGCCGGAAAAACGGCGGGTGGATGGGGCAAACGATCTCGAGGTGGGCCGAAGGTGAAACCTGCACCAACGCCGCAACACCAAAAAGAGCTTAGAGGGGCTGGTGGGGAGGGGCACTGAAAAGTTGGGTCGAGGAAGAAAAATGGCACGAGCTCTGAAATAGGGGAGATAAAATACGGTGGTCGGGGCAATGTCCAAACAGCTACGTGGTGCAAAGGGAAAAAAAAAAAACACCGGGGTTGACCAAACTCCCACTGAAAGATGGACAACGGTTCCTTAGGCAGAGAAAAAAGATATAGGGTCATACCGGGGGGGGTTTCAGGGGACGAACAACGACACTTCACCGTCACTAACTAAGAAGGAGTGAAAGGGGGCCAAAGGGAAAGTTTGTCGGGACCGCCTCGGCTTACCTGAGGACAACGGCAATAAATCCTAAGGGAGGAAAGCTGCGTGGGGAACTTCTGGAAGCCACCAGAATGACCACATTCATGAAGCACAGGTAACTGGAAATACGGCACCCATCCCCTGACTATTCGCTTACTGGGGAGTCGAATGACATTTCTTTGAGCAGATACAAAGTGACCAACCTTGAAGTCAACGGGGTAACTGGGAAAGACACATCAGCTGACTTTTGCGTTGTTAACTCTATTTGTATCAAGAACGGACCAACGTCACCTCCATAGCAAGGCCACCAGCAAACATTCACGCTAGTGTTGAACAAGTTCAAACAGGGGTCTCCTAGCTCAACCTCACTGGGGGGGGGAACGGGCACACAGACATCCCCTGCAACTTCGGTGCATTAAAACAGGGGGAAGACACGGCCCTTAACGGAACCGTCTAAAGGGAAAATCATCAATACATTCGCGTCAACGGGTTGGGGGGGAAAAGGGTATAATAGCGTTTAAAAAAGATGAGGATGCCAGAAAAACACCCATGTCAACGCAAAACGATACCATGCAAGTTGCTTTATCGAATTGCAACGTTGGCGCTGAACAGACCCAGTCAGCCCAGTAACGGTGCGACTACATGGGGAGTGAATGAATTACGAATGCCCAAAAGTCGGGGGTCATCGGAATGAAGGGTAAAAAACTTACAATGGGGAATTGACGAGGGGTAGTGTTGAGATAGAAAGCTCACGGCAGAGATTACTCATGGGCAAAAGAAAAGTAAATAAGAAGTCTCAGGCTCCTAATATTTTCGTTCTTGCGGATAATCTACAACAAAAGGATTAGTAAAAGATGGTGAGACGGAAAGAATGCGTAGGAGAGTCAAGACCAGCCGACCTTTCTACGTTAAAACAAGGTGTGTGTGGCACCGGGGTCAGGGAGGGGTGGAAGAAATGGCCCTAGTGGGCAAAAGCTCCTGGTCGCTTTCTATCCAGTCCCGAGCAAAAGCAGTTTCAAACAAGCAAAGACCGGGGCTGCCGTTGAAAACCTAACCCGGGGAATTGCGGGTAAAAGGCTATGGGTGGAAGGAACGCCGCCCTGTAAAAGAGGCGTGGCAGTCGGCATGTTTGGGTCAAATGTGAGTTCGTGGTGGCAAAAATGGGGCGTTAATGGTATAGATCGTGAACCGCCTAAAAGCCGTATGATAATTTGCGGACCGCGGGGAGCGGAAAAGTGGCGGTGTGCTGGACTAAACAAGCCTGACGGGAAGGGAGACTGATGAGGAACCACCATGACTCGGGCCTGTGGTGTTCGTTTCTTGTTATTCACCGTGAATCGTTCTTTTGGGAGGGGCCCTGTTGTACATGAGCAAAGCACCGTCGCTCTTGGTGGCTTCGGTGCCGTTGTCAATTGGGGAGTGGGTATATTGAGAAAGTTGCAGGGGAGGGAGTCAGGGAGACCGGGGCCCGTCGTAAGCACACTACACTCCGTCCTCCGGTGGAGTGCTGATGGTGCATTGGGGGCAGGTAAGGGGGGGGGCACCCAATATATTTGGGCGACGACCTAGAAAAAAACCGAGTGTGGTAGGTTGGGTACCGTGAGGGGGAAGTTTGGAAGAGGGGAAGTGCTTACCCTACAAAAGTGTAGCGGCAGCCAGGCGAAGGCGGGGGGAATTGCCGAGACGGTGCATGGGTTCAGCGGTTTGTGAAGAAGGCCGGCAGCTCCTCTCTTCGGAGCTTCAGTGTCCGGTGACATTTATTACGAGCAGGGAAAGGAACTTTGGGAGAAAGGACACCTACCACTAAGGGAGGTTTTTCCGTCGACGTTGTTGGTCTCAGGGTCGCTTTCTTAAAAAAGGGAAAAAAAAACACAGACCGAAGGGAACCGCTTGAGTGACCCGCCTTCGATAATTTGCTAGGGGTGGAGGGGAATTGTTTCCAGCGGGGAAACGTAGACTTTGGGGACTCCGCAACAAAGAGAGTACGGATTATAGCTAAACGGGTAAGGGGCATACAGGGGTGCGTGTTAGACGGACGAAAAACCGAAAGGCCCCGCTGGGGGTGGAGAGTGACGGGGCAGTTTTGGAAGAGTCATCCGAGCCGTTGGGGAATACAAAGGTGAGAAGGCTTTAGTGATTTAGGCCGGTAGTCGGGGAAAAAACGGTATGCCGGGTCCGCCAAAAGCTGGCATGAACCAAAAAGGCGGAGCGAATCCAGAGTCACCGACTTCGGACCCGAAGAGGTTCGGTAAAGATCGGTGGGCAAAGATGCTGAATACAGAGGTGCTACTAAGGACTTGAACAACGGGGGGGGAAAAAAGTAATCGGGGGTCGGGCGCCCCTGGCTTATGAAGGGGTCCTGGCGCAGGAACTCACACTGGAGGAAGTTGGGTGGTTCACGACGGAAGAGGACGGAAAAAGACTTCTCAAGCACAGGGTGGTTTGGCGGAGAATTGGGCCACCACCTAAAAAAAACTCAAATCAAAACCGTGACTACGAAAGGGGAAACGGTATGGGAAATGTCTATCACATTTAACTTCAGAAGGGGTCAATGAAGGGAAAGTAATGGAAAAAAAAACCTGAGGGGATGAGGAGGTAAGGCGCAATTCAAGGACCCTGTCTCGAGGCGCTGTCGCCGGACGTCCTACCTGGGAAGAACTTGTTTGAAAGACTAAGGAACTATCAGAACCTTGGGTCGTCGGGGATCAATCGGTAAAGGGGCGTTAACACCGACATTTTTGTTTGGGGGGGGGTCTTGGGAGTAAAAGAGATTCTTCAAACAGCTCTCAGAAGGGCAGGCCATCGGATTCGCCACGACTAGCGACACGACGAGGAAGGAAAAATCCGCAGAGGGGAGCCGCTAGGTGATCGGATTAGATACGCCTGACTGTCGTAACCAGAAAAAAAAGCAAGGGAGGGGTAGTGTCCCAGAAAAGTAGAGCAAACAAAGGCCGGAACTCCAGCAAGGTTGCTAAAAAAACCTGACCTGACCGGGGAAGACCACGTGCCGAAACCGACTCTGAAAGCAAAGCCTTCCATCCTTTAAGAGCTTGCGTAGTGACTCGACAGACCTGAGGAGTATAAGGATCCACTCCCAGTCAGGAAGACCGACATCCGGGTTCCACGAAACCGGGCAACTAGGGGTTCGGGTCGCCAATAGCTGACTTCTGAAAAAAAAACTTGTCCGAGCCAAAAGAACCCCAAATACCGGGGGTCTGGACCGGAGTGGATAACTTCTAAAAATTTCTAATGGCTGCGCGGAGGAGGAGTTGAAACTTGTGGCTCGGGGGCGAGCGGGGACCAGCATCAGGGGGGGGGGGTTGCAAACCAAGAGGGAACCTACGGCCTGGGTCCAGCGGCGGGTATAGAATCTCGAAAAAAAACAAACAAAAACGAAGGGAAGGAAAAGATAGAGGCAAGTATCACAAGATGTGGACAAATCGTCGTGCAAAATCTCTGGTGTTAACACCCGGCTCAGGCGGGAAACTCTCGCAAGGGAGCTTCACTAGGAACTGCGGCCGCCTGGTAGAGCAGGAAGGGTTTACAGGGGGGGGGGCGGGGGGAAAAACAAACGGACAGTGTGTGTTGTGGTGGACACGAAGCCTGAAAGTCACGCAAAAAAAGGGGGTGCGACAACGAGAAGTTGCCGGATGCGAGAAAAAAAATGTCAAGTGGAGGGAAATCCTTATGGAAATCAGCATAACTAGAAACGGGGTGGAAATGTCGATTGCTCACTATCGGAATCGGAGGTGACACGGAGGAGGCTGTTTTTCTGGAGGAAAGTCAGGTCCTCAGGTACATCGGAGGGGGATCTGAAGACCCTTCCGGAGAGGCGTTGAGCCTAATGACGGTAAAAGTGGAAAGCAGTACGCTTGTCTATCATCAGGGAAGTGAAAGGGGTTAGTACTAAGGTCTAGGAGGGCACTCTTCAGAAATCATAAACAGAGCGACCCCAGGCACAGGGGGTTCAGAGAGGGGGTGTGAGGATTCTTGGTGAAAGAAAAACTGTCCTGACTCATCAGATATGGGAAAGGGGCTTCGATGGGAAGATTCGAAAACCGGTTCCCCTAGGGGAAATGACGACGAAAAATTGGGGGGGGGAGAGAAGTCAAAGTCGTGGGGAGACAAAAAAGAGGAGCAAGTTGGGGCGCGGAAGAAATGGTCCGACAGGATGTCTACGAGAATAAAGGTACTCATTTAAACCACGGCCGGCAAAAGGCCATCAGGGGGGTGTTTTGAACAATCACTCAGGTTTGGGGAACTATATGAAGAAGGTCCCGTCTGCAATTGGGGGAATAGCTCTCTAAAGATACCAAGAAAACCAGTGAAGGTCACTACCTGAGGGGATGGTGCTTGAAGAACCTCTGGTCCGAAAATCGTCTTGTACAAAAACAGACACTACCGGAGGTGGGATATTTGGACCCAGACAGAAATCTTCGAGGGTATGACTAGCATTGGGAGAACTAAACAGAATTGAGACGGGGGGGTGAAGACGCTGACCGGTCAGGAAGATCACCAAACGTGTAGGGAAGGAAAAGAGGTACTGAGAGATCCAGGTACTAAATTTTCCATCGGAAAACGTCGTGCGTGTCACTAATGTGGATTTGGAAGGGTTCCGGGTCTTGAAGGGTCTTGAAAGAGGAGGGTTCAGTCCGGTTGGTCTCCTTGAGAAGTAGATAGGTCATTTACCATTAGCCCTGTCGGGGGGGGGAGTTGCCGAGGATCCAGGTCAAAGGAAGCCAGCATCGGGCGTTGTAATAAACGAAGCGGGGGCGGGCTAGTGTATGGGCAAGTCTTACAAGAGGGGCCAACTTCAACCTAAGACCGAAGCACCAGGTACCAACCCAAAAAGTGGGGTTTAAATACCCGCGAGTGGAATTTGGGGGGGAATTAACCAAGACAGGGGGACCTCAGATAGTAAGTCAGAAAGATTCGGTTGAGCCCCGGGGAAACTCTGTAACAAAAGAGACTCACCGGCACTAAGAACTACAAGGAGCAGACCGTGGGAAGCATCGACAAGCGGTGAGCACGTTTAACGGTGTGTTTTGAAGGAAGACACGATGACCACTTACGTCAGCGGAACTAACTCACCGACGTAGGGTTGGCGTGAAAAGTACAACGGGGCTTCTGGGGGGAAGACCGTGAGCGGACAAATTCAAACGCGGGGACCATATAAAAAGACCCCACAACAAGGTGAGGGGCTCTTGGCGGGGGGGGGGGGCTGACTGGCTATGATTTCCATAGCGAAGAGTGACGCAACAAAGGGGACAGCGTGGAGAAGTACACACACCCTCATAGCCTCCTCGGCGGCGGGAGTTGGCGGAACTGGTAGGTTAAGGGGAAGAAAAAAGAAGAATCGTCTGAACCAAAAGTGAACTTCAACGGGTAAAAGGTCGAAACGCATCTCATGCGGTGTTTTCTCTAGGGGGGGGGGAACATCCACTCTCCAGAAAGGTGCAAACATCTGCACGCCAACCCCTCCAGCAGCATCGGGCGGATAGGTTGTACAGGGAGACATTTTCTCAGAACGAAGAAAAAAGTTACCAAACTTGGGTAACTTAGCTAAACGGACAGGTTCTACATTGGGGGTCTTTATGCGAAAGAGGCGCGGGGGGGGTACATTCTCCTCACATGATCACACCTCAAAAGGAGCTTCTTCCAGTTTGGGGGGTAAAATTTGGTACAGAAGAAGCGGAATAGCACAGGATTGAAAGACAACCAACCTGTCACCAAGAATCTAAAACCCCGCTGCCGCTTGGGTTCTTTTAAACAGTGTGCCAACACACAGGGGTGGGGAAAGTAGTACACTGCATTAAACACAAGGGGAAGAGACCCCGAGAAGAAAGACTCACAAAAAGAAGTACAAAACAACAAATAAAAATTGGGAGCCGGGGGGGCGGAGGGGGGGCAGTTCTACGAAGAGCCCATTGCGGTATCCTAGGGAACAGGGTATATGAGAAGGGGGAGAGACCAATAAATGTGGTCAAAAGACCACTGCCGATTCCGGTGCGGGGGGTATTCTCTTTTGGTGCTCGAATATACTTGTAGGTCTTCTTTGCCGCTTGAGGCCCCTAAAAACACCTTGGCACAGCAACGGACGAAAGCTATCCTTCACTGTCCGACTGAGTATTTGGGGCCCCTTTGTCTAATCACAAACCACAGCGTGTGATAATTAGGGAGAGAGATGGCTCACAGGTGGGGGAAGTAAACTAGAGGGTGGGTCATTCAATAAACCGTGGCATAAGAAAAGTTTCAAAAAAGTCAAAGACGAAAAAGGGCTTCGATGTGGGGAAATCCAACCCCACGGGGAAAAATCCTTTTTTGAAGGACAAGTGAATCAAAAAGCGAGGTCAAAGTGTCTGAAGAGTAGGTCAGTAACTACAAAGTGCTTGTCAATTTCGCATGTGGGTGGGGAATTTTCATGTTACGAAAATTTTTTGCGCCGTAGAGGGCCACATCAAAAACGGCGGTCTATTCTTAGGGTTCACGGGTTGGAGGGGGGGGTGATTTTAGCGGATCGTCACTCTGCATAAAGGTCTGACGGATTTGCACAGTTGAGAACCTTGTTCTTAGTTTCTGGATAAGAGAAGGGGTCTAAAGGAGGGGTTCTCCGCGGGGTGGGAGATTCAGCGCAAAGAAAAGGAGAGGAGGTTCAGAGTCATTGGAATTTTGGGATGGGTGTGGAAGGGTGGAAGTTAATGAAAAGAAAGGGGTTTACTGTCCCGGGTTCACCTCACTCCGACGGCTTCTGCTGGTCGTTGCCGGAATGTTGAGGGTAGTCAGTTGGCGGGGAGGAGTTAAAACCCGCCAGCCGGCTGTGTCGAAAGGGATACAGGGTTGCTGAAAAGTGGGGAAATCGGCGCTTTACTTAGGGGACCAATAGTTTGCCGGAGAAAAAGTAATCGCAGAAGAGCTTCTTTCGTGGAAGAACATCTGTACGGGGGGAAATTTGGGGGCCCGGGGGCGGGGGGAATTATAAATCTAACAAGACAAATGCCGCAAGAATTCTTCTTTTGTCGCTGGGAGGCATTGGTCACGAGGGGGGAGGGGAAACTAATTTGTACAGAAAACACCAAAGCGGGAAAGGTGCAAAACCGGACGGGGGGAAGTGGGGGGTGGTCATCGGGGGAAGGGATGAGGAAAAGCCTTTAAACAGGACCGCATAAGGCTGGGAGAGGAACACGATGGAGAGCGAGTTGCCAAAAGTGAAGTTCCTGACAGGGGGGTGCAGTTGGTACACGGGTTTACAAATGCTGTTGGAACAGGGACTGTGCACAGGGGGGATTAGGCAGTTATGCAAAAGATTTTCAGGTGACCACGGGGGGCCTGTATGTAGGAGCAAAACCAAAACCGGGATGGCATGGGTTTTTTTAGGGGGTGGGAACTGGTACCTGGGGTGTCATGTGCTCAAGAAGCCCCACAGGCCAGAGAGAACAAGGGGACACACACAAAGTCGATCACCCGCAAACCCCGCCAATGTATACTTATTGATCTCAAAAACCGAGGTCTGTCATTAGTGACGACTTTTAACTTTGAAAGGGTATTCCGGGGTCAAAAAGACAAAATCGTAAAAAGGCCCCTTAAAGGATGAATAGCTTGGAACGAACGCAACAGGCCTGGAAAAGGGACCAACGATCGTGGACAAATCCCCGTCGGGTTTAGAGATCTGACTACCGGAAAGGTTGATCTCGGTCAGGGGAGGGAAACGTTTGTCAAATTAAGTGTGGGAAAACATTGGCTTATTCGAGAAGATGCTGGCTCATCAGAGACCAAAAAAGCGTGGTCCCGGGGTGGGGGACGGACAGGGGAAAACCGGGGGAGCGGTTCTCCAGATCGAAAGTAGGTGCTTATCCCGGGTGGGGAATGGCTAACGTGGGGGACGCGTGGTGAGAAAATTGTGGTAGCCAAGAGAACAAAGGGAGAAGAACAAAAGGATGGGCAAAGAAAGAATGCTGCTGGGCGGGCGAAATGAAGGGAAACCAGTCGAGGGGCAAGGAGACCCGTAGTCCGCGAAATCAGGGAAAATCGTTGGGGGGGAAAAAAGAACTATAAGCACGTGTCGGGGGTAAAGGTTTGAAAATACAAGTAAGAGGAAGTTCAAAGAAAAATACACGAGGAGAAAAAATTACTTGGAGGTATGAAGGAGGGGCATAGAGGAGGTCTGAAGGGAAATGGGGGTGGGAAAAAAAACACGGGCACGGGACGGGAGGGTAAAGTTATCATTTCCTTTGATAGGGGAGGGCGGCAAGAGTCGGGGGGAGGGGAGCGGTCCCCTCCGTAGTAGTGCATACACTGTCCAGTGGGATACTCGTTTCTAGTACTACTGACTCAGTGCGAAGAACGGGGTGTGTTACCACGCTGGTAGAATGCTGGGTCAAGTCCTCCTCGATTAATGCTAGCAGATGAACTAATAGTATGGGAGTCCTTAAAAAGGAGAGTATCTGACCTATCTAGTGAAAAACCGACTTTTCTAACCCGTGAACTCTTAGTCTGGAAGCCTTTCTTAGAGAGGACCTTTGACCTGGAAAACGTAACCTAACCTGGAAACATGAGCACAAGACGTCCTCCTTGCCACGCGGGGGTAAAAAAGTGTATCATAACAAAAAAATCTCGCCTTCATATATGGGAAGGTGGAGTAACGTCCTCAGGAACCCCGGGGGAAAAGTTCGCCCGCCCAAAAGGACATCTAGTGATAATCGCGTGGGGTTGGCGTGGGGGAAGGGAACATCCCCAAGAGTTAGGGAAGAGTGACCTACCATCACTAGGGCTGTAAAAGAAAGGTCTTCGAGGCGTCGGTAGTGGTAATCTGTAACGTGGCCAGCATTAAGTGACACCAAAAACTAATTGTCAGAATCGCGGGATCATAAGTAATAGATAAACAACAAAAAGGTGAATAGACCACGAGGGGGGTTCTGAGCTCAGATGTCCTCGGCGGATACCGATTTGTTTTCCACAATATCCTTTAAAAAGGATCACTCACCCACAGCGCAGCGTCACTCAACTATGCAGAAGGCTTGAAAGTCAGACTCTGAGACGTCGTAAAGTCTTCCCCCGGTAACCTGCGTGGTGTGTTTGCGTGATTAACGGGCCAAAGAATTTTCTAACCGAACGAATCGGGCGAACAGCACTGGGAAACAGGGGGGGCTCGTAAGGAGACGGGTGGGCTCGAGAACATCGCTTCCCAAGTGTACTTCGGATAGGAGGGGGAGCTCCCTTCAAGGGCACTGTCAGCGCTGGGGGGACGCCGGGGCTTTTCTCAAGGGAATCGGGGGCTCAGGGTAAGGAGGAAACCGGAAAAGTGCTGAGAAAAGAAACACAGGCTGTCAGAAAATGAATTTTCAAACAGGACAGCCGGGCGTCTGCGGAGAGAGGCCTCGCTGTCTGGGGGGATGCCTCGGGGAGCCCTGAGTAAGAAAAGATCAAGCAAAATAACCTGAAATAGAGGTCGTAAGAACCCCTATGAGAAAGGGGCGTATGTGAGTCGGTGGTCTTGATTTGGACTAAAAAAAAAATCACAAAAAAAGTAAGGAGTTTTCAAGGAAGGGTCGGACAGTGAGTTTATTCAAAAAAAGATGTTGTAACCAAATTTGATCACCTACGGATAATTTCTGCGGGGGGGAAGGCTTTGAAAAGGCTTTCCCCCACCCAGATTTATTAAGGAGGTTCCCTTCAGGGCTACCGGGAGTTAAAGGATTTAAGAAAAGAGGAACCCTACTTCCAAACAAAATTCATGTAGATTCTCATCCTCGGTGTTGTTATGACGGAGGGAGATGAACGGCTTTATCCTTGACATTGAACACCGCGGAAAGGGCACGAATTAGAAGACCACAGGGACCTGAAAAAAAAGCATACCATGCGTGGTGTGTCTAACCGTGGATCCGATCTTAGAGGTACGGGACCGAAGAGGACCACCCCGGAAACGCACATCTTGGTATAATTGACAGGGTCAGTCCATCCCAGAGAGATATAGAACGATAGTTTTCTACTAGAACCGAAAGATAATTTAGTTTTAAAAATTTTGTAAAGAGAAAAGAAGTTGTATAGGAACCTTTCCTGGGTAGTAAGTATTTGGTAGTCGGAGAACAGGCTGTGAAAAAGCTAAAAAATCGCGGGGACAGTGGCGTTAAACTGGGGGGCCTTCTTCGGACTGGTGATAGGGGTCAGGCGGTTTGTAAGGGAAAAACAGACCAGAGGTCGACTATACCCGTTCCGTGCAATGGAAAGCAAGTTCTTTTTCTGACTCAGGCTCGATAGTGTGCTAGGGAAAAAACGGAAAAGTAAAACTGCCACAATCCGCAACAAAGGCTGCGGTAGGGGGGAAAAGATCCTCGTCATAGGAGGAGGGGGGAACAACGCAACCTGTCTCTATAACACTGAATGCTAGGGTTGCTTCCTTAATCGGGCTAACTCGGGGTACTGGAACCTTACAAAAAATACTCCACATACGGGAAGTAGACAACCTGTCTTCATCAAAATAATGTGGGAGCCGGGGTTTGTAAAAAAAAAAAGGTTGTTTTTTGGAAAGAACGGGACTTTACCAACTTCACCGCAACAGGAAAAAACAAGAACTACTTTGGAGGGGGGCGGAATTGAGCGACAGGGCTAAAAGTTACCCGTGCCTCGTGGCTTACCAACGTTTCAAAACCGGGAGAAAAAAAGGTGACGAGGGGGAAGAAAGTCTGAGGGAGCGGGGGGTGGTTTCGAAGTCTTATATAGAAAGACAACATGGAAAAATTCAAAAAGGTCATACTGGGGGACCAACCAGAAAGGGAATTAGGCGGGGGAGCGTCGGAAGGGTACAATGGGGAGTTAAAGCAACTCTCCACTTACGATGCAAATGAACCGCAACGGGGGGGGGGTCAAAAAAAGCATCTCGGCGTGAAACTCAGACGAAAATTGGGAGACCAAAGAAATACTTACTCACAAAAATAAAAAAGGCAACTGACCACCACACATCTAAGCGTATTGAGGGGACAAAATTTACTTCAATAAGGTCCAACTACCCAACCAAAACACTGCCATTCACCTTAAAAGGAGCAACATACTCCAAGGGGTGTTGTAGGAAAAGTCGACCGACGAGCTGTGGACCGGTAGAAACCACCCCCAAGATCCACTTCTTGAAAGGGGGGGGGGTTGCTCTTAAGCCCGAGCGGGACGGATAACTGATTACAAAGAAAAATCAACGGTGGAAATAAGGAAGCCTTGGGAGGGAGGGGTCTAAGGGGGGAACAACCTTTTTGTCGAAGAAAAAATCACAGTCCACAAACCTTGCGGAGCCAAAGAAATCCCATGAGGCGTGGGTTACAATCATAAGGGACGAGTAGTTATTCGGGTTGAAAACCTGCGATCAAAGGGGTAGGTTGGGGAGAGGTTTGTAGTGGGGGGAAGAGGAAGGATGATACACTTGTAAAGACACACTAACGGAGGGAAAAAAAAAGTCTGAGCTACGACTATATTTGAGGAAGGGATTCACGCAAACACAACTTATTATTATGAAAAATGATGCTCATCGGGGGGGGGAAAGAGGTCGGATTCAGTCGCCTGGTTGCCCCTTCACAGGTTAAAAAGGGTCCAAGTACGAAATCCGAAGGCTTGTAAAACGCCACCAGATCCCAATCGGAAATGAGTCCTTTTTGGCCTGGGGGAAAATGAATTCTCGGGGAAAAAAGAATAGTGAGTCATCTCGAAAAACGTGCGTAGAAAGTCGCATGGACTGGGTGAATGGGGGGTGGCACGACCAAGTGGTTGGAGGGAGCCACTCAACCCGGGGATAGTTAGGGAATTTGGTGACCTGGTGAGGTTAATGATTAATCTGGGGGCTCACTAGGGGAAGAGGGAGGCTGATAAAAAAAGTGACTGACCTGGGAGGCGATCTGAGAGAAGGGAAGAGATGTTGCGCCCTGGGTTGGAAAGTCAAAGTACAGATTATTTGGGCCGGGAAGTGGAAGTGGGTCTGGGGAGGAAAACCCTGTTGAAAAATGTTCAAGCAACGCAGGCAGGAGCGGGGGGACGATGAGGGTGGTGGTCAAATTGGGGGAGCCCAATAGATTACACAGCAGAACGGGAGAGGAGTTTGAGTGAAATGACGTGGCGGGGGGTGTAATCGAGAAGCGTTCTTACCCCCATGTGGAAAATCAAGCCGAAATATTCATGGGAAAGTGTGAATAAGGTTCATTTTTGCTGAGGTCAAGGGGAGAGAGGAGCGACAACCCAGGAGGGGGGTCCTCAGCCTGAGAGGGTAGGGGCCGCTACGGGAAGTTTGTCATAGGAGAGGGCGAGCAAGTTGTACAGAAAAACGCAAAAGGCAGGTGGTTTATTGACGGGCTGGGTTGGGTCATCAGGGGGGAGGGGCTGAAAAAAAAAAAACTAAAAAAAGAATGCCACTGGCGATTCATCATCGGCGATCTCTTTGAACAAAAGGTGATTAGTACCCGTTTGACTGGGAAAAATGGGTGAATTATTCCACTTCGGGGTGGGGGTTTTGGACAGGACCTACCGAAACAAGTTATCGGGGGAAGTACTATTGTGAAAAGGGATATAGCCGGGGTGAAGAGCAAACGAACAAACTATGTTTTTTGGCGGTGACCGGTGAATGTGCAATTTTCAGGCGCAAATCGGGGAGCCGGGGTTGGTGGGGGAAGCACGACCACAAGACTCGCTTTCTTGTTTGAAGAAGTTGATATACATCCCGCTATATTTGATAATGTACCATCGAGAGTGACCGGCATAAGTACGACTCCGCTTAGAAAAAAGAAGTAAAAGACAGCAGTAGAGTTACTGAAGTCTTGTAGGAAAAAAAAAACGTGAACTAACGGAAAAGGGGGGGGGGGGGAGACGGTAATTTAGAAGGAGGACAAAGGGTTTGTCAAAGTAATCAGGGAGTCACCCCCGGTCGTTCGAGAGGACTTCGTCCTGCCAAAAAAAACCTGACAGTGGGGTGTTAACGATAAACGGAACCCATAGGGCTAAAGAACTCAACAAGGGTAGGCAATCCGGGGTGATGGAAAAGAGGGAGAGGGGAAAAACAATTGGCAGAAACAGGAACCGCGTCAGAGGAAATAAAACCAAAATAATTGAAAGAAGCGGGACGGGCGAAAGGGGGGGGGGGAGGCGTCATAAAAAAAAGGAAAATTTCTCTAATAGAGGGAAAAGAAGGCTACCCACAGTGAAGAGTGGGAAACGAAAGAATCCAGCACTTCGTACGTAGGATACATCTGTTAATGGCTGGGGGAAAAAACGTCCACGCAGAAAATCTGTCACAAAACATATCGAACTTGAGAGCTAACCCGATTCTATCCACTCAATTTTAGATGGACAGAATCCACAACGTTCCCTGCCTAAGAGATCGGGAGAGATTCCGGGGAGAACTGTCCGACCGAAGGTACATAAAGGCGAATAAGAAGAGTCTAAATACCCAGAAGGGGGGAAAAGGGAGGAGAAAGGGGAGGGAGGGGTGGGGGGGGGGGGGGGGGGAGGGAGTGAGGAAGGGGGGACAGAGAGATCTATCACTCGGAGACCCCTCAAGAGGGGAAATGGACAGTAGGGGACAGGGAAGGTCTTCATATCCAGGGCCGGAGCGTCCACCCTGAACAAAGAAAACCCACCGCCGGGCCTTTCCAACGAGTTCTATGGAGAAATAGACAGACGCCACGTCAGAGATTCTTCCGAAGTCCCGGTTCCAGAAGCCGAAACTGTGGTTCGCCCGGACCTCCCATCGCGAGTCAAAGGGTCGCCCTCAGAGGTTTACTACTTAGGCTGGGACAAGTCCACCATAAAACCGGGGGGGGGGCACAGGCACGACGTCTCCATGGAACTAAAACGGCGGAGAGCCAGAAAGGGGTAATAGTGGCAGAGGGTTCTCTAGTGCGGCAGGAAGTCGTGTGTTACAAAAAAGACTCGGGACACAACGACTCCTATGACCAAAAGGGAGGAGCGCGCATCCCCAAACAAAACGTTCTTCGGGTAAACATATTAGGGTTTATGAGACGACTTCCTCCGTCTGGGACTGCCGCATCGAGGTGTTAAAACCCTATTCCCTAAAGGGCACATACCCGACCGAATAGGCCAGCGGAACTAAGACTGGAATGAGCTGAGCATCAAGGGGGGGGGGAAAATATAGGGACCTCTAAAACGGTAGGGGGGGAGGGTGGACTGCTATGTACTCACCGTCGGGGGGGAGAAGAACGGGGAAAGGGGTTGGGGGCTGGCGACAAAAGGACCTTCGGTCGTCCTTGCGCAAAATCAGGCGCAAAAAGAGGACAAATCTCCGGTGATGTAGATGCCTAAGATCCCTAGGGGCATGGAGGTAACAGGGGGCAGGCGAGGAGGGGGGGCAAGAAGAAAAAGGGACTAGGAGAAAAAAGTTCTGAGGACCTTGTACGAGCGGAATGGCTGTTCCGGGGGTGGGAAAAGCGCAGGGCCATACGACCTTCGAAAAAAGTATAAGTCTTCGGGCAGGGAAAAGGAATGACACGAGTTCCGACTTCCTTAAGAGTGACCGTCCCTAGCGGGCTCGGACCAGGGGAAGATGTGGCCGCATTTCCGGGCGGGTTGAAGAAAAGAAGGCCTGAATCGGAGAATTTGTGCAATAAGCTTCGAAGGGGGGGGTCGGGGCCTTGCAAAAGGGGGGGGGGGGGACACGTTGTACAGAACACGAGAAAATTTAGGCTCCTTAAGGAACCAACTATTAATCGTTATTAAATGCGAGGTTCCTCTCAGAGGCGTAATTTAACAAGTTAACTAGGAGAAAAGGAGTTTGGTTGGTCGTCCTCTCTTTGGGGGAGGGAAACCTGACAGGAAAAAAAGGATGCCAATGAAGCGCTCGCAAATGACGGCAAGGCCAAACCAGGATCCGCCCGAACTGGAGTGCTGGAACCGGGAGGGGGGAACATACCTAAACAACCCAAAGGGAACGAAAGGCGGGGGGTATATGACCTGAAAGAAAATCTTCAGTCGAAGGACACGGGAAGAAAAACTATTAAGGAGGTGAAAAAAGGTGGAAAGAAGCTGGGGCAGAACCTGGAAGGGGGGATCAGATACCTCGTTTTATAAAACGACTGTACGGAAACGATCGGGGGGGGACGAAGAGGCGACGGTCATCGTGGAGGAGGAGCAAATTGTGTTCCAGGGCTAGTCTGTCAAAGCAAGAAAAGATGGGCGACGATAAAAAGCGGATCCGTGCCAAATCGGAAAGGGGGGCTTTCGACACGGTATCTGGGGCGCTGGTAAAAGGAAAGAAGGGGTGGCACCGTCTGCGTCCAAGCAAAATCAGGTGTCTTTACAAAAAGACCACTTCTCAGTATGTCTGAAAACGGGGACAAACCTCAGAGGAAATCCAATAAATTCGTGGGGGAGGCCGCAACTCTCCTGGAAGCAAAAAAACGGGGAACAAAGTAAGTCAACTGCAATTGAAATTATAAGCCCTGGGGGGTGGGGTAAATAAGAGCCATGTCGGCTTCTGGGTAAACTGGGGGTCGAAGAAGAGAAACAGTAACAAATTCGTAAAAGAGGAGAAATCTCGTCCGTCTGTGCGGGGGGGGCCCTTTAAATTATCGGTAAATCGCTTAAAGGGCAACGATCCTGCAATACAAGGGTCCGGGCGTGGAGGGGGTTTTTTGAAGGACTGGATCTTGCACAGACCACGCTTCACCTACAGGAGGACAAAGTTACAACCATAACATCACCATCCCGAATCACGTCGGAAAGCGTCCTGTAAGGGGGTAGCAGATCAAAAGAGGGGTGACCCAATGCACCTTCAACAGAGGAGGGTACAAAAGAGCTCTCGTTAAAAAGGGGAGGGGGGGGGAAACCGTTTTTCTCCAGACGCTGACAATGCACCATACAAAACGACACAAAAAAAATCCGTTCTTCGGGTGTGTGGGGGGGAAAGGGTAGCAAAAGTCCGAAAGACTAAAACTGGGACCAAAAGGTAAAAAAGGTCAGGCGGCAACTCCATCAAGGCTAAACGAGGGCCAACCAGTGGAACCAAGAGATAGAACGCCACAATATAAGAAAAAACGAAATAGAGACATAAACTTGTGTGTCATCAGGCTAAAAGGCGCCGTAGATCGACACCGATTCCAGGAATCCACACCTTTCCGGAGGAAGGAAAAGAGAGAAGCCTGAAATTGTGGGCCGGTAGATAGGAGGGCAAAAACACGTGTGGCTCTGAAAAAGGTCACAACCGTCTAACGGGAAGGGCTAAAAAAAGTGAGGCTTTATCTGTTAAAGAAAGAACGGACATCAGAAGTCCAACCTTTTAGGGGGGGAGCCAAGGTGCGAATGTAAAAGTGCTTTGGTTGTAGGGTAGAATTACTTCGGACGGCTTGGCGAAAACACGAAAGGAAAGGAAAAAGTTTTAAAAAAGAGACTGACTCCGACTAGGGGGGATGAAAACTGTTAATCTCGACAAAACCAAAAATCGTATGGAGGATATTGATTCTCACAGGTGTATAAACTATAGTGCGGGGTTGCAGTCGAATAGTTCAATTCCCTTCTGTCAAAAAGAGAGAAGACGACCTTATCTTTAAATAACAGCCAACCAGAAAGGCACGGGCCGAAAAAGGTGTTTTCCGAAGAGATGGTCGAGGTCCACCGTACTGGAGGGTACCCGCCCTGGGATAAAAAAGCATTTCGAGGGGGGTCTGGGTTTGGGGGCTGGGGGGGTTTTAAAAAAAAGGAATGGCAACCACCCCCCTTGGTATAGAAAAGTGAACGGTTGGCGGGGATGATGGAAACGGGGGGAAGAGGGAACTCTTCCAGAGTAAAGGAAGGAGAACCCTGGTGACGAAAATGGTGAGGGGGCTATCTTTAGGGAAAGGAGGAAGGTACGTGCTTTGGGAGAAGTGTGGTCCACCTCCCTTCGCCGGCGGATTGCGGGGGGGGGGGAAAGTTGGTTTGGTAAAGGAGAGTCGTTTCCGAAAGGGACACAAAAAAGCCGACAGACCGTCGTCTGGTGTTGCGATGGGGTTGGAGTTTGTCCATCAGTGGGGGAGTTGAAAAATATTGTAAAGCAGATGCCCGCAGGAGAGTGGTGAAGTTACCAGGGACGGTGCAGTTGGTGGAGAGCTAGGAGCGTTTGAAGAATGAAGGATGAAAAAGAAGCCGCTATATTCCCGGGGGGTGGAGTACATGAGACGGTGGTTCATTTGGCAATTGGTCTTCAGAATAATAAAAAAAGCACAACGCCGCCTTCGGCAAACCCGGGGGGTGGGAAAAAAACGCTGGGGCAGTGTTCACGAGTTCGGTCCAAGAGTTTTACAGGCCACCGAAAAGGAAGAGGGGTATGAAGGGCGGGCAGGTTGTCCAGAGAGGCGTAAAAAAAAACCGTTAAAAAAAGAGGGAAGGCCTATGGCTGAGGGAGAAGTTTCTTCATAGGGGGGAAGAGGGTTGCAGGGGGGGGAAGGGGGACATTTTTCAGATGGGAAGTATCTGTTCCAAGCAACCGAATTAGAGGGGAGATCGCTGAAAAAAAGGAGTCAGCGAAAAGCGATTGGGGGGTACACTCCACCGTCCGGAACTCGGGGTGTGGGGAGTTGACTTTACCGTGGAAGAGTTGGCAGCTCAAGTACGGTTTTGCACGAACTCCTACTAGGGTTGTGAATCCGGTGTACTGTATCCCCTGATTGATGGGCCGACAGACAAAAAAGGAGACATGTAAAGATCGCCGCCTAAAGGACCGTTACTCCCGAAAGGAAGGGGGAACAAATCGTTTTCTCAAAGGCGGAGAGAAACGAGGGGGGGGGTCTTGGGACAAAAGGGGTGGGGATTCCACACTTCCCGGCAAAAAAAAACGTGGGTTACAAAGGATCTGTTTGGACTTCAGAATCTGAAAAGGAGAATTTAAAATTTAGAAAGCTCCCGACAAGGGGGGGGGGGGGGGGGGGGAAACGGGCTTTCGTGTTTTGTTGAAGAAAGAGAAAGACGAGAAAAAAAAAAATCGGTCCACAGCCATTTCGGAGAAAGGGGGGGGGGTGGGGTTGTCGGAGGGTTGCTACCTATTGATAGCCAGGTCTCTTGGGGATCAGGATACTCAGAAAGGGGGAAAAAAAAGCGCCTTGGGGGAGGGGGCGGAGGAAGTAGAGTCATTCAGTAAAAAAGGGGTGCTGAGAGGGCGCGACTCTGTTTAATGAAAATAAAAACAGGTAGGTACCACGAATGAAACATCCATCACTGGTTGGAACTTGGGGGAAAAAGACTTTTAACCGGAGGGGAGCCACGCCACGCGAATCTTGGAAAAAAGCATCTAACTTGTGCATGGAATGGGGGGGGGGCTGCCAAGGCTCATGAACGAAAGTAAAACACAGCTTCAAGTTCCGGCCGCTTTGGGAACTTTTTCGGTAATGGTAGTAGACTTCCGATGAAGAGGAACTTCGACGCTAATTCTATATCGGGGGAAGCCAGAGAAGTATAGGCGCAGCGGATGGGGGGGGGATCGAAAAAGAATAGTACCAAGGGCCTTCTGAGAAAAGGAGGGGGCCTATAGTTTCAAATTAGGAGAGATAAAAACAACCAAAGGTGAGAGAAATAAGTGAGGGGAAGTTTCATCAAGAAACCAAGAGCCGGCAGCATAGTATTTCTCGGGGAGGGTCCGAGCGTCAGACTGGACGCGTCCGTTTTCCAAGAAAAACTGCAAAGAAGCTCGGGCTTTTCTGCCACGGAGGGGGGGGGGGGGTTGACACTGTCGGCTTTCATCCAAAAAAAAGAACTTTGATGGGAAAGAAGACTGCGCCAAGTCTTACTAAAAGAGGGTCACTCAAAAAGAATTGATGTAAATCTTTCGAGGGGGTTCAAGACGTTGCGCTAGTAATTAGGGAAAAACCAGATACTACCGAAGGTATGCAGAGTGGATCAAATCAAAG
>Ga0179593_1555097_pt1 | contig 22180 bp, 28 predicted proteins | sample CZODoug2_1_08_16_FD_185931 | JGI IMG/M metagenome (GOLD analysis project Ga0179593, IMG submission 185931) | Vadose zone soil fungal communities from Angelo Coast Range Reserve, California, USA - CZODoug2_1_08_16fungal (PacBio error correction) | ecosystem: Environmental > Terrestrial > Soil >...
GGATTGCAAACAAAACGACGTGGTACGAACGGATTTGACTTAGTGTAAAAAAGCTGAGGCGAATGGGCTTAAGGCAGATTCTTCTTGCGGAGCTTGGGCGAGATATGAGAGGAAAACGAGGGGGAAAAAAGTTTATAGCGGGCTTGAAAGATGGAAAAAAGTAAATCAATCTCGGACTTGGGTTGGTGGGACGCGTACAGGCCGCCAGAATTCGTTTGTGGCGAAGAAGAAAAAAGAGCGGTCACCAGACCAGAGAAGGCAAAAAAAAAAAGATAGGGGCATTGAAGGAGGGGGGGGGCTCTGTTAAAAAAAAACAAACTCTAGACCGGGTGCCATCGCACGCGCAAGGATCATTATTAAGTTCGACCAGACAAACGAATCTTCAAGCCCGTTCAAGAGCGAGGGGGGGGGTAAATACTTGTTCGGCGGGATGAAGGAAAACTCCGCTCACTAAAAGAAAGGGTATACGTTCGAACACGAAAGCGTGGAAAAAAGACTGTGGGCAAAAAGGAATCTTAAAAGCAGCATGACGATTTAAGGGGGGGTGGAAAGTGACCCATTATGGGACAAGAGGGGCGCGGTTGCTTGGGCCAACAGAGGCAAAGAAAAAGGTGCAGAGCGGGGGACGGTCTTCCCTTACGTTGGAGGGGAAGAAGAGAGAAACAGTGCTGAATGAAACAAACTCTTAGAAAGTCTCAAATCCGGTGTGTGTAAAGAAAATGCTCGACACATGAGTGGCTGGAAGAAGGGAAAAAAGTCATGGACCTTGCAAGGGAAGACTGGAAGGGGAGGGATCCTGAAAGTATTACGGGGACGGCTCTTGGCGATGTTTGCGTGTTGGGGAAAACTAGCACGGGAGGGAGGATTGTGGGAAAGCGAGAGAAACAAGAGACATTCTTAAACCTGCTATTAAGGGTGGAGAGCGGGAATCACCCGACAAAAAAGGGGGTGGAGGGAAAGAACCGCGGCTTGGGGGAAAGAGTAAGGGCTGGCTGCGGGGAATGACAAGAGGGGGGAAGATCCAAATGGAAAAGGGAAGGAGGTCTGGTGGGTTCCGCGGGAAAAATGGGGGGCAGGCCTGCAAGGGCCGGAAAAAAAAAGGGGGGGAACGGATGCGTCGACGGGCTTAGAGACGTGGAGTGAGGGTGGGTTTATTGGGGAGGCACGGGCGAAACCTTTTAAAGAAAAAAAATTGAAGCTCGCCGATGTTGGCAAGCGCAGGAGCCCTGTATGCTATAGGAGAAAGGGGGGGAGGGGGGGATGTCGTCAAATATGTTAATATAAAAGACAGCTCGTAGAATGAGAACGCCCGCATAAGACGACGCGCTGCTTGCTATCGGCGAAAGGGGGAGGGGGAGTGAGGTACGCAACCACTAAAACGAGGGGGAAAAAAAAAGGAAAGCTTAAACGTATCTCTGGAAAGAAAACGCCAAGCTGCGGCAGGGTTAGCATTGGGACGAGGAAATCGGGGGAAGTCGAGAGGGCATCGGGAAGGATCAGAAAAAAAATTTGGATGAGGGGGGATCGGACGAGAGTGAATTGAAGGGGGGGGGTATTCGGTCGTTTGACAAAATTTCTTCGGAAAGCGCAAGAAGAACGAGGATTGCATCCGAGCGGGGGAAAGAAAAGGTTAAGACGGCGGTTGAATGGCAAGGGTTCACCTTTAGATTAGGAAAGGGAGAGGGGTGTCTTCACTCGGGATGGGTCGGTGTTTAAAGGGGAAAAAGGAGGGTTCAAGCAAGCGTGCGGATTGACGAAAAAAAAAACGAGGACGCGGCGCGTAAGAGAAAAAGGGTGATGCCGTTGAACGGTTCGCGAAGGAAAAAGAACAGGAAGGAATAAAAATACTATCTGGGGAACTCACGGGGAAGAGGAGAGTCATCTTGATGATGTTTCGGGGGAACGGGAGGGCGGGGTTTCGCAGGCGGGCCTACTCCAAAAAAAGGAGGAACATGAAGGACTAAAAGGAATATGAGGAAAAGGAAAAGCGGCGGAGCGGAAAAAGTCTCTTTCCTCGGATTACTAAAAAAAACACGGAGAGGCCTGGACGCAAAAAAAAAAAAAAAAAACGGCGGCATCGCGGGTCAGGGAAAAAAGGAACGAAAAACTGCGTCCTGTGAAAAAACAAGGACATGGCAACGCTAGCCATGGGGGGAAAAAAAAAATAGAAGACGGAGTAACCGATGCAGAGGGGAGAAATTCAGAAAAATCGCGCGCCATGGGGAAAAAAAGTGGGTCTTAGAAGATGGTTTACATTTGGTCCGGGTACGAGGTTCTGTGAAGCCGCATGTTTCTGGGAAAGTTAGAACCTATGTGTCTGAGAAAATTGAAAGATCGAGTCGGTGGCCAAGGAAAAAAAAATGGGGGTGTTTCGTGGCGTTTGGAACACGCTTTAAACACGGGAAAAACGCCGTTAATCGAGGCTGAGTGGCACTTAGAATCACCAACATGAAAAAAACCTACCGGGAAAAGGGAGGCGGAAAGGGGCCCCTTTGGTGGGGGAAAGAAAAAAAAAACTGCGGGGGAAAGACGTGCACTTCGGTAGCGTTCGGGAGAAAAGGATTCATTTAGATAATGAAAAAAAAGGGGGGGGGGGGGGGGGGGGGGGTGGGGGGGGGGACTTGCTTGGGAGGTGTTCCGGTCAGCGGGACGGCGATGAAAAAAAAAAAACCTGATTTGACTCTACGCTGCAGTTACTAAAAATAATGGGGGAATATGGCTCAGCCGAAAAAAATAGGTCTTAGCTGATGCATTTCTGCTAGGGGGAAAAAAAGCGAGAAATTTTCAGGAGCAAAGAAAAAAATAGGGGGAAATCATGACAAGTACGCGCCAGATCGAAAAAAGTGGTTTTTTCCATATCGGCCGAAAAAGACGGGCTGTTCTTCCGAAAGAAACCAGGTCCAATCGAAAAAATCCGATCGGGGTTGCTAAAAAGAGGGGGATGGAGGGGGAAGCGGCACAAGGGACTGGATAAACCCTGTGGTGGTCGTCGGACAAACTAGGATGCGATAAGCATCAGGAGGACATCTCGTTATGGACATAATCAGCGCACGGGTCAAACGGAGGGAAAATGTGGAGCGGGAACTCCGCTTGCCGGGGAAAAAAAAAGCCCGGCCGTCGACCACGTGGCAAAAAAGGTAGAGCCATAGAGGGGGAGGAAGGCGGACGCATAGCGGGCCGGAAAGAGGAAGGCAGGGCGGGAGCAAGCGGAATCGGCAAAGGAAAAAAAAAAGATCGCATATCATCAGCTGGAATTTGAAGAACGATCTGAAAAGGAGGCAATCATTCAGAAACTCGACGAGAAGAGTCCTAGGAGGACGGCCAATTAAGGGAGAGGGGAAAATGCGTTGCGAAAGAAAGAAAGGCAGGAAAACATTCATGACAGTGTGAAAAGGCGGAGGGTGGGTTAATTCAGGTGAACAACGTCAGTCTGGTCGATGAAAAAAGTCTCATTAGTCTAGAGCAGAAAAAAGAATAGGCCTAAAGTTCAGAAGCCACCTAACTCTTGAAGGATGTAGAAGCTGCTGCTTCAATCGGAAAAAAAAAGAGGTGATCTTCATTAAAAGGAGAAGAGGAGCGGTGTGCTAGTAGTGAATCGGTGCAACAGTTCTCACGGAAAATGAATCGCTTAAGTCAGGTCACAAAAGTACGGGGAGAGAAAAAGTTTGGGAGGAAAGGACTCCAATTGAAGGAAAAAGGAATCGAATGGCTAAATCAAAACTATTGGGAATTTGGGAGTGAGTGACGATGTTCTGACAGGGAAATCTAGGGGGGGGGGGGGGGGGGGGGGGGGGGGGGGGGGGGGGGGGGGGGGGGGGGGGGTGAGCAGAGATTCGCTCGGGTTGTTTTCATAAAAAAGCATTTAAAGTGGGAGTTGTAACTGGGGGCGCATTGCAAAGGGAAGAAAAAAAATTCCAGGATGGGTTTGTTGAATCCAAAGGAACGCTAAATGTAGCTCAGGGGAAGGGGGGTGGCGCTGGTGACGTTCGGAGAAAGAAAAAGGGGCGTCACCTATTGAGAGTAACGCTTGGCGGGGTGAAAAAATGCCGGGAGTGATAGCGAACTCAATGAAAATTTCGGAGGTGCACCAGCTCCAAGTGGCGAGTGGATCTAGAGGACGCCTAGCGAGACGCAAGGATTGAAGGGAGACGTCTTCGGGACGGCATATAGGCTGGATACATGCTGAAAACGGAGGGATTCGTAAAGGACAAGGGGAACTCGGGTCGGCGTGTCCGGGAAGCATTCAAACAGCAATCGGCCCAGATTCAAGAAAAAAAAAACGCATTGGGGTCCCTAAGACTCAGATGGGTGCAAAAGAAAAAAAACGATGAGGAGGAAAAGATATATGCACCGAGAAAAGGCCAAAAAAACTGGAGCGAAATGCTCTTGGGGAAAATGCCTAGGGTGCGCGATGGTGTGAGTGCCCGCGAGATGAGGAAAAAGAGACCGACCGGAATCTTGAATATCGAAAAAAGAAAGGAGACCGTGCGATCAGGAAAAAAAGAAAAAAAAAAAATCCCCAAGGACGAGAAAAAACTCGTCCTAAGTCGGGGAGGACGAAAGGAAGAGCAAATCGCAGCCGGGGAGGAAGGGGGGGGGGGGGGCAAAACACTAAGCATCTGATCTCTAAGGGAGGGTACGGTTAGAGGATACTTGCCCGGGGAAAAAAAAAGGAAAAAACAAAGAACATTACGTGGCTGATATAAAATCATGGCGAACGAAAATGGCGGCGGTTCGAAAAGGAAAAATAAGCGGTAAATCAGCCGGAACCAAGTGTACCCATTGTTCTCAAAGGGGGGAAAAAAAACGCATAGAAACACTTTAAAGTCGGAAAAGCGAGAGGGGGGATTCAGGAAAAAAAAAATGATCCTGTCATATAGTAGAAAAAGGTCCCTGGTTCTGGGTCATATCCAAAAGACATGAGCGATAAGACCCAGGGGCGCAAAGAGGACTAGAGGTGTTCCAGAAAAAGGGAGCAAAAAAAAAAGAAATTGGCAGGGGAGAAAAGGGGGCCAATATACGGCGGTCGACTTATTCATCTTTCCACGAGAAGGGGGAATAATAGTCAAGTCCGCAAAACAATGCCTCAGTAATGGAAAATCTGGATCTAACTCAAGCGCGGGAGACGAGGGTTTCAACAGGGGGGGAAGTAAACCCTAAACAACTGAGGAGGGGGACGCCGAAGAGAATCGATTGCGTTGTGGGGTGCGGGAGTGACTGGGAAGAAGGGGGGACTGCAAGGGGGCAATGTTCTCGCAAGAGGGGAAGACGGAAGTTGGAAGGGGGCGCACGGGGGGGGGGAAGGCATTTTAAGAGGGCTGATCGTGCGTCGAGGGGAATCAAAGGCTTCGAATGGGGGGAGAGATCACGAGGGGTCCAGCGGCGCGTATGTGATTCCAAGTAGAATGATTCATTTCTGTCTGGATCAAAGAAGGGGGAAGATACCTAGAATGGGTCGACTGCATCTTGGGAAAATGAAAAGATCGCCAAGGCCTGGCCGGATCTCATGATGAGTAAAAAGAAACTTCCGAATGAAGGGGGAAGAAGGACATAGTCCCCATTCCAAATGCTGCCCTGGGGGGGGAGCTGTCTGGGTAACGTGATGTTAGAAATTAAAAGGTGGAGAACTGTTTCAAGAGGAAAAGGACGAGAGCAGTCAGATTATCTCAACAAGAGAGAAAAAAAACAGAGAAATTATCTATTAGGCGGGCTCATTTGGGATTCGACCAGCGAAAAGACGAAGGATCGGGTGCTGGAGGCCGAAAAGAAAAATTACAAAATGGTACCCCTTCCGGGAAAAAGGAAAGGGGGGGGGAAGGGTCAGGGGGGACCGGTTCCGGCATCGCCGATTCGTAAGGGGCTTAGAAGTAACTGAAATCTCTTAAGGGATGAGAAAATATAAAAAATCGGGGAAGGCGAAACGGTGAAATAAGCATAACCGAGGATCATTGTCTTCATGCGTGGTTTGAGGGCCACTCTTAAAAAAAAATTGATATAACCCACAGGGAAAAAAGTTCGAGGGAAGATCTTCTTCGAAAAAGAAAAGCCAAAGAGAAGGGGAGAGAAACGTCGACATCTGGCAAAGGCGACTGTCCTGGGTTCATGGACGGGGGGAGAAACAGAAAACAGCTGGATTTGAAGGAGAGAGAGGTACTTGAAGTCTCACATGTCTGGGGGAAGGAGGGAGAAAGGATACATAAAAAGAGGGAAGGTGGCCGCTCCGGGAAAGGGGGAAAGACGGAAGCTAAAAAATGTTGAGAATTAAACTCAGAGCAAAGGGAGGAGAAATGGGTAGCTTGGATCCAAGGAAAAGGGAAAAGACGGGCTGATATCGGTCAGGAAATGGGGGAAAAGCGGACGGCAAAAAACGGGGGCTCAATCAACCGTCCCAAATGGAAAACCATCGCATTGCCCCCCACTAAATATGAGGAAGCTTTGGTGAACATCGCAGGCGGGCGCAGGAAAAAAGCCGCAGGAGGATTTTAGGAAGTCTGGACGGAGAGGATCCCGAAAAGGGATCTTAGAGAGAAAAACAGGGCTTAATCTTTGAAATTGAAGGCTTCTTCACGAGGACAGGGGGGGGGACGTCGCCAATAGCAGAAACAGGGAAAACGGGCTTTGTTGAGGCGGTAAACGAGATTGCCCGACCCTAGCCGTCAAGGAACGGAAGGCAGCACCTTTTCAAGGGGGGAACGATAGAGGGCATTCGTCATAAGGGGGAGGGGAGCTCATTTAGGCAGAGATCGGGCATTAGCACAGAGAATCATAAGGATGGCCGGGGGACATGCCGCAGTAATAAAGTGCATCATGAAAAAGGTTCCCGAGAGGAAAGCGAGTTTGTATCCAAAGTGAGGCGGGTATCCGTCAGGGGAAGGAGAGGGAAAGAGGCTAAGTTCCGAAGCTGGGAAGTGGCCCCCAGGGGGGAAAAAAAGAAAAAAGGGGGGGGGGTCTTGGATTATACATCACTCAGGCCGGCAAATCTGGTATAAAGATCGGACTAGGAAGGCCTGCGTTTGCCCATCAGGTTAGAAAACCACCTGCTAGATGGGAAGGAATTCGACCGCGGCGGGAAGATTTGCGGTAAAGAAAAAAAAGGGGATAGCCATCTTCTCGAAAGAGAAAAGAAAAAGTATTCCAAGAGCACGGGGGGTTACGGTACAAGCCAGACATAAAGAGAGCAGAAAAAAAAAGTCCAAGCCGATGCAAGAGCTAAGGCGTATCGCGTTCAGCATCTAGGGGGGAAAAAGAATTACTAAGTTCTAAAGTAATCACCTACAAAATAAATAAAGGATAAATCCATTTAGGGAAAGAAAGAGACAAAGAAGATGTAGTTTACGTTGAGGTAGGGTGAAAAGCTAGCTCTTTATTTTGGGGGGGGGGCGCATTTGCGGTCACGAGAATGCCGGAAAAGACATTTCTAAAAGGAACGATCGGCTAATCGCTCAAGGGAGGTGAAAAGAGGCGAAGAGGACTCAAGAAAGCAAGGGGGGTTGTGTGCGCGCTGCAAGGCAAGAAAAAACCCTAATACTTCACAAAAAATAAAGGGAAAAACTCTGGCTTTATCTGGGGAAAAAAATGGTTGCACGAACACACACCAGAACCAACCATACACGCCAGAGAAAAAAAAAAACCACTTTAGTGAAATCATCGTACCGGAGAGGGAAGATTACGCCGCCGTATCGCGTCCAAAAAAAAAGAATGACGACATGGCGGATATCCAGCGCCTAAGCGAAAGGCTTCTGACTAAGGGGGGGGGGAGTCAGAGACGTGAGCGTGCGTAAACGAGGATCGGAGTAGCTAGTAGGAAAAAAAATAAGAACGTCAGGAAACAGTAGGACCTAGACTTGGAGGGGGGGAAAAAAAGGAAGGTCTACAGGCCAAATTGACAGCTGAAATCCTCAGACAAGGAGGGAAGAGCCTACAGTCGTCGTACAGAGTTGAGAGAAAAAAAGCACCGAAGAGGGAACCGAGGGGAATCGAGGCAGTGTAAGTGGCAAAAGGTCAATCCGTCTGGGGACGCCTGGCTCATAAAAGGGAATAAAAAGGCGAGCGATTGAAAAAAGAGGAGAAGGACGGGGGGGGGCAATTCAGATAAGGGCCCTAAGGGTATGCCTTAAATTGGTTAAGGGGAAACAAAAAAAAAAGTCCTGAGAGATGTTCCAGCGTGAAGAAGGACCAAAAAAAAAAGAACGCACTAGGGGAGTGGGATGACACCGGCACGCTCCCGGAGGAATGTATTCGTCTTAAAAAGCCTGCCGCCAAGGGGGGAAGCGCAGGAAAATACTTTGGCACGGTATCGGGGGAAGAGTTGGTGGGAAGTGGGTTATGGGAAGAGGGCTGGGTAATTTAAAAAAGCTGAGATGAAACCAGCCGGGGGGATGCCAACGACGACGGGGCAACGGTGTGGAAAAAAATACGTAATGTATGGGGGAAAAAAACTGGGAAAGCGGGGCCGTTAAGTTGGAAGGTGATGCGGGGAGGGGGGGAAGTACTCAGGAAATGGGGGACGGGAGGGAAAAACGCTTAGGAAAGAAAAAAAAGGGGAGCGACGACGATTCTTTAGAAAAAAAAGGGAGGAGAATATCCATAAATCTCGCTACGCGAACTGACGTGGGGGCGACCCACGCGAATACTCCCATTTCTCCAGGAAAGAAAAAAAAAACAAGCCGAGCGCTGCTGACAGGGGGGGGAGCTGCACCGACTCTTCTGCAGGACCTAAGTCAAGAAAAGAAACTCGAAAAGAAAACGGTGCCTCATCATTCGCTCAACCTGGAAGGGAGGGAAAGAGAGAGATGAGATCTTCAGGGATTGTGAGCGGGCTCTGCGGGAAGTAGTCAAAAGGGGGGAGGAGGAATACTTGTAATTCGCGGGAGCGGAGGAAGGGGGGCGCCTTACTTCGGAGGGGCGCGCGCACTGTCGAAAGAGACGACAGGAAACGGTCTTATATAAACTCTCTGGGAGAGAAAAAGGAACGCGGGAGAAAATGTCGCTGGAACATTCCCAGAGCAAGAGAAAGAAAGTATGCCACGCTAAAAAGGGAAAGAAACGGGAAAGCAAACTGCTCTTGGGAAGGGGGCAGAACGGTGCGTCAGAGGGGCGTCAAAGCGTAGACTTCTGGGCTCGGAAAGAATTTCAGCGAATCAAAAATGTTTCTGAATTCGGAAAGAATAAAGACAGGACAAACAATCGCGCAAATTCTTAGTGTGTCATGTCACTCGCTTGGAAGGGCGGAGGGTCATTATAACTCAAGAAAAGGTGGAGGGGAGAACAAAAAGCGGGGGTCGTGACCCGAATTTCGCCTGCGAAGGAACGGAAAGCTTAAAGTGATGTTTTAACCTAAAATTAATGAAGGGATCTCGTAAGCTAGGCGGGAAGGAGGCTTAAACACTCCGGCACGGGGAATAAGGGGCGTTTGATAAAAACGGGGGGGAAGGACGCATCAGAAACGAAAAATCGTGTCGAAATGGGGGAAAAACCAGACGTATGTCAGGCAGGTCAAAGGGAGAGGGGGAGGGAGAAAAGCATGCTTGGCACGGGGGTTGCTGTCCAGGGAGGAAGACTGGGGCTGTAAGGGAAGGTTGGCAGATGCGGGGTAATTCATGCTGTTGGACGTGCGGGGAAGAAGGGGGGAGGCTGTGTGGCGGCGTGGACGGGGCGGGGGGAACTCGGGCGCTAGGTTAAGAAAAACTGGTAAAAGGGGTACAGCCTAAAGCCTTTCATAAGGCCTGGGGGGGAGGGGGGAAGCGCCACGTGGGGAAAAACCGTGGGGGGTGAGGGAGATGGGGGAGTGAAAAATGACGGCAAGGCGTCGTAAAAGACGGCGCTGGAGGGAAGTGTTCGCTGTCAAAATGGTTGTCGAGCGGGACAAACTTGGCAGAACACAAGAAAGGGATACTGCGACTTCGATTATGGAAATGTCTGGGGAGGTTTCTTGAGGTGCTGCGAAAGGAAAAAAGTGGTGGGTGGCGTCCCCGGAGCTCCCGATTTTGAACCGGAAGAGAGAGACCAGGAGGAGAATCGGCTCGGGGAGGGATGTGTGAGTTGATTCAGACAATGAGAAACCTATCCGGAGGGAAAAGAGCTTGTCATCGAAACCCAGACGCGCTGCTAAGGGGACTGGAGAGGGCGGGAGGGGGAAACTCAGGAGGGAGTAAATGCGCTGCGGTGCGAGAATTGTCAAGGCCCAAGAAACGGTTAAGTTTCGGGCGAAATCGAGAAAGCGGGGGGGGGGAGGGAAGGAAGAAGAGCCCGATCTTTCAGCGATAGTGAGGGGGGGGGGGGGTCTGGGGGGGGGCGAGCGTACGGGAATGAGATATGTATATCAAAAAGTGCTGATCTCCTCTCAGAACTTCAAAAAGGGGGGGGGTGTGGGGGGTTAAACAAACAAAAAAAAAAAGAGTTTTTTAGCGTGAAAACACTCTTGAGAAATACTCCTATACTACTCTCTCCTGGATTAAGGGTAGCATCGACGCGAGTAGTTAGCAAAAACACTTCACCAAAGGTTAGCGGGATATTGGTGGTTCTACTCGGGTGAGAGGCGAGGGGGTGATAGATAAGGCGTATAAAAGGCCGGCTTGTGTGAGTTGTAGAAGATTCAGATGGCGGCAAGAACATCTGATCAGGAGAAAGTATCGGGAATAGGGGCAGATGGTAACGGGAGTCTTCACCTCATCCTTCTGTTCACTAACAGCACCGAGCTCTGCTCCTTTCCGCAGCTACATACCACATGCTGCTGAAAGTTTATGGGGGAGTCTGGTTACATTGGGGAAGTACGGGAGGGCGGTCTTATGCGGCAGTATAGGTAGGGACAGCAGTGAGGGATGGAGGATTAGGAGATGCGGGATTACAAAAGTCGGGTTTTAACGACACACGTGGGGCAGAAAACGAAAGAACCATACAAACAAAAGGTGTTAGATGTATACTGGATTGGCAAGCATTTACCCAGCGCTTGAAGAAGTGTGGGGAAGGTAGCTGTGGATCGTAGGGGTGTTACGGAGGGGGTGTGCAGTGGTGACCTTGCGGTAGAAAAAAAAGGAAATTTCGAAAAAAGGACCCTCTGGGCGTGGACGAAAGGGAAAAGGGGGGGGGGTCACCCAGCAGCAAAAAGCAGATTTATCAGTTCGGGCGGTCCTGGATTGCTTCAGAAGTGTGCTTGGAGGGTGGATGAATTGAAATTAAAGGACGCGGCCAGAGAGGGAGCAAAGGATAAAGAAAAAACGCCAAGCGGATGGAACGTAAAACGGTGCTTCATGATTACTATGGACAGAATCAACGTGCTGAGGCATCTGGTGGGGGGGGGGGACGGACAGGGGTCTTGGTCCGGAAACTGAAAAGGCTGCTAACCCACTGAGGGGAGAAAAAAAAAATTTCGGTACCGTTCGCTCTACTGAAAGATATGAAAGACAAGATGTAGGGCAATTTTAGGGAAGAACGGAAGTCAGGGGCGCGCACAGTCGATCGGGGGTACCCGTGGGACAACCTACAAACTAGCACCCTTGCGTTTGGTAAAATAGGAGGGAGAAAGGACCCGCGGGAAACTGAGGGAAACGAACACGCCTGCCTAAGAAAAGCCATTTTCTCGATTACTACAGAGCAGCAACAAAAAAAAAAAACCCCGGGGAGATCAAGGCAATGGGGCGCAAGGATCGAAAAAGAACCTGCGATTTGGAGACTTCCGGTCGCGCGCCTATAGTGAGGGAAGGAGAGATGGGGAGTGCGCGAGTGGGTAAGGTGTCGGTGGTCTGGTTCAAGCTACTGCGGTTCGGGTGTCCTTCGGGTCCGCTTTACAAGGGCAGGAAATTTCGGGGTTCTGGTCACAAAGCGTGAAGGACGTAGGGGGAACAATGAGCACCGGAAAACTTGGGGGCACTCAGCCGCGGCGTGAAGAGAAAAGTGAGATTTCTACAGAGGTTTTACGCTGGACGGAAGGCATGAGCTTATGTGGGGGGGTGTTCTTTGTGGTTGGGGTTTTTTCATTTATGAACCCTTCTGTCATAAGAATGTCGAAACGAAGCGTTTTGTAGGTGACGGAGGAGAAGAGATTTAAAATCTATGACCAATGACGGCTAGACGTAGGGGAGAGAAAGGCGATAACTGGGGTCCCGAAAACAGCTCGGAGAAAGAAAAAAGTACGGGGCGCGTCTTATCTGAAGCACAATGAAGGGCACATTCGGAAGGCGTTTCGAGAGGGGACGAACGAGACGATCATTCAGGACGAAATGAAGGGGAAAATTCAAGTAAAAGCAACTATCTTTGTATGGGGTGGAACAGTTCTTCCCGTTACAGCACAAGTGCAGGGTCCGGAGGGTTAATCGGATGCCGGCTGGGGAAATGGGGGGAGAAGTAAACCGAAGCCATGGGCGAAGCGTGGAAAGTTTGTCGTTCGAATCAAAAAAGGGGCTGGGAAACAAAGGTGCCTCATAGAGAAGAATTAAGAAATCAAAAGGGAAGATCTCTCGGGGGGAAAGAAAATTCTGAAAAAAGGCGTTCGCTTTGTCGCAGAAAGAGGTCTGTCGTCCCTTTCCGGAGCAAAAGCACGACCGGCTCACAAGTGAATGGGAAGAGATAAGAGGAGGAAAGGGCTGCGCGCGGTGGGGAAAAAAAAATGGGCACAATCAGCAGACAGAATTGCGGGATAAAGAAAGAGAGGGTTATCCCAAGCATTGAGGATTTCTCCATGGCAGCGGAAGCAAGAAAATGGGGGGGGGAAAAGGCGGGGGGAAGGGGGGGGGGGGAAAAGGGGAAAGAAGGTCCGCGAAGGGGGAAGGGAACGGAGATTCGCATGCAAAAAAGAAAAAAGGGGAAAGATTGGCAGGGTTTCATAAAAAGGAATGAATTAGGAAAATTGCTCGTGGCGGCAAAGGGAACTGGAGGGAGTGCCCCTCCCCAGGGACAAATGCAACACATATGGCGGAATCAAGCCTGCCACCCCAGGCAAGAAAAGCGACAGAGATCCGGCAGACTGCCGACGAGCATTTTTGTAAAGGGTGAGTCTGAGGGAAGGGGACGAAATCAATCATAAAACGCGTTGGGAAGTCCACATCGCACGCCCTGCAGCTCGGCAGTCACAGAATTCCGCTGGGCACAGTCGGGGCAAAATGATAGATATTGGGAGAGGGGAAGGGGAAGGAGGGGAGGAAGGTGCGTTCAGTGGGAAAAAAAAAAAATAGGCTCCACATGTTGGAAGTTATGCGAGGGGGGAGGACGTTGACTTACAGTCAACTTCTAGACGGCAAAGGGGGAACGCTCAGGGGACTGAGGGTTCAGAAGATTGGATCATGGCGTTGAAAAGGAACAAGAAACTTAGAGCGGGAAATTTCTGGTTTTGGAAGGGAGGGAGAGTTGGTCAGGGGGGAAGGGGCGGTTGGAGGAGGGGACCAAAGGGGAAATTTTCTATCTTTCATTGCTGGCTTGCGCGAAGATCACAGGTGGGCGTTCCGCGGCGTTACCCAAGCAAAACGAGGGCCAATAGATTGGCACAGGGCAGAAAACACGGACTACTGTGTTGGAAGAGGATAATCAAAATCGGGTGACCTGCGGATACTCCAATGATTTAAAAGAGGGCTGAACTATCATCGGCTACCATCGTGGCTGGGGGTGACAGGAGAGAGGGGATATGACTCGAGGAAGAGAGTGAACTGGGAGGGAGATCCTTGAAAAACAAAAACTAGAGTCACATCTTTCACAACAGAGGGAACTGCACGTATTGTGCCTCGTATCGATGCTATAAACAAACAAAATCAAAAGGGGAATTAGAGAATAAGAAAGAATCGAAAAGGGGGCAGATGTCCCACGCTGGAGAAAAAGGCCAAGACTGTCTTTAATTCTTGTGGCCGTGGGGGGGCTTAAGATCCACGCCGACCGAGTGCGTAAGGGAAAAAATAGAGAAGCCCGCGAAAAGAAAGAAAAAGATAAGGGGCAAAAAGGCTTACGGCAAGAAACGATTTAGAAGGTTTTCTATCTCGCGGTCAAATTGCGAACCGAGAAAAGGGGGGGCGGCACCGAGTGACGCTCTATGCGGGAAATTGCGTTAGACTAGAGGAAAGCCGGTTTTCGCAAAAAGCACAGAAAGCTCGGCCGCATGCGAAAGGAAAAAAAATGAAAGGAAGAACTATCCCGTTGCCCGAAGGTCAGAAAATAAAAACCAGGCCTTTGGGTTGCTTCCCAAAAAAAAGAAGAAACGGGAGAAAAAAAAAGGAGGAATTAGGCTTCATGCGCGGTTCAAGGGAAAACGGGAAGGGAGTAAAGGAAAGGTATGAAAAATAACGAACTCGGGAAGGGTGAGGCCACCTTGAGCAGAGCTGGACATGAAACGACCAAGAAAACATGGCGATAACTAAAAAAAAGGGCGAAAAAGGGGAAAATAGTGCTTTTTACGCATCACTAGGAAAAGGAGGAAAACACAAAAAAAAAAGGTAGGAGGGAATCCAGAAAGCCCTTTTCAAAGAGTATCCATTCGTCCACTGCATTTTGGAAAAGAAGTTAACGTGAAGAAAAACTCGGCGAAACAGGGTGAAGTCGTGGCGAAAATTATCTGGAGAGAACCGCATAACGCTGTGGCTGTTCAGTAAAAAGGGGAATCCCCTAAAATGAGAGGGTTCCTAACACGAGCGAATAGAGCGTCGTTCGAAGGGTGGAGGGGGGGGATGAGCTGGACTAGGGGGTGTCAAGAAAGAATAGGGAAACAAGGGGAAAAACTTTTCCGTTGAAAAAGGAACCGATCGACTGCGTTTAATCCGTGCCTGGCGTTTGGAGAGGCGGGGAGAGCACAAACCAATCTGATCGAAAAGGAAATAGTCGGGGGGGAACGCGTTCCATCGGAAAAAAGGGAAAGGGGGATAATCCTCTTTTAGTATAACTTAAAAACTAATTCCATCTACGAAGAGAGGGAGAAAAAGATGTCTTTCAGAGACAGAGCAAGGCAAGGCGATCTTACAAAGCCACCGCTCTTCTCAGGAGGCGACCGGATGCAGCTGAATCGTCGCACCAAGCGTGGCACTCGGTGAGAAATGCGAGGGTGAGTCTGATAAGGGAAAAGGTGGGTGATTGACCGTGTGGAAAAACGCCTTAAACCGGTTGGAGCAAGAGAGGTATGAAACAAAAAAAAATAATGAGGGCAGAGGGAAGGAAAAAGGAGAGGGGGGTTCCTTGGGAAAAGAAAAAACAGGAATTCGAAGTTAGCCAAAAAAAGGAGACCAATCGCTGTAACTTGCGATGCGGGTTGGCAGCAGAGAAAACCGCAGTATTCTAGACCTTAAAAGAAGCGGGACGGGAGTAAGTCGGCCGGGAAGCGGGAGCAAAGGATTCGTATGGGCTAAGTGAATTGACCACTCCTAATGTAATCGTCCGCGCTTGGGCGAGCAGGAAATAACCGAAATTGATTGCGTATCTGATAAAAGAAGAGTGCAGGCAATGGGAAGGGTTTCCTCGTACAAGAGGGAGGAAAAAAAAATCAGGAAAAATAAAGAAGGGAGCGGAATGGGGAAACGGCAGAATCAATAACCGGGGCGTCGGCTAGAAGCTTAATGAGGACGCAAGCTTCTGGGAAATCGAGAGAGGGATGCAGGGAACCTGGGGTTTCTTCTCGAAAAAAAAAAAAAAAATCACTGGGGAAAGTCGAGCGTAAGAACTGGTGGATACGAAGGTATCCAGGACGAGAACAAGAGTCGTCTTAGGGGAAAATCATTTTGGGCTGGTCGTGGTAGGAAGGGGCATTTCCACATGCTTAGGTGGAATGAAAACAAAAAAAAAGAAAAAAGAAAAAGAAAACAAGAAAAAAAAAAAAAAAAAAAAAAAAAAACAAAAAGAGAGCGGAGACACATCGAGCGTAACGATATGAAAAAAATAAGGAACGCACGCTTCTCACCGTAAAACATGGATAGAACGCTGGGTATGGGCACTGCTAGTCCGATCTTCTCACAAAGAAATAGGAGCTCACGAGAAATGGGAAATCGGCGTATGAAATTCCACAGGAAAAGGACCTAATAAAGGCTGCTGCAGGGGGGGGCCTAACAAGAAAAATAAATTGACGTTGCCGAGGAGGAGGGATTTTCGAAAGGCAGGGAATTGAAGACGTTTAGGCCGAAGTCTAATCAAAGAAAATAAACAGGGGGGCTTTCCCTGAGGGTCCTTTCGGAGGAGTCGACTCGCGGGGACGGAAAGAGGAATGCGTTGCAGGGGAAAAGGCAGAGTCTAGCGCGTGCTCAGGAAAGAAAGAAACTCATGGAGAATGGGGACGGACGGAATAACTCTCTTCTTGATTGAATCATCTTCAGTAGAGGAAAGGGAAAGTTACTGCGGCGAAGGGGGGGGTCGAAATCATGTTAAAGGTAAACTTAAGCCAAGAAGAATCAATATTCCCTAGAGCAGAAAAAAACGGGGGCAAAAATAGAGCATGGAAGAAGGGGGTAAGGAATGTTTGGGAAGGGGGGATCAAAAAAAGGCTCGTATAGTTACTCGGAATGTCTGGGAAGGATGCGAACCACGAAAAAGCTTATTACGGAAAAGAGGGAGAAATAAAAAAACTACGAACAGAACCGAGAGAACAGGAGGCCAGCGGCTCTAGACGAATTTCCACATCAAGTTTCAGAAAAAGCGTCCACGTGTCTGCTAAAGGGAGGAGAGGGGACCGCGTCTCATTTTTCTGAAAATTCGTCAACGGCCGTTAAGGCGCTACCCGGAAGACGTCAGCGTCAGCGCTTGACCATCCTATCATCGGGCATCAAGATAAAAAGGGTCGAAAGATTCTATCGAGTCAAAACGAGGAACCGCCTATAAGTCCGGTAACGAAAGGAAGGGGAGAAGCTAAAATAGGGGGGTTCCGGATATTTCTCGAACGGCGCGTGAGTCCAAAATCGTTGAGGAAAGAAAATAAACATCAATGCCCAGAAAAATAGAGCTCGCGGGAAGGGCAGAGGGGAGCTCCGCTCTGGAAGAGGAAGGTGAAAAAACATTCTTCCACCTGAGAAATACGTATCAGAAGACGAACGGCGGGGGGGAAAAAATTGAGGGGGGGTTAAAAAAAGACAGGCCGAGCTCGGCAGCAGGAAAAAAAAGAAAAAGGGGGGGACTCTGTGTCAAACTGGTCAAAGACAAGGGATTAGTGCACTAACTGTGCAAGAAAATAGTCCAAAGAGGAAGGTTGGTGCTTGGGGATGGGAACGCCAAGGGGGAAAGGAGGGAGGGTGAGATCAGACCATGAATCGCGCCCAGCCATCTGACAAAAGGGGAGGGACGATGGGAACTACCACTTTCCTATTCCCACGAGAGCCGATCGCCGTCAAGCAAGGGCTGGGCGAACTCCCCGGGGCGGGGAGGGGAAAAAGAGCAGACCTAAGAAAAGGGCGCTTCAGGAGATATGGGGAGGAGAATTGAAAAATCCTAGCACTGCTAAGGGGAAATCTTTAGAAACACGCCGCAGAAGCAAGAAAGTTGCAGAAAAGATTCACAACAGCAGGATCAAGAGAAGGTACGGCCTTCCTCCCAAGGCTCGGGGAAAAAAAGAAAAAGAAAAAAAAAGGGGTCGGCGGAGCAGCTGGATGTGAGAAAACCACCTACGGGGAAAGGCGATGAGATCGCTAGTTACGCTTCCGGTTTCTAGTTGCCAGGGGGGGATTGAAGAACCGTAAAAGGGAAAACAAAGCAGGTTTTCCGAATTTGAATGAGGTAGAATGGAAGGGACCCGATTGGATGGAGTAATGACGGGAAAAACACGTCACTTTTCGTGTCAGAGAAGAGCAGAGCGTAAAAGCCTTGTCGGGACCCAAGACTACACTACAATTCGGTGGTAAAAAAAGACCGTCAAGTTGTTGCCTTGGAATCAAAAATGAAAGGGGAGAAAGCGATGCACATAAAAAAAAGATTGGGGGAACTTGGTGAATTTTGAAGCGAAACGAAGAATTCAGACATCATGCGAAAGCGGGTCGAGGTCCCTCCGCACGGTCAAAAGCGTCTGTGGGAAAAGCAAACGTCATGCCCTTTGAGAGGGGGGGGTTCAAGAGCCTTCTCGGCCTGGGGGAGAAAAAGCTCGATTAGATGCAAAACGCAAAGAAGGGGGAAGAGGGGTCAGAATTACGAGGAGGATATCTAGTCGAAAAGGGAAAGGGCCAGAAAGAAGAGGATCGCGTCAGCCTCGCAAACAAGAAAAAAGCGCCATTAAGCCTAAAGGCTCAGGAAATCCATAGGAAACGCTTTACAAGCTTGCTCTTCGGCTCCGAGGCTCTGAACGGTAAACAAAACAAGTCACAAATATCGCATAGCTCGTCAGGCCATGGAAGACTAGAGAGAGAAAACAACAACGAGGGTGAAAATAGGAAGGAGGCATGCTGAAGCCGTGGGGGGAAGAGGAGAGGCGGGATTGGTCAGGGTCGCCGTCTCGAAGAAGAGAAGGTAGCCGATATCGTCTTGGAAATCTGTCGCGCGCCAAAGAATGGCGCATGGTGCCGTTCGCGGTCGGGTACGAGAAGGGGGGAAAAAAGAGAAAAGTCTTAAATAAAACGATGCCGGAAAGAGCTAAAAGGCCAGGCCTTCCGCAGAAGCTTTTGGGGGGTCGCGGGCAGGAGGAGATTCCTAAAGACATAGGGGCCGTAAACTAAATTCAGGAGGAAAAGGGGCTGGGGCAGGGCTGTGGCACAGGGCATGGACGTTGGCAAGGGGGGCCCACCCAGCGCGGGTCATTGGGGGAGGATGGTCAACCTAAACCCAGGAACGGAACCAATGAAAAAAGGGGAAAAGCAGAAGGTTGTCGGCTGCTTTAGTTGCTGGGGGGGTGTAAGAAAAAAAGTTCGGGAAAGGAATAGCCTCCGGACGTTGAGACTAAAAGAGTCGTGGGGGGGGGGGGCCGCCAGGGGCTTTCGGGAAAGAAAGGAGAAGAAAAAAAACAAACAAAAGGAAACGGCTGTCTTTTTGTTAAGTACGCAGTCCATTCCACACCGCTATGCGGGCTTTAGGAGTGCAAACAGGGACGAAAAGATGGGCAAATGCGGGGCGGGAAAAGGACGGTGAACATGGCCTTTAAAAAGGAAACGCGGGAGAACAGTCCGGGTCCACCGCGTGGTCATGGGACGAGGGGGTGGCGATTTTTGGCGTCAGGGAGAGGCAAAAAGAAGATTTCAGGCATAGGTACGGGGGAAGGGACTCATGAACTGTTAAGGGCTTTTTCTGCGCACTCGTTGGGGAGGTTGGGCCTATAACCGCGATGTTTAAGGAGGCAACAAAAATACAATTTCCTGACAGCGCCATGGATTGAAGGAGGGGGGAATCTGAAAGGTTTTTTTTACCTGCAGCCAAAAGTGGGGGCGACTGAAGCTCGGGGAATCGAGGGGCGTCCAGAGGGAACGCGCCTCTGAGGGCTGCGTATGGGGGGCGCGAATGTCGCGGGCAACGGAGGACCTCAAAGACACGCAAGTTTCACGAAAAAGGGGGAGAGAAAGGGGATGGAGGCGTGGGCTGAACGTGGGGGCAGGGTGGGAGTCTGTGAGCAACCGTGAGGCCAAGGAAACGGAAGAGAAATAGCCAGTGGGGGGGGAAGGAGGCCAAATGCGCCGTTCGAAAACAAGGGGGAGACTGGGGGCGTGTGGTATTCGTTCTTCAGGCTGGAACAGTCATGGAAAAAGATATCAGCGACGCTGCATCAGGGACCTAAAGAATCCGGAGAAGAGGGAGCGTGCTGGGGAGGGGGGATGGAAAACCGAAACGGTGAGAGCCAAAAAAGTTCTATAATTGTCACGGATCTCGAGCGTCCCGCATCGGGAAAGGGGATTGAATGGGGCATCGAGGCGGGGGGGCGGCCGCGGGTGTCGTGACATCGTTCTCTTCTTCAGTCCATAAGGTGGGGTTGTTCAAAAAAGGGGGTTCGCAAGTTGACGTCGCGCGAAGGAGGAGGGGGGAGGAATCTCGGCGTGGGGAGAAAAGCGGGGGCCCGCAAAGCGCCGAAAATCAGGTTGGGGGCTCATCCTTTTCCGGCAGCGCGATCGAGCTGAGTGGGAACCGCAGCCGAGTGGGAGGGGGAGGAGATTAGTTCGGGAGGGGGTTGGGACTGTTCTTGCTTGAAAAGCGGCTTCACAGAGGCGGAGAGCGAAAGAAAGAGGGCGCGTTCGCAAAAAAAAAAAAAAAAAATAAAAGAAAAAAAAAAAAAAAAAAAAAAAAAAAAATATAAAAAAAAGAAAAAAAGAAAAAAAAAAAATGAAAAAAAAAGAGAGAAGCGCACTCTGTACTTGTCCTTCACCGTTCAAGCAGACGCGACCAGCCCTAAAAAAAGGTACTATCGTACCGGAAAAAGGAAGGGCAAGTATAGGCATCGTGTGATATAGGGAACGGATTGGGTATCCTTTTTTCCTCCGGCGGGGAGGACTGACCGCTACCTTACATTCGCGAGAATATGCTGAATCCGAAAAAGCTGGGGGGGAAAAAAGGAGATCCGAAAGGGAAAAAAGTGAGGAGGCGCATCACCAAAAAAGAGGGGTAGGAAGGACCGACAAGCAAAATCCCAGAAATCTAGCAAGGAGGAAAAAAATTCCGCTGACAGCAAGGGAAAAAAGAAAGAATCCAAGGAGAAAATGCCAAGGTTGGATATCAGACGGTTTATTAACTAGCAGGAGCAAGGTGAGCAAAATGGGGCCAAAGCGCAATTTGGGCCTGACAGAAAAGGGGAAAGGTGGGAAGGGTTCAGCGAGAAGGGACTACCGCCAAGCATTCAGAGGAAGAAGGTTCAGATATGTGCTGTACGGCGTATAAATCGTGGGCCAGTTTCGTTACGGTGGATCATGAACTTGAAAAAAAGGTCACTCGTGGAAAGAAAAGGTGGGCTAGGGACTTCATCACCAGCAGGAAAAATGACAGAAGAGAAAAAAAGGGAAACTGGTGTCCTACAAAAAAAAAAGTGGTCTCGGACCCTAAATTGGATCAACAGTCAGGGAGAGAGGGAAGCACAGCTGGGGGGGAAAGGAGGAAAAAAACGAGAAACGAACGGTCAAGTGATAAGATCGGGTTCAGGCTTTAGCAGACAGGGGAAGTACGCGTTAGCTAGACCTGATCGTTTAAAACATCGGGGAAGGAGTTTGTCAGAGCGAGGGGGGAAGAAAAAACTGAGAAACGTCGTATCTGATGCAAAATGGAGAAATGAATGGCTCAGTCTCTGCTCGCCACAGGGACGGGGAGTAACGATAATCACAAATGACAAGAAAATGAACATATACGATCGCGGAGAAAAAGGGGCGATACCAGGAAAGGGAACTCCGGGCCCGGGGAAGGGATGAGAAAGGTACTCAATCAAATATACGGAGGGGGAAGGAAATCCAGATAGAGTGCTTTGAAATACAGGGCAGAACGTGATGATACAAGGGGGGGGGTAAAGAAACATTAGAGCAGGTGTGACGGGGAGTTCGGGTTCAGCATGCTTCTTGTTTGGAGGGGAGACGAAGCTGCAGCGGAAAAGCTTTTTTCAAGCAAGTGGAACAAAGAAAGTGTCTGAAAAAAAGAGAGACAGAGCGGACGCCGCTCTCCATGAAGGTTGGGGCGGGGACGATTAAGCTGATAGTAGGACTCTCGCGGAATGGAGAGGTGGCGAGAAAAAAGGAGCAGCCCCACAACAGGGAGGAAAGAATCTAGAGGGGGATGACCAAGAAGGTAGGTGACCGCTCGAGCATACCGTGAGGCAAGAAGCCTTAACGCAAACAAAAAAAGAACGGGGGGGACCTATACGAACGAAAAAGGAAAAATAAAGATAAGGGATGCTTTCTCACGCCAACCCAAAGTCATTTCCGTGCGCGCGATAGGGCAAAACGCAAGTTGAGCATGGCCCCCTGGGAGACAGCCCAAATAGAGGAGGGAAAAAATCTAGAACACGCAACCACAGCTGGCAGAGATGAAAAAAGAGTGCAGTATACCTAGCGGGTTTGTAGGTGAAGGGTTGACTCGGGACGCGTGGGGGCCGGTATAGCATCGCCGCTACGCTCATTGGGGGAGGAGGAAAGGACGCAAAAATGGGGGTCAGTCATCTTGAGAAAAAAAAAGGGAAAGGGGGGATTTGGGGAATGTCGGTATGCGCTAAGATGTGCGTGGGATGTGGGGAGCAGGGGGACGTTACACAACTATTGGCAAATTTGGAGTTAATAGGGGGAGGTGCGAGGGGGGGGGGGAGCACGAAAAAGGGGGGTATGAAAGGTATTCTCTCTGTATGCAG